>Ga0268299_1000371_pt1 | contig 149819 bp, 110 predicted proteins | sample NOBtaG_FD_193484 | JGI IMG/M metagenome (GOLD analysis project Ga0268299, IMG submission 193484) | Activated sludge microbial communities from bioreactor in Nijmegen, Gelderland, Netherland - NOB reactor | ecosystem: Engineered > Bioreactor > Aerobic > Activated sludge | place: Netherlands...
TTTGATTAGTCTCCTTTACGTGGTCAAGCCACAACGAGATGATTCAACCTGCGGACCTATCTACTCCGGCTACTTTCGCAACCAGAGTTTACCGCCGCACCTCTTACTCATCATGCCGTCTCCTTTCTTGCTTCAAGCTGCTATGAGGCTCGCCACGCCTCACGTTCGCCTTCTGCCAATTCAATCGGACTTAGCGGTCGCAAAAGGCCGTGCTCATAAAATGACGCGACCTGCATTGTCATCAGGTCACCTGACAATTAATTATACTCAAGCCTTTTCCAGCCCGGCAAACTTTTCAACCATTTTCTTCAGCCCGTAGCCGGGAAAGTTGATCGTAAGTTTGACGTTGTCGTCTTCGCCTTCGGATTTGACGACCAGCCCAACGCCGAATTTGGCGTGGCGAACGCGCATGCCGACTTTGAATTTGCCTGAACCTGCTGAACTGCCGGAACTGCGCGAAGTTTCGCCTGAATCGCGTTTGACCAGTTTCGGTTTCACCGGTTCGGAATCCAGTTTGACGCCCTGCCGTTTGAAAAATTCGTTGATGCTGTCGCGGCTGTTGTAAGTCTGTCCCTGGTAATTGCTGGTGCGTTTGACGGGTTGCGGCGCTTTGCCGGTCAGGGCATCAATCGCCGCCAGATTTTCCTTCGTCGAAACCTTATTGGCGAATCGCAGCCAGCTTGGACCTTTCGACAAATCTTCGATCAGTTCAATCGGGAATTCGTTCAGAAAGCGCGACGGTTCCGTAGCGATTTCTTCGCCATAAGTTCGCCGCTTCATGGCGTGCGTCAGATAGAGATACTTTTCGGCGCGTGTGATGGCGACGTAACACAGCCGCCGCTCTTCTTCCAATTCACTGAGATCATTGCTGGCGCGCGAATGCGGGAACAGGTTTTCTTCCAGGCCGACGATGAAGACCAGCGGAAATTCCAGTCCTTTGGCCGAATGCATGGTCATCAGCGTGACTTCGGCTTCGGCCTTGTATTGATCGGCGTCGGAAACCAGCGCGGCGTGATCCAGAAAATCGCGCAGCGTTTCTCCGCGCGTGTCTGTTTCGGCGGCGGCGTTGACCAATTCGTCCAGGTTCAACAAACGGCCTTCGGCTTCTTCGGTGCGCTCTTCCTTGAGCATCAATTCGTAACCGGTATCAATCACCGCCGCTTTGACGGCATCGGCAACCGGTATGGCCGCATTCTTCGCTTTTTCCATCAACTGCGAGAGGACGAAACGAAAGGCTTTCAACGCATTGATCGCGCGAGCTTGCAATGGACTGTGTTCGATGACGTGGGCGATGGCTTCCCAGTGCGAGCAGCTCAACGCTTTGGCCTGACGGTCAACTTCGTCCAGCGTAGTTTTTCCAAGCCCGCGCGGCGGAGTGTTAATGATGCGTTGCAAGGCTATTGAATCGTCAGGATTCAGCGCCAGCTTCAGGTAAGCAATGATGTCTTTGACTTCGGCGCGTTCATAAAAGCTGAAACCGCCGACCAGATTGTAACGAAGCCCCGCGCGGCGACAGGCTTCTTCAAACGAACGAGATTGCGCGTTGGTGCGATACAGCACGGCGGCTTTCAGATTCGGTTCGCGGCGCAGATGCTCAGTGATTTTTTCCGTCACCCAGCGGGCTTCGGATTCGCCGTCGTAAACCTGGGCGTAGCGAATCTTGTCGCCTTCGGCGGCGTTTGCGCGCAAACGTTTGTCGAAGCGTTGCGAGTTGTTGGCCACGACCTTGTTGGCAGCTTCCAGAATGCGCGCCGTCGAACGGTAATTGTCTTCCAGCTTGATGGTGCGCGTGCCTGGGAAGTCGCGCTCGAAATTCAGAATGATGTTGAAATCCGAACCACGGAATTTGTAGATGGATTGGTTTTCGTCGCCCACGACGCAAAAGCTGCGATTCGTCCAGAAATCCGGCGGGCGAATGGCCAGATTCAATGCAATGTCGCCTTCGACCAGCAATTTGCACAAACTGTATTGAATGCCGTTGGTGTCCTGAAATTCATCCACCATGACGTGGCGAAACCGGTTCTGGTAATAGCGCCGCGTTTCTTCCGAAGCGCGCAGCAACTGCACTGTGCGAATCAACAGGTCGTCGAAATCCAAAGCGTTCGACGCCTGCAGTCGTTGTTCGTAAAGCGCGTAAACACGAGCGATGGCCCCGCGTTTGGGATCGGCTTCGCCTTTCAGCGCGGCGGTTTCGGGGTCTTCGCCGCGATTTTTCATTCCGCTGATTGAAGTCTGCGCCAACCGCGCGGTGATTTGTTTGTCGTCAAAACCGCAATCCTTGATGCAGGCGCGCAAAAGTTTTTGCTGATCGTCGGCGTCGTAAATAGTGAAAGACCGCGTGTAGCCTTTGCCAAGCTGTTCAATATCCCGGCGCAGGATGCGAACGCACAACGAATGAAAAGTGGAAAGCAGCGGCGAACTGTTGCGCGGCGTTCCCGCCAGCAGCTTTTCCACGCGCTCTCTCATTTCGCCCGCGGCTTTGTTGGTGAAGGTGACGGCCAGAATGTTGTTTGGGTAAACGCCTGTTTCGATCAGGTGCGCGATGCGAAACGTGATGACGCGGGTTTTGCCGCTTCCGGCTCCGGCCAGCAGCAGAACGGGACCTTCGGTTGTGGTGACGGCTTCGCGCTGTTGCGCGTTCAGGCCGGAAAGAAAATCTGAGTTCGTTGATTGCATCAATAAATTTCCGAATTAAACAGCCAGACAAAATTTCACTCCGCTTTCATTTTCCATATTCCATTTTTGATTTGTCATTTGCCATCGGCTGAGCGCTTCAACAATCGAGATGAAAAATGAAAACTGGAAAATGGCAATTGGAAAATGAAAGAGCGATTGTTTGTCTTCTTATGTTTTGAAATTACAGTCCAATTTCGTTTCTCACCAGCTTCACGCCGGCAACCATGTTGTTCAATTTTTGCCGCGCAGCCCATCGCGCCGTCTGGCTCAATCCGCAATCCGGCGCGAACAACAATCGTTCAGCAGGGGCGAATTGCAAACATCGGCGCACGCGGTCGGCAATATCGGCGACGGTTTCAATGTAATAACTTTTTACGTCCACAATGCCAACCGCCACATCTTTTCGCTCGGTGATGAGGGAAATGGTTTCCAGTTCGGCGAATTCGCGGCTGGCCATTTCCAGATGAAATTCATCCACGTGCATGTCCAGAAACGCCGGAAACATAGGCTCATATCTTCGCAATCCAACCGCGCGGCCTTTGTAATTGCCGAAGCACAAATGCGTGGACAAACGGCAGCAGCCAACCACCGAAGCCACTGTGCGATTGAAAATGTCTGCCAATCGGCTCGTGTCTTCGCGGTGCGCATAACAGCTCATCGAAGGTTCGTCCACTGTGATTTCTCGGCAACCGGCGGCGACCAGGGCTTCGAGTTCAGCTCGAACAATCGGAACCAATGCTTCGGTGATGGCATAACGGTCAGGATAATTTTTGTTGGGCAACAACCTGCCGCTGAGCGTGTACGGGCCGGGCACGCTGGCTTTCAGAGCGACATCAGATTTCAAATTTGAGATTTGAAATTGCGCCAACCGCTTTAGCCTCTGCCACTCTTCAACCACGCCAAGCCCGCGCGGCGCTGCAAGCTCACCGATGATTTTGTGTTTGCCGCGTTGATCGTGCGCGGGCGGGCCGAAGCGACGAGGTTGCGCCGGTTCCAATTCGATTCCATACAAAAAGCCATAGAACGACAAATTGAAATCCAGCCGCGTCTGTTCGCCGTCGGTGATGACATCCAATCCGGCGGCCAGTTGATCGTGAATCGCGGCAATGACGGCGTCTTCCTGCAATTCGGCGCGGTCGGCTTCGCCAAACTGATCCAGGTTTTGGCAGGCGAATTCCAGCCAGCCGGGAAAAGGATAACTGCCGATGACTGTGGTTCTGAGTGGTTGTTCTTTCATTTTCTTCGGGAACGCACACGCCGTCGCGTGCGTGGTTACGGATTTCGCGCCTGCGTCGCAATTTGTCTTTTCACCAAGCCTGCACGCGGGGGTGCGTGCGTTCCCATTTCAACTGACTCGCCAGCCTCCGTCTACGGTCAAAATTTCGCCAGTGATGGTTCGCGCTTTGTCACTGAGCAAAAACAGCGCAGCTTCTGCAACATCTTCAGCCGCAATCAAATCTTCAACGAGCGGTTGTTTGGTTTTCATCAATTCCAGAATCGCCGGATCGTTCTGAGCGCGCGCGCTCATAGGCGTTCGCACCAAGCCCGGCGCAACGGCATTGACTCGTATTTTGTGCGGCGCGTAATACGCCGCCATCGCCCGTGTCAAACTGATGATCGCGCCTTTGCTGGCGGCATAAGCATGCGTGGCGAAATGCGCGGCTTCGGGCGCGAGCGCCAGAACGCTGGCCATATTAACAATTGAGCCTCGCAAACCATGTTCGCTGACCGATTGACGCAGCATTTGATTCACAACTTCGCGGCACATCAGAAACGTAGTCTTGGCGTTGTTGTCAAAAGTCGCCTGCCAGCCTTCGACCGAACATTCGTGAATCGGGCCATCGCCGAAGCGGCGTCCGCTGATTCCGGCAACGTTGAACAAACCGTCTATCCGTCCAAACCGGGCGACGCAACTTTGAACCGCTTCGGCCACAGCTTCGGGTTCGGTCAGATCGGCAACGCGAAAGCCGCAGGATTTGTTTTCGACTTGAAGTTCTTCAGCCAATGCGCTGCAACTCGTTTCATCACGGCTGATGAAAAAAACTGCGTGGCCTTCGCGCGCAGCCAGTTTGATCGTCGCCGCCGCGATGCCGGTTGAGCCTGTGACGAGATAGATTTTCATGCGCGTTTGGAGCGCTGCGGCTCGACGCAGCTTTAGCATTCTTCACCATAGTCCAACGTTCTCGGAATGATCCGACAATGAAGGCAAAGCGGTGTCGAGCCACCGCACTCCACATTTATTGGTACAGATGTGCCAGGCTGCGGCGATAAGCTTCGTAAAACCGCTCAAGCTGTTCCGCCGCGTTGGTGTTGCCAACGAATTGGTGGCTCGGCAGCAGTTCCGGCTTGATGCCGCGTTCCAGCAATTTTTCGGCGACGCGCGAACGCAGCATGTTGATGATCATCGCGCCGGTCACAGTCGAAGTCGGCCCGGTTCGCCATTCCAAACCTTCTAACTCGACTACGCAATCTCCCGGCGGACATCCGTTGTCAATCACCACATCGGCGCAATCAATCAGCTTTTTGCCGGAAGAATGTGCCGGAACCGATTGTTCGCAATGCCGCCGCGAACATATACCAATCACCGGCAAGCCGCGTGTCTGCGCACCCGCAGCCATTTCCACAATCACCGGACGAATGCCACTGGTGGAAATGACTATAAACGCATCGTGCTTTCCAAACTTGAAACCTTTCAAAATTTCTTCGGCGTAACCTTCGTACTTTTCCAGATGCAGCGGAGCGCGCAATCCGTTCGCGCCTATGATCGAGGCATGATTCGAAAGCGACAATTCCACCAGGGCGACAAATCCCGGAAAGCATCCCTGTCGCGGAGTCATCTCTTCGCACATCATACGCGAATGGCCGTTGCCGAACAGAAAGACCAAACCGGAATTGGCAATCGAGTTGGCGCAGATTTCCGCCGCGCGTTCTATGTTGTCGAGTTGCGTTTCGCGCAGGTGATGAAGCAGCGCGAGCGTTTTTTCAAAGTAAGTGATTGATGCGTTCATGTTTGATTGAGCTTTCGATAGCCGCAAAGCACAGTTCCAGGCTTCGCAGATTATCGTGAGCGTTATTCGTCGGTTCGCGCTGTTCTTCAATCGCGCAAAGCAATTCGGCCATCGCGCCGTGAAAACCTTCGCGGAACCAGGTTCCTGAAAGCGATGGTTGCGCGCAGCCATCGGCGGTAAACAGCGTCACAGTTTGTTCGGACAAACTCGGCCCGCGACTGATGATCGTGCCTTTGGTTCCGGCGACGACGGTTCGGTCTTCCTGACCATGCGCGACGTTGGCGTTAAAAAAGAGCGAAGCCAGTCCGCCTTCAAATTCAATTACGGCTTGAGCCAGCATCGGCGGTCGAGCTTGCTGGCCAATGGCTCGCGTAGCAGTGGCGAAGACTTTCAACACTTTTCGCTCGCTGAAAAAGCAGGCCGCCAGATCGAACCAGTGAATGCCGAAATCCGACAAGATCAGATGCTCCAGGTTTTCAAACTCTGTGCCGATGATCCAACTGTGATCCCAGTGCAAGGTGAAATTGACGCTTTGCACTTCGCCGATCAAACCGGCGGAAATCGCCTGCCTGATATAGCTGAAATGTGGAGCCCAGCGACCGTTTTGATTGACGGCCAGCTTCAGGTTTTGCGATTCAGCCAGTTCAACCAATCGCCTGCCGACATTCAAATCAGTGACAAACGGCTTCTGGCTCAGCACGTGCTTTCCCGCAAGCAATGCGGCTTCAATGATTTCGACGCGATCCGCCGGATGCGTCGTCACGTCCACGACTTCGACTTCTCTCAACGCCAGCAATTCGCGGTAATCGGTGAAGACTTTTGCTGCGGGATAAAACTCATCGCGCCGAGCTAAGGCTTTGTGTTCGTTGCGGTCGCACAACGCCACGATGCGATAACCGGCGTGGCGATAAGCGTTCAGGTGTTGGGCGGAAATGCCTCCACAACCAATCATGCCAATTGCAGGGCGATGGCTTCGCGGTTCGCGCGGCAGATAAGGCAAATCCGGCGCAACGATGTGTTTTATCGCGGCGATTTTGCTCAACCCGTAATCATCAGCCAGTGTTTCGCTCATTGAATCAAGGCCACGGTTCGTTTTTCACGGGAACTAATCACAGCCGTATCCACAATTCGCTGTCCCAATCGGCTGGTCGCCAACGACAACGGCCCGGTGACAGGTTCGCCGGTTTCCAGACAGTGAATGAAATAATTGACTACGTTGTCGAACGGCGGTTCGAGCGTATCAATCGGAATTTCTTCGCCAGCCGGATTGGCCGCTGTTTGCAATCGCACCGCCGGTTCGTAATCGTAACTGCCGATGGTTCCCTCAGCGCCAACGATGGTGAAACCGCATTTGGGTTGCGTTTGATGAGTCCACGGATCGGTGAACGTTCCCCATCGTGTTTCCATTTTCGACAATCCGCAATCGTACCGGGCGACGGTGATGCTGTGTTCGTCCACTTCCAGTCCGGCGGGGTGATCAACCGTCGTGGTGATTTCCAGCGGAGCTTTGTTGTCTTGAAACCAACTGCCCAGCGTTGCGCCGTAACCGAGATAATCGAGCAGCGAACCGCCGCCGCTTGCGCGTTTGTACCACCAGCTTTCTGGTTTCTGGCGCGCGACTTCTTCGGCGCTGACTTCGATCTTGTCGGCTGTGTGAAACAGCGGGCCACGATTGCCGCCGTAATAATGCACTTCTATGACCTGGCCAATGCGGCCTTCATCAATCAATCGTCTGGCAGTGCGATGCGACGCGCTCCAAAACAGCGGCCAGTTGATGACCAGCGTTTTGCCGGTCGCTTCAACGGCGCGAATCATTCGGTCGGCGTCGCTGAGCGAAGCCGCCATCGGCTTTTCCATCAAAATGTGAACTCCGAACGGCGCGACCTTTTCGACGTATTCAGCGTGCAGCGACGTCGCCGGGCAAAGAATCACCAAATCCGGCTTCGTCTGTTCCAGACACTGGCGGTAATCGGTGAACTGGCGTTCGGCGGCGATATGGAAATTCGCGGCGGCCTGCTGCATGCGTTCGGGGCGTTCGTCGCAAATAGCCACGATTTCGGCGCGCGTATGGTTGAACGCCATACGCAGCAAATCGCCCATGTGCATGTGGTCGAAGTTGATTCCGGCAATTTTCCAGTTGGGCATAATTGTTTGGTTTAACGTGACAGAGATCATCAGCCATCAGGCATTGACCATTGTCCATTAACCGACAAGAGGCAGGATTTCTTCTACCCGCGCGATATATGGTTAATGCCCAATGGCTAATGGTTAATTCAAATTGTCGCCAATCAAAGAGCCGCAAACTTATTGCCTGAAGTCGTCAAATGCAACCGGCAGATTCATTTGTTATCATCGCCGCGGTTTTCGTTATGAGCACAACAAAAATTATCAATGTGATTGGCGGTGGATTGGCCGGTTCCGAAGCCGCCTGGCAGGCGGCGCGACGCGGAGTGAGGGTTCGATTGTTTGAAATGCGCCCGCAGACTTCGACCGGCGCGCATCAAACCGGCAATCTGGCCGAACTGGTTTGCAGCAATTCGCTGAAGTCGGATGAATTCGGCTCGGCTCCGCGATTGTTGAAAGACGAGTTGCGCGCGGGCGGTTCGCTGTTGGTGGAATTGGCGCACGAAGCCGCCGTTCCTGCCGGAGGCGCGCTGGCCGTTGATCGCGAAAAGTTTTCCGCGCTGGTTACGGAACGGCTCAGTAATCATCCGAACATCGAACTTCGCCGAGAACAAGTCACACAAATCAATCCCGACGAAATCACCGTCATCGCCGCCGGACCGCTGGCTTCGTCGCCGCTGGTCGAAGCGATTGGCAAACTCACCGGCGAACAAGACCTTTATTTTTTCGACGCCATTTCGCCGATTGTTGACGGCGAAACCATCAATTACGACATAGCCTTCAAAGCCGCGCGTTACGGCAAAGGCGGCGACGATTACGTCAACTGTCCGTTCAGCAAAGAAGAATACCTGCGGTTTTACGAAGCGCTTTCCACCGCCGAAACCGTCAAGCCGCACGAAGGCATGGAGAACGAAGAGAAATTCTTTGAAGGCTGTCTGCCGATTGAAGAACTGGCGCGGCGCGGCGTTGACACTTTGCGATTCGGCCCTATGAAACCGGTTGGATTGCCCGATCCGCGCACTGGCCGCGAAGCTTATGCCTGTGTGCAATTGCGGCTGGAAAATCTGATGGCCGACGCTTACAACATCGTGGGCTTTCAGTGCCACATCAAATACGGCGAACAAAAGCGCGTGCTGCAATTGATTCCCGGTCTGGAAAACGCCGAATTCATTCGCTTCGGCCAGATGCACCGCAACACTTATATCTGTTCGCCGCGTTTGCTCAGAGAAACTTTGCAAATGCGCGCTTTCCCGAACGTTCTTTTCGCCGGACAGATTTCCGGCATCGAAGGTTACACGGAAGCGATGGCGACGGGGATGATTGCCGGAATGAACGCGGCGCGATTGGCATTGGATTTGGAACCGTCCGCTCCGCCGCGATTGTCGGCAACGGGTTCACTGGCTTTTTATCTGGCCAACGCCGACGCCAAAAACTTTCAACCGGCAAACACAACGTTCGCGTTGTTGCCGCCGCTGGAACCGGAAATCAGAAAGACTGCAAAACGCAAACCCGACCGACACCGCATTCAGGTCGAACGCGGATTGAAGGCTTTCAACGATTGGCTTTTGGAAATTGGCGAGACAGGACAATGAAAATCAAAAGGCGAAAGGCAAAAGGCAAAAATCAAAAATTGTCAGCAGTGGTTTTGCTGACCGCGTTGTTGTTTGGGTTCCTTACTGTTTCCCCTTTCGTTCACAGCCAAAGCGGTCGCCCAGGGCAAGACCCGAAAAAACAGAAGCCGGAAATCACTCCGCCCAACACACCACAACCTAAAATCCGTGTCCCGGAAAACAAAACGCAAAATCCGCCTAAGAAAAAAGAGGAAGAAGACACCATTCGCATTGACAGCGATCTGGTGACGATCGTCGCTTCTATTTCCAAAAAATTAACGACTGATTCGTTGAAGCTGACTGCGGAGGATTTTGAAATTCTGGAAGACGGCGTGCCGCAGGAAATCGCCAACTTCGCGCGCGACGCCGAACAGCCGCTGAATCTGGTCATGCTCTTCGATGTCAGTTTGAGCGTCACGCAAAAGATCAATTTTGAAAAACGCGCGGCAGCCAAATTCTTCGAGCGTGTGATTCGTCCGCAAGACCGCGCAGCTTTGTTCGCCGTTTCCACGGACGTGGCCATCGTTCAGGATTTCACCAACCGTATTCCATTGTTGGTCAACGCCACCAGACAGTTGAAACCGCAGGGCGCGACTTCTCTTTACGACGGGGTTTATCTGGCCGCCGACTATTTGAAAGCCGCGCAAGGTCGCCGCATAGTCGTCATAGTCTCTGATGGCGGAGACACCACCAGCCAGAAAGGATTGCTGGACGCTTTGCGGCAGGCTCAATTGAATGACGCAGTGGTGTATTCGGTGTTCACTGGAAATTTCGGCATGTCGCAAAATCTGCGCGATCTGGCAGGCGAACGCGCATTGGAAACTCTGGCCACGGAAACCGGCGGCGAAGTATTCAAACCCAAAGCTACGCCCGGCACGCAAAGCCAGGAAGTGGACGATCTGTCGCTGAAGGAACTGGATCAGGCCTTCGCCAGTCTGGCCGAACAGCTTCGCACACAATTCATTCTCGGCTTTCTTTCGACCAACGAAAAACGCGACGGCACATACCGCAAACTGACGGTGACGATCAAAAAACAAGGTTACAAGGCGCGCGCCCGCGCAGGGTATTACGCGCCGAAAGATTGAGCGACCTGCAAACCTGAACGGATAAAATCCACGTCAGCAGCTTGAATTGCCTGCTGACGTGGATTTTGTTTTTGGTGGTTGTTTCGTTTTTCAGCCCCAGGAAAAAGCGCGTTGCACCGCCGGAAGCATCAGGATTGCTACATTGATCAGCGTAAACATATTGTCTCCTCCTTCTCATTTGAATTTGAGTTTGATGACGTTGGCGGTTTTGCCGTCAACCTTGAGCGCCACCTCCACTTCGCCGATTCCCGCCAGTTCGTTGGGCAGCAACAGATTGATCTGATCCATTCCCAACAAACCCGGCGATTCATCGGCATACAGCGGTTCAACGTCCAGACTGTCTATTTGAATCTTCACTTCGTCCATCGAACTGCGATGGCGGAATCCAGTTCCGAACAAAATCAGATAAACCTGTTCGCCCGGCACGTTCAGATCAATCGGCGCAGCGACGAATTTTTGCTGTTGCGGATCGAACTGAGCGACCGCTTCGAACACTTGCTGGCCATTGGCGCGAACACGCAACGCAACAGCCGAAGCCAGGCCTTTGCCGCTGGCGTCTGCGGTGAACAAACCAGGAGCGACTTTGGCAATTTCAGTCGCGCCGGTTAGCGTCCGGCCTGCGCCGTTTCTCACTGTGACGATGGCTTTGCCTTCGGCCAACCCGGCAGGCATCAGGTAATTGATCTGATTCGGCGAAACGAAAAACAGTTCGGCCAGTTTTTCATTGCCCTGACTGTCACGCACGGTGACGGTCGTTCCCGCCAGCGAAGTCGGCAACGGCAATCCGTTCGACAACTCGATTTGCGTGGCCAACCCCGCGCCGAAAGCCGACACCATCGAGTCCGGCGCCAACGCTTCGCCGTTGAAACTGGCCGCCGACACGTTGGCCACCGAACCGAAAATCATGAACTTCAGCGAGTTGGAAACCAGATTCGAGGCGGTGTCGCGCACCTGCACGCTGGCTGAACCTTCCGCAGCGATGTCCGGCGCAGGAATGAACGCCTGCAACTGAGTTTTGCTGATGAAGGTGGTCGGCCTGTCCGCGCCGTTCCATTGCACGCGACTGGCTCCGTTGAAATTGTCGCCATTGACCGTCAGCGTGAAGCTTGCGCCGCCGACAAACGCCGCCATCGGAGCCAGACTGGTCAACGTCGGAGCTTCTGTGGCCAGCGCTTCCTGAGAAATCGAAAACGTCTTTCCGGCAATCGTCGCCGTTCCATTGCGAGCGGCTCCGCCATTCGGCGCGACGTTGTAAACCACCGAACCTGTTCCCTGTCCCACAGCGCCACCTGCAATCCCAATCCACGAATCATTGCTGGCCGCAGTCCACTGGCAAGCCGCATTCGACGCCGTGACGGTCAAGACTCCGCTGCCGCCGCTGGCGTTGAAATGCCGTCCCACCGGATTGAGCGAATACGCGCATCCGGACGGTTGCGTGATGGTCACTGTTTGTCCGCCAACGGTGATCGTCCCTGTTCGTTGCGGTCCGCTGTTGGCGGCGACGGCATACAGCAACGTCGCGGAACCGGTGTGTTGCCCGCCATTGGTCAGCGTGATCCACGAAGAGTTGCTGGTTGCAGACCAGGAACAAGCGCTGTTGCTGGCCGTTACCGGCAGACTCTGATTTGCGCCTGCTGCGATAACCGTTCGCGTCGTGTAACCCAATGTCACCTGACAACCCGAAGCCTGATTGACGGTCACGGCCAACGCGCCGGTTGCCGTGTTGATGGTGATGACGCCCGAACGCGCCGGGCCGTTGTTCGCCGTCACGCTGAACGGAACCGCGCCGTTGCCAAGTCCGCTTTTTGCGGCGGGCAAATCAATCCACGAAACCGATTCGCTGGCCGTCCAGTTGCACGACGACGAATTGGTTGTGATGTTGATGACGCTTTGACCGGCTTGAGCGCCCATTTGCGCAACGCCAGGGCTGACAGAATAAGTGCAGTTGGCGGCTTGAAACGCCGTGAAGCTGCGACCGGCAATCTGTATAAACGCCGTTCGGGAAGCGCCGGTGTTGTTGGCGGCGACGGTGACTTTCAACGAACCGCTGCCATTGCCCGCCACGCGGCTCAATGACAACCACGTGTATCCATCCACTGTCGTCCAACCGCAAGGATCGCCCGGCGTTCCAAACGCCGTGATGTTGACGGTGACTTCGCCGCCCGCCGCCGGAAACAGATGCACATCCGGCGAAATCGAAAAGTTGCAGGCCGCGGCTTCAGACGGCGAAACCGTTTCGATCGCAGCTTGCGCGCCGGCACAACCCGCAATCGTCAAAACCAGCAGCAGCGCCAATTGGCGCAGATAATGTGAACTCATAATTCCCTCCTTCTTCTCGAACCTTCTCTGGTTGTTCCGAATCTTCGCTGGCGACGCTTGCCGCCCGGTTCGGATTTGTTTCTCTGACGATTGTGATATTCGCGGACAGCGGTGATTCCGTCCCCGTTTGTTTGATAGGTTCAAGGTGTGGCTGAACAAAGAGGCAGGAGAACTTGCGAGTAGAAAGAGAGACGCTACCGTAATTTGTGTGGGCGGCAGCTCCGTTAGGAGCGACCTGTTTATAGAATTTACCCGTTTGAACTGACGGGCATCAGCGATTGTCGGATTTATGGCGATGGCGCAGACGAGGATTTTCGATTTCGGCTTTTTCCAACCATTGGCGTTGGTTCATCGGCACGCGCAACGCGACGGTTGTGCCTTGTCCAATGACCGACGCGATTTCCAGCGAACCGCCCAACCGTTTGGCGCGGAGTTCTATGCTGGGCAATCCGTTGCCATCGCCTTCGGCCTGGAATCTGCCGCTGCGAACGGCTGCAACGTCAAACCCATGCCCGTTGTCTTTCACCGTCAGCGTCAACCAGCGACGGTTGGCTTCAAGTTCGATTTCCGCCAGCGTCGCGCCCGAATGCCGAGCCAGATTGTTGACGCATTCCTTGAAGATCAAATAAACCTCGCGGCGAAGTTCCGTGCCGAGCCGGAAATTGTTTTCTTCTATGGGCGCGCGAAAGCGAAATTCGATGTTGCGCGCGCTGAGCATGTCGCTGGCAAAACGACGACAACGATGCGCCAGATCGGTCAGGTGTTCTTTTTGCGGATTGATGGCCCAGACGATGTCGCTCATGGCGTCCACAAGTTCCTGCGAAGCGCCGTTGATCGAAGCGATTTGCTGGCCGACGCGCAAATCGCCTGTGCCTATGCGCTGTCGAATGACTTCGGACAAGATGGCTATGCGCGACAACCCTGAACCGATGTCGTCGTGCAAATCCGTGGCGATGCGCATTCGCACGCGCTCGATTTCCAGCAACCGCGCCACGCGAATACGCTCAAAGGCAAACAACATCGCCGCCAACGCCAACACCGCCAGCGCAATGAACCACCAGCGCAAATAAAATGGCGGCAGAACCCTGAACCGCATCGAAGCCATTGCCTCGCCCTGCGCCCCATCCGAATCGAGCGCGCGCACCAGAAACCTGTACTGCCCGGCGGCGAGATTGGCGTAAGAAATTTGGCGTTGATCGGTGGGCGCGCTCCAATCAGCGTCCGCGCCTTCCAGTTTGTGTTGAAACCGCAGCGATTCGCCTGAACCGAAACTCAATCCCAAATACTCTATATCCAGCTTGCCCTGTTCCGGCGTCAGTTCGGGCAACGACAATTCGCCGGTTCCGTTCGGCGGCACAGCGTATTCGACGCCGGCAATGACCAGTTTGCTGAGATAAACCGACGGCGGTTTGGGCGTTCGTTCAGCCACCGGCAACAATCGCAACAAACTGCCTTCGGTTCCGAACCACAGTGAACCTTGCCGATCACGAAACGCCGAACGCAATTGATGATTAGTCGCTCCGTCCGCCTGACCGTAAAACGCGGTTGCTCCGGTTTGCGGATCAAAACGCGCCAGACCGCGTCCCGGATAAAAGTAAATTCGTCCGGCGTCGTCTTCGATCATGCCGGCGCCTGCGACGAAATCCACCGCAGCGTTGAACTTCGGATGCTGCACAAAGCGCGGACGCGCCGAAACAGCCTCTTCCACCCAGCCAAACCCGTTTGGTGAAATCAACACCCACAGTTTGCCGTTGCGGTCACGATGCAGCGCGTTCACGTCGCCCGGCGGCAAACCGTCGGTTCCGGTCAGCACGGTAAATCGCCCGGCGGCAAACCGCGCCAAACCGCCATCACGAAATCCTATCCAGACGCCGCCCACGCCATCGTCGGCAAAACTCATGGCGGTTTGCGCGGGCAATCCATCCGCTGAACCGTAGCGGAAAAAGCGTCCGGTCGCGCGTTCCCATCGCATCAGCGTGTCGCGTCCCGGAGCGAAGACGGAAAACCAAAGATCGCCCCTTGCGTCTTCGAATATGTTGTGAGCATCGTTGCGCGCCAAACCGTCGCGTTCGGTGTAAACGGCCAGCGGAATCGCTCGCGCCAGTTGTCGAACATCTGCAACGCGCGGAAAACGATAAATGCCTTCCTGCGTGCCAACCCACCATTCACCCAGATGATCGCGCAACACTGGCGAGTTGTTACGCTGTTCCATCGCCAACAATCGCGCAGGCAAATTCGGACGCACGGCGGTGAACCTTGCGCCGTCCAAACTGCAAATCGTCCATCGCGCCGTCACGGCATACAACCGCCCCTGATCGTCTTCGCCCAAACGCGAAACATACAAATCGTTCAACCCGTCGTGTTCGCCATATTGCAAAAACCCGCTCAAAGACAACCGATATGCCCCTGACGTATTGGTTCCAATCCACAAATAACCGGCGCGATCTGCTGCCAAAACAGCAACGCCTTCTTTAATCGGCAATTCTTCTTTGGTGTACCGGCGCAACCTACCGTCAGAGAAACTGCTCAAGCCGAACGACGAACCGATCCAGAGTTGCCCGTCCACTGTGCGCGCCAACGCCAAAACGTCTTCGCCCGCCACCCCGTCGGCAGAGGTCAGCCAAACGGCATCGCCGACAATTTCAGGCAACTGAATTCCGGTTGCCGCGCCTCGCCGCAAGGTTCGCCACGGAGTTTTATCTTCGGCGTTGGTTTCCGCTGCCGGCAACGGTCTCAGCGCAACCAAACCGTTGCTGTGCCCGATCCACAATCGCTCGTCCGGGTCAACCAGGAGCGCAAACACCGTTCGCGCGCTTCCATCCGGACTGTTTTGATAAACAACAATTTGGCCGTTCGGCAATCGCCGCATCAATCCCCAATTCGTGCCTGTCCACAAACTGCCTTCGGAGTCTTCAGCAAACGCCCACACCATCAACGGACGATCCGCGCCGAATGTCGCTTCGACGGCAACGCGCGAAAATACGGTTTGGCCCGGCGCCAATTTGAACAAACCATTGTCCGTGCCAGCCCAGACGATTCCCGCGCGATCTTCGAACAAAACGTTCACGCGCTGGCTGGCCGGGTTGTCGCCGCAAGCGTAGACGGTGAATCGTTGGCTGACGGGTTGCGCCTGCTGCTCCGCCGCATTGAACCGCGCAATGCCTCCGCCGTTGGTGGCGACCCAATATGTTCCGGCGCGCGTTTCCAGTAGGTAATTGATCGAACGATGCGGCAGGCCTTCTTTCTGGCCGAAGTTGAAAAAACGATGGCCGTCAAAGCGGCTCAAACCCGCCGACGAAAACCAGACGAATCCGCGCGAATCCTGAACAATGTGCTTAATACGATCCTGCGGCAGGCCGTCGTTGGTGGTGTAGTTTTTGACCGGAAGCCGCGCGGCGAAAGATTGATTGATGCGCGCAGACAACATCGCACCCAGCGTCAAAAGCATCAATAACCAAAGGGAAAATCGCCGCATCGTCGGTTTATTCGTTCTGGAAAATCTCTTGAGATTGATTGGAAACTGACAAATGGAAAACAGGAAAAGAGGAAACGCCTTTGCTCAAACAATCCGGTTGCGAAGCGCCTTGGCGACGGCTTCGGATTTGGAATGCACCTGCAGCTTTTCGTAAATGTTCCGCATGTGAAAAGCCACCGTCGTCACGCTGATACCCAGTTCCGCCGCCGCCGTTTTGTAGTTGTGGCCTTCGACCAGCATTTTCAGCAATCGCGTTTCATGCGGAGTCAATTTGTAATCGGCGCGTTCCGGCGGACGAATTTCGCGGAAGAGTTTGATGACGCGGCTGGCGATTTCGGGCGACATTGGCGCGCCGCCCTGCATGGCTTCGCGTATGCCTTCGATCAATCGGGCGGGCGGAGTCTTTTTCAGCAGATAGCCGCAAGCTCCGGCGCAGAGCGCATCGAAAATCACTTCGTCGTCGTCGTAAATCGTCAACATCAACAGCCGCAATTCGGGATGCCGGTCTTTCAAAATGCGAATGCCTTCGACGCCGGACATTCCCGGCAAACCAATGTCCGTCAAGACCACGTCAGGCAAATCAAAGCCGATTTTTTCTATGGCTTCTTCCATCGAACGATAACTGCCCGTGCAAATAAACCCGTCGGTCGCTTTAACGATCCAGGCCAGCCCTTCGCGTATGTCGCGCTGGTCTTCGATGATTGCGACCTTGACGCTGGCCGTTGCCGTGTTGTGTGGATTTTGCTTTGGCGATTGATCTGACATGAACAAAACTCCTTCAGGCGACGGCATTGTACTTTGCAGCCAGCAAACCTGTCCCCGTCTGAACAGACGGGAAAGAAATGTCAGCGACTACCGTTTCGGCCAGTTCGCGGCATGACGCCATGACTTGCCCGTGCTAGAATCCGCGCTGGTCAGACAAATTCCTACTCAATACCAGACAGCGATTTCGGCAGTTAGCTTCAAGATTCATCTTTTCATAGCCCAACGGAAGCCAGCCGTCAGCGATTGCTGCTCATAACTACATTTAAGGATTTATGGTTTATGCAAGCAGACATTATCTTGATCCGCACGGTATTTACTCTTGTCCTGGTCATCGCCGGATCCCTGATTCAGCCCATCCCCGAATGGGTCGGCAAAAATCTGGGATTGCCCGGTGGCTCGCGTTTGTTGTCGGCATTGTTCGGAGCCTTGCTGGCGGCAGGCATCATCTTCTTTGAGCTTCGCATTCGCCGAGCTTCGCTGAAGACACTGATTGGCGCAGCCATCGGTTCGATTATGGGAATCTTCGGCGCGTCGCTGATGGGTTTTCTGATTACAGCGCAGGCCTGGGACGCGCCGGTCAAATCGTTTCTGACGCTGTCGCTGACGTTGTTTATGGCGTATTGCGGATTGCTGGTCGGCGCGGCCAAAGGTGATTACCTGGATTTGTCTGCGCTCGGCGGCATTCTCAGCGACCGCACGACCAAGCTCGGTTACAAGATTCTGGACACCAGCGTCATCATTGACGGGCGTGTGGCCGACATCGCCGAAGCCGGATTTATGGGTGGCACGATTCTGATTCCGCAATTCGTGCTGCGCGAATTGCAGCAGATTGCCGATTCGTCCGATTCCGCCAAACGCAATCGAGGCCGACGCGGATTGGACATTCTGCAACGCATACAGAAAAACCAGGGGCTGGACGTGCAAATCCACGAAGCCGATTTTCCGCAGGTCAAGGAAGTGGATTTGAAATTGATCGAGCTAGGCAAACAGCTCAACGCGCCCATCGTCACCAACGATTTCAACCTGAACAAGGTCGCTCACCTGCGCGGCGTAGAAGTGCTGAACATCAACGAACTGGCCAACGCGCTGAAACCCGTCGTGCTGCCCGGCGAAATCATGAAGGTTTTCGTGCTGAAAGAAGGCAAGGAATACAACCAGGGCGTGGCGTATCTGGACGACGGCACCATGGTCGTAGTGGATAACGCCCGGCGCATGATCGGCAAAAACGTGGACATGATCGTCACCAGCGTTTTGCAAACCACGGCCGGCAAGATGATTTTCGGGCGCGTGGACGACACCAAACCGGAAAACCACCGCAACGATCCGCGCGATTTCCGCGACCGCACGTCGCGTCCGACGCCTGTGGCGGTTCACGAATCGGCGGCGGAAATCGAATAACCAAATCAAAAATCAAAAGGCAAAAGTCAAAAATCAAAAGTGGTTGAAAACACTGCTTTTCATTTTGCCTTTTGCCTTTTGGTTTCTGCCTTTTGGTTTCTGCCTTTTGGTTTCTGCCTTTTGACTTTATGAACGTAGCAATCATTCCTGCCGCTGGCAGCGGTTCTCGCCTGGGCGGTCAAATCCCCAAACAATTTCTGGAGCTGGCCGGAGCGCCGATTCTGGCGCATACGATCAACCGTTTTGTCGAATGCGACGCCATCGGAGCCATCGCTGTCGCCTTGCCCACTGACCGACTGGATGAATTTCGCGCTCGACAACGAGGCGCGCGCGTTCTGAAGCCCATCTATTATGTTCCCGGCGGAACCGAACGCAGCGATTCGATTTTGAATGCGCTGGAAGCCGTCGCCGAACTGAAACCGGAAATCGTCGCCGTTCACGATGCTGTTCGCCCTTTTGTCACGCCCACCCAGATCAGCGCGGTCATTGCCAAAGCATCTGAAATCGGCGCGGCGATTCTGGCTCTGCCCGCAACCGACACCATCAAGGAAGTCGAAGACGGATTGATCGTGCGCACGATTGATCGTCGCCGCGTATGGCGCGCGCAAACTCCGCAAGCGTTTCGATATGAATTGTTGATGCGAGCGAATCAGGAAGCGCGCGCCGCCGGTTTGCCTTCGGCGCTGACAACGGATGATTCTCTGCTGGTCGAACGGCTGGGAGCGCCGGTCGCCGTCGTCGAAGGTTCGCCGAACAACATCAAAATCACCGCGCCGGAAGATTTGATTCTGGCAGAAAAACTGTTTGAGCAGTTAAATGACTGAATCCGCAATTCGCATTGGCATAGGCAACGACATTCACCGTTTGGTTGAAGGCCGCAAGTTGATTTTGGGCGGCGTTGAAATTCCGTTCGACAAAGGTTTGCTCGGCCATTCCGACGGCGATTCCCTGAGCCACGCCATCACCGATGCGCTGTTGGGCGCAGCAGGCTTGGGCGACATCGGCACGCACTTTTCGGACAAAGACGCCCTGTGGAAAGACGCCGACAGTTTGGTGTTTCTGCGCCATGTGTGCGGGTTGCTGGCTGAGCGCGGATACAAGGTCGGCAATGTGGACGCCACTATTCTGGCCGAACGTCCGAAAATGATGTCGCACATCCCGGCAATGAAAACGAAGCTGGCGGAAGCGATGGCAATTGATCCTTCGCAACTCAACATCAAAGCCAAAACCAACGAAGGTCTGGACGCCGTCGGGCGCGGCGAAGCCATCGCCGCACAAGCCGTCGCGTTGATTTTCAAAGCTTGAATTTGCGACGGGTGATTCCTGCACAAACACACAACAGCGCCAGACCGATCAACGACCACACGGCGCCATTGCGAAAACTGTGCGCGCGAAATCGAAATTCGATGCGGTGTTCGCCCGCCGGAACCGCTACGCCGCGCAACAGGTAATTGACCTTTTCCACAGGGACGCGCTTTCCATCCAGCCACGCTTCCCAGCCGCGATAATACATTTCGCTCAATACCAGAAAGCCTGCGTTCGGATTTCGCGTTTCCAGTTCGATGCGATTCGGTTCGTAACGCGTCACCCGCACTTCGGCGTTGGCCGCGTCGCCGATTTCAGGCAGCGTGACAGGGCGATTGCCGAAATCTTCTTTTTCCAACAACGCAGTTTGCGCCGGATCGAAGCGGCTGCCGTCCGGGAGCTTGCCGGTTTTGATCGTCGCCAACACGTCCTGGCTCAATTCGACTGCCAGCCGATTGACGAACCACGCGCGCGGACGAGCTTGCAGATTTTCGTAGACCGCAATGTCGCCGAACGTGGCCAGCCGTTTCCATCGTTCGGAATTAAAATCCATCGCTTCCAGCGGAATGCTGGTTTTGGTCTGCGCGTCGAACAACGAAGCGCGCAGAAGCAACAACGTCGCGTCGGGCAAGGCATAATCCATCTCTATGCGTTCGATCTCCGCGCGGTCGAACGGCAATCGCGCCAGAAAGCGATTGGCCGCGAATCCGTCCGCCGGAAACGATTCGGCGACTTTCGGACGACGGTGTTTGATCGCGGCTGTGACTTCAGGCTTGTCATAAGCCCATTCGGCGGTGTCGCGTCCTGCTTGAAGCTGCTGTTCGATGACGCGACCGCCTTTGGTGTGCAACCTGATGTTCAACACAGTCGTTCCATCGGGAACGTGCGTGGCGTGCGACATCAACGTCACCAACGAAAGTTCCGTTGCCGTCACGTCCCTGACTGAAATTTCCTTGCGCGCGCCGGGCAAAAAATTCTGGTACACATCCTGGCGGCTGAACTGCACGCCGTCGAACTCTATGACCTTGTCCGGCGCATTTATGTTGGTTTTAGGGGTCAACAGGTATTTGACGTTTTGCAGGTTGAACCCCTGATGATCGTTGCCGAAAACGGCGACATCGCCGATCACGCCGTCCGAACCCATTTCGCCGGAAATGGCTCCGTGCCTTATCAACCGCAGCGCATCGTATCCGTTGACGCTCTGCAATCCGCGCGCAATCGAAACGTTGGGAAAATTCAGTTGGTCGTAATTGGCCTTGTCGAGCAACGCGCCGTAACTGGCGACGCGAAAACTGTTCAAATCGCCTTCGCGCGATTTGATGAATTGCACAGCAGGCGGATCGTTCAATCGTTCGCCGACATTCGACAAAAAATCGCGCCACCCGTAATTGAAACTCACAGTGAAGCTGAACAGGTCGGCAAACAAGACAATGACCAGCAATCCCGCGCTCAGATGGTTGCGCGTCTGCACGTAAAACCAAAAAGCAGCCAGACTGACCAGCGCCAGCCCAAGCGGCAACCACACTTCCAGATTGGTCAGCGAATCGAATCCCGGAACCTTCTCAGCAGTCGTTGCGATGTAAGGCGTGAAAAATCCGTAGACAATCAAGGTCAGAGCCACCAACGCCAAAAAAACTGCTCCTGCTTTTTTGAAGACACGAAGCGCGGTTTCTCGATCAAGTTGCGCCAACAAACTCGCGCCAAGTCCGGCCAGCACCGCAACGCTGTAGGTGAATTCGTACATGTGCCTGCCCGAAGCCCGGAAAAGGTTGTACACCGGCAAGTGATGCAAAATGTGATTCAAGCCAAACGGCAAATACCCGCCGAATGCCAGCAGCAACGAAGCCATCGCCATTCCGAACCAAAACCAGATCAGTTTGCTGTAGCCTGCCCGGTCGCTACCGCTTCCGTACCGGCTGCCGAACAACGCCGCCAACGCCAGCAACAAAGTCAGCAACCCGAAATACCCGCAAGTTTCATCAATCGTGGATTGTCCCCAGTAAGGGATTCGATAAGGTGGGAGCATTCCGCCGAAGAAAAAAGGAAAAATGAACGTCAGGACATTAAGCGGCGGAAAAGAGTAGCCGGAAAAGTATTCGTAACTGATGCCGGCGCGTTCTCCCATCGCCAGCAATTCGCGTTCGGGCAGCAGTTGAATCATCGAAAACAACACCCCGAACAAGGCCATTGCCGCAATTCCGGCCAAAAAGCGCAACCGTGTTTCGCGCACCGGGCGCAACGCCAGTGAAAACGCTGCGTAGGCCGCGCACACCAGCACGGTGTAAAAGTTCATTTGCGGTTCACCGGCAAACAACTGCAACGCGATGAACGCTGCTCCGAACGCCACCCAACGCCAGCGGAATTGCAGATACAGATGTTCAATCGCCAGCAAAATCCACGGCAACCAGACCGCCGCCGCAATGCGCGAAGTGTGTCCGGCGTGCGCGACCAGATACCCGCCGAAGGCGAACGCCAATCCGGCCAGCAAAGCTCCGATGCGCGTCGCTCCGATTCGCCGCGCATATAGATACGTGCCGATCAATGCCAGATGGTAAGTCGTGATGACGACGATGTTCATCGCCACAGTCGGCGAAAACACAGCGAACACCCAGTTTGGTGGATACAATGCGCCGGGATAGATGCTGGCCAGCAATGGCGTTCCCGCAAAGATGTACGGATTCCACAGCGGCAATTGGCCCGCGGCGATCATCCGTCCGATCAGAATTCGCACGCCGAAGTTCTGCGTCAGTCCATCGCCCGGAACCAGCGTCAGGTTCCAGATGAACACCGGCAGGAAATACACCAGCGGCAGCAAAATCAACGCGGCGGCAGTCGCCAAACGTGCTGTTCGATTTGAAGGTTCGGTCGGTTGCGAATTGTTCATTTGAATTCCGGGATTGAAGGTTGTGCGGCAGGCAAAATCATCCTTCACGTCGTGGCCGATGGCAAGCAACCCCAATCTCGACAGGTCTTTTTATGAAGCAAGATCAATTGAATAATTGACTGACCAATACTGCGAAAGTAGAATTCGCGCGGTTTCGGGGTTTAATCTTTCAATCGTCAACAATTTATCAATCGTGGGTTTATGGTGCATCACGGAGGAGATGATTCCCGTTTAGGGAATTTCACAGTCAAAACTCTGGCGGCGGCGCTGGAAAAAATTCCTGACGCGCCGGATTCCTGGATGCGCTTCATCGGCTTTGGCGCGGAAGAACACTTCTTTACCTATCGGCAGTTGTACGCGGAAGCCCGGCGGCGCGCGGCTCATCTGACCAATTATGGATTGCGCAAAGGCGACCGATTGGTGCTGATGACCAACGAAGCGCACGAATTCGTCATGAGCTTTCTGGGCTGCGTGATGGTTGGCATCATTCCTGCGCCGATTTCGCCGCCGATGATGGCCAAAGGCAGCGAAACGCTGGCTCCGGCGGCGGCTCGCATCGTCGAAGATGCACAAGCGAGCGTTTTGCTGACCACCGAAGCGTCAAAACCTTTTGCCGAACAGATTCTGGAAAAAACCAGCGGCCAGACGCGATTGTTGACAATGGAAACAGCATTCGCCGAATCGGCTCCTCCGTTCGATCCTCCGCAAATCGAATCTGACGACATTTGTTTTTTGCAGTACACCTCCGGCAGCACCACCCTGCCGCGCGGCGTGATGGTTTCGCATGGAAATCTGATGGCCAATATGCGCGGCTTTATGGGACAGCGCGGCATGTATCCGGGCCCGGAAGATGTAGGCGTCAGTTGGTTGCCGCTGTATCACGACATGGGTTTGATCGGATTTATTCTGGGGCCGCTGGTGTACATCGGGCCGACGGTCGTTCTGGCGACCAGTTCGTTTGCGCGCGATCCGCGACTCTGGCTGAAGACCTTGCACAAATATCGCGGGACCATCACCTACGCGCCGAATTTCGCTTATGCCCAGGTCGTCAAACGATTGCGCGATTCCGATCTGGAAAATCTGGATTTGAGTTGCGTCCGTATTGCCGGATGCGGCGCCGAACCGATTCAGGCCGCAACGCTCAGAAGTTTTGCCGAACGACTGGCTCCGACTGGTTTTCGCGCCGAAGCCTTTTTGCCGAGTTACGGCATGGCCGAATCAACGCTGGCCATCACGCTGCACAAACCCGGCGCGCCGATTCGCACGGAACTGATAAACGCTGAAGAACTCAAGCTCGGCAAAGCCGTTCCGGCCAGCAATGGCAATGGACGGGAATTCGTTTCCTGCGGGTTTCCGTTGCCTGACCATCGTCTGGCCATCGTCAACGAATACGGCGAACCGCGGCCAGACCGCGAAGTCGGCGAAATAGTTTTTCGCGGCCCCAGCGTCACGCAAGGGTATTTTCAGAATCCGGACGCCACCGCCGCCACCTGGCGCGACGGTTGGCTGCACACCGGCGATCTGGGTTATCTGGCCGATGGAGAATTGTTTGTCTGCGGGCGCAGCAAGGAACTTATCATCATTCGCGGCGCAAACTATTATCCGCAGGATATTGAATGGGCCGTGCGCGACGTGCCCGGCATCAAACGCGGCAATGTTGTGGCTTTCAGCATTACTGTTAACATCAACGACGTAACCGACGAACGGTTGGTCATCATCGCCGAAGCCGACGCGCGAGAAGACGCCGAAGCCCTGCGCCAGGCGATTCGCGTCAAGATTATGGAATCGGTCGGATTGGAAATCTTTCGCGTCGCGCTGGTTCCGGGCGGAACCTTGCAGCGAACGACCAGCGGCAAACTGCAACGCCGCAAAATGAAGCAACTTTTCGAGCAGGGCGAACTCGCCGAGTTGTAAACAATCTCCAACGGGAAGGAATCAACTTGTCAACGAAAGCCGATATTGCCGTCACCTACGATGTCTCGAACGAATTTTTCAACCTCTGGCTCGACCGGCGGATGATTTACTCCTGCGCGCTGTTTGAAGGAACGGACGATCTGGAACAGGCGCAATTCAACAAGCTTCAGTTTTTTCACGACAAAACCAAAGTGACGCCTGACAAGCGCGTGCTGGACATTGGATGCGGCTGGGGCGGATTGATGGAATTTCTGGCAGTGGAAAAAGGCGTCAGGGACGTGACCGGCATTACGCTTTCCGAAGCGCAGTTTTCCGCCATTCGGCAAAAAGCCACGCCTGGAATTTCCGCCGAATTGATTTCATATCTGGATTATCAACCGCAAAAGAAATTCGACGCCGTCATCAGCATAGGCATGTTTGAACACATCGCCACGCCCGAACAGGTGCGCGACGGTGAAAACATTCGCGTGTACCGCGATTATTTTCGCCGCGCATGGCAATGGACGAACCCCGGCGCGATGTTCGGTTTGCAAAGCGTGATTGGCGCATTGTTGCCGCGCAAACGTGAAGACATACGCGATCTGGAATGGGGAACGACGACTATCTTTCCCGGAGCAGTCACGCCGCGCCCCGAAGCCATCCTGGCCGCCGTCAACCCTTACTGGGAAGTGATGGAGATGTATACTCGGCGCGAACATTACGCCAAAACTTCTGCTGCCTGGTTGCAGCGGTTGCGACAACACGAAGCTGAAATTCGGGAACGCTGGGGCGACCGGACGTTTGCCGATTACGAACGTTACCTGAACGGTTGCGTCGGCGTGTTTGAAAAAGGCTTTCAGTCGCTGGCGCAGCTTGTGCTGCGACGCGTGGATTGACGACCGACTTTATCCCCTACAACTCTGGTTCGATTTCAATTGGAGGATCACTGTGACCGATGACGAAATTCTGGGTTTGATCAAAGAGGCTTTGGTTGAATCATCGCCGCAACATGCAGACGCGGTTTTGACAATTGACAGCACGCTCAGCGCGCTGGGCATCAGTTCCATCACGGCGCTGGAAGTCGCCGGCCATCTGGAAGACAAGCTGAACATACGGCTTCCCGATGACGAACTGGCTCCGCTGAACACCATCGGCGGATTGGTGAAACTGATTCGCCAGCAAATCTAACTGTCGCTGGCCGGCATTCAGAGACAGGATTTACAAGATTGAGCAGGATTTGGAATTCATCACGGCGTTCCATCTTGTTGAATCTTGTAAATCCTGTCTAAAGATTTTTTGGTTCCTTCGCATCACAGGAGGTGAATATGAGCGCAACACTTTCGCAACGTGAAAAGATGTATCGAGCCTATTGCGAGTATTTCGATACGGCGGAAAAAAAACGTCGCTGGAATCCGTTCAACGACGTGGCCTGGGAAAAGATGAACACCGCCCTCAATACCGAAGAAGACGCCGTCTGTCTTGAAACCTTCTGCGGCGTCGAATTGTACGTTCCCGATTACACGTCCAACGCCTTCAAGATGACGCGCGATTTGTTCGGCGCGGCGTGGTTCGAAGCCAGTTGGGGTTACGAAGAATCCAAACACGCGCTGGTCTATAGGGAATACCTGATTCGCTCAGGACTCAGAACCGAAGAGCAATACAACGCCTTCGAAGACCATATTTTCGGCAAAGTCTGGCAATTGCCTTTCCAGACACGGAGGCAGATGAATTGTTACGGCGCGTTGCAGGAATCGGCCACTTATCTGATTTACGCCACGCAACGCGACAAGGCCAAAGAAAATGGCAACGAACTGCTGCAACAGATTTACTTCCTGGTCAGCCGCGACGAAGCCGCGCATCGCGGTTTTTACCAGAAGATTCTTCAGTTCGAATTGCAGGAAGACCCGGAAGGCGCGATGGAAGATTTGGCGCACGTCGTTTTCAACTTTTACATGCCCGGCATTGGGCTGATCCCGGAATACGACGAACGTCTGAAAATCAGCGGCGTCGGCGTCACGCCGCAATACTTTCTGCAACACGGCGTGTTCCCGTTGCTGAAAGCTCTGGGAACCAGCCGCGCCGAACTCATCAAAGCCTATCGCCGCAAACAAAACCGCGAAGCCAACAAACAGACGGAAGAATTTACTGCCGTCAAACCAACGCTGGAAGCGGCTCAACTGGCCGCCTGAAACCTGTAGTCGCCAACAGCAATTTGCAGTTGAGCGAAGAGTTCATTCACCACAAAAAACGCAAAACTCACAGAATCGTCGAATCTGAATTTTGTGTCTTCTGCGCTTTTTGTGGTTACGGTTCACGGGATTTTGCCTTTGAACGTCGCACGGCAACAGATCAGCATTGCAGCTTCAGATGGTCGCCAATTGTCCGCACGCTGGTGGCCGGGCGCGCAATCTGCGGAACGAAGCGTCGTGTTTATTCCCGCGCTGGCCGCTCCGCAGGAATACCTGAATTTCTTCGCCGCGTTTTTGGCGAAGCAGGGTTGGGGCGTGCTGACGTTTGATTACCGCAGCGTCGGCGGTTCGCGCGACGGAGCGACTGATGCCCACGTCACGCTGGACGATTGGGCGAACCTGGATTTGCCTGCCGCCGTCGCCGAAGTAAAGCGACAGACCAATCCGAAATTTCTGGCTGCCGTCGCTCACAGCATAGGCGGCCAGTTGATCGGCCAAAGCCCGATTCGCCACGACGTTCACGGTGCGCTTCTCATCTCTTCTCAACGCGGAATTCCCAAACTTTACAAAGGAATGGGGCGGGTTCGCATTGAATACGCCTATGCCGTCTTTCCTCTGCTGATCGGCTTGCTGGGACGCTTGCCGGTTTCTTCGTACACCTTTCCCACTGAATGCTCAGGTCGAGCGGTCAGCCAATGGATCAAGTGGGGACGCAGCGGCGTATTCACCGAAAGCAGCGGCGCGAACGTCGAACCACGCTTTGCCGAATTCACGCGACCTTTGACGGCGGTGACGATTCACGACGATGAGTTGTATGCGCCCGCCGAAGCCGTTGAAGCCTTGACACAGGTGTACAAAAGCGCAGACGTGCGCCGCGAACTCATTCGCCCGCAGGATTACGAAATGGAACGCATCGAACATTTCGGATTTTTCCATCGCCACACTTCGCGCAAGTTGTGGGAAACGGCGGAAGGCTGGTTGCGCGATCTGGAAACCAGAGCGGGTCAACACCGCGACTTGTAGAGAGAACTTTGTCCGGCAAGCTGGCAGCTTGCCGAAGTCCCGGCTAATCGCCATTCGGCATCCAGCCAAAGCTACGACAAGCTGGCAGCTTGTCGAACAGACAAGGAAGCGTAGTTGTCGCATCCGTTCAAGCTGCGAGGTTTTTTTATGCCAACCAATATCTTCGCGGAGATCGAACAAACCGCTCGGCTGTACCCCGACCACATCGCGATGGAAATGTTCGGCGACGACTCGGACACTCGCTACACGTATCAACAGGCGATGGACTTTGCCGCGCAGCTCGGCCAGACGTTGCGCCAGCGTGGAGTTGCCAAAGGCGACCGCGTCGCTTTCTGGGCGCGGCTGACGCCGAATTGGGTGGTGGCTTATCTCGGCGTGCTGCAAATCGGAGCCGTCATCGTTCCGCTGGATTTTGAATACTCATCCAGCGACCTCGCTTCGATTCTGGAGCGCACTCAAAGCAAATTCATTTTATCCGTCGAAGAAAAGCTTGCGGCAATCAAAAACGTCGCCGCGACATTGTCCGCGCCGCCAACCATAGTGCTGCTGGATGCTGCGCAATCCAGCGAAGAAGCGCTCAGCGTCAACGAGTTATTTCAACAATCACTGCCTGTCGAAGCCTTGCCGGAAATCGCGCCTGAAGATATGGGAATGATCTTTTTCACCTCCGGCACGACTGGCAAACCCAAAGGCGTGGTCATAGAACATCGCAGCATCACCAACACCATGCATGGCTTGCTGGAATACATTCGCGTCTCTTCGTCAGACAGAGCGCTGGCGGTGATTCCTTCGCATCACATTTTCGCCACGCTGGCCAACGTTCTGATGCCGCTGCTCAAAGGCGGCAGCGCCACTTACCTGCGCGCGCTGAACAGCGTCGAATTGATGCGAACGATGGCCAAAGCCAAAGTCACGGTTTTTCCCGCCGTGCCGCAGGTGTTTTACCTGCTTCACAAAAAAATCTTTGACGAAGTGCAGGGCAAACCGTTGAGCGTTCGGCTTCTTTTCAAACTGTTGCTTGGGTTTTGCCGAATGATTCGACAAACGACGGGTTTGAATCTGGGACCGAAAGTGTTTGGCAAAGTGCATCAGGTTTTTGGCGGCCATCTGCGTTTGCTGGTCAGCGCCGGTTCGTATTTCGATCCACGCGTCATCCGCGATCTGTACAGCCTGGGGTTCACCGTGCAGCAAGGCTACGCACTGACTGAAACCTTCGGCGCGGGAACTTTCACGCCGTTTGACGACAACGTCATCGGTTCGGCGGGCAAACCGTTGCCGGGAACGGAAATTCAACTGGTCGGCAAAGATGAACTCGGCGTCGGCGAAATTGCGATTTCCGGCCCTTCTGTGATGCGCGGTTACCTGAACGACGCGGAAGCGACGGCGGAGGTCTTGCGCGACGGATGGTTTCACACCGGCGATCTGGCGACGCAGGACGACGCGGGAAACATTTTCATCAAAGGCCGTCGCAAGGAAATGATCGTGCTCAGTTCGGGCAAGAACATTTACCCCGAAGAAATCGAACTGCATTACCAGCAGATTCCCTACATCAAGGAAATGTGCGTGCTGGGTCTGGCGGGCGACAATGGCTATTCCGGTTCGGAGCGATTGCACGCTGTGATCGTTCCTGATTTCGATTATTTGCGACAACAGCGCATAGTCAATTCCAAGGAAATCATCCGCGAAAGCATCGAACAATTTTCGGCGTCGCTGCCAAAATACAAACGCGTGCTGAGTTACGAATTGCGAACCGAACCATTGCCGCGCACCGCCAGCCGCAAGATTCAACGCTTCATCGTAGCCGAGCAGCTTGCTGACGGTCAGGCGGATGCAGGCAGTTCGTCGCTGAGCGCTTACGTTCCGGCGGAAGGCGACGATTTATTGCAGGCGCTGGAAAGTTCGCGACAAGTGTTGGAAGTGTTGGGACGCGAATCGCAGTTCGTTGGCCAACTTCATCTGGATATGAATCTGGAACTGGATTTGGGCTTCGATTCGCTGCAACGCATCGAAGTGCTGATGCAGATTGAGCAACTGCTGAACATTCACCTAGGTGATGAAGTCGCCAGCCAGACTTTCACCGTTCGGGAATTGCTGAAAACCGTCGCGCAAAAAATCGAGCAGGGCCAAACCTCAACCGGCGACCAGACGCAGCGAACGCCCATCACCTGGAAAGAAATCATCACCTCTGCCGACGCGGACGACATGGCGGCGAAATACATTCTGCAACCGAACGCCTTTTCCCGCATCGTTCACTTCGTGTTTTTGCGCTTCGTTTTTCTGCTGGGAAAACTGTTATTCCGTCTGAAAGTTCACGGGCTGGAAAACCTGCCGCAGCAACGTCCGTTTTTGATTTGCCCGAATCATCAAGGTTACGTGGACGGGCCGCTGATGAGTTCGGTTCTGCCTTACAGAGTTCTTCGGTATATGTTTACGCTCGGCTTCACACCGTTTTTCAGCGGCGGAATCAAGGATGTGATTGCCAGGATGGGCCGCATCGTGCCGGTTGATCCCGACACCAATCTGGGACGCGCCATGCGAATCAGCGCAATCGGACTGAAAGCAAAACAAAACCTGCTGATCTTTCCCGAAGGTTCTTTGACGTGCGATGGCGAATTGCAGGTCTTCAAAAAAGGCGTGGCGATTCTGGCGCGCGAACTGCAAATCCCAATCGTGCCCGCAGCCATTCACGGTTCGTTCGACGCCTGGTCGAAAGTCGGCGACAAAATCCGGCTCAAACCCATCAGCATCACCTTCGGCAAACCGTTGCTGCCTCCTTCCACCGACAAAGATTCCGAACTCACGCGCGAACAACTGGATCAGGAATATGCGAGTTTCACCCAACAGATTCGAGATTCGATCAGCGACCTGCTTGAACAAGTCAGAGGCCGTCAAAAAAACCATTGAGGGGACAAGGACAATCACTATTTTATGCTGAAGAGAAAAGGTAACTGCTCAGGGGTAATGAAAAAGAGATTACGGAACAGACGGAAATAACGGAATGGACGTAAATTTTTCCGATCTCTTTTCCGTTTGTTCAGTTATTTCCGTTTGTTCAGTTATCTTTCCCGCCTTTCATTGTAGGCTTATTCGATGGCCTGAGCAGTTACGAGAAAAGAATGATAGCCGGGAAACAATTTGGGTGCGTTATCCAGTGAAAACACCTTGTATTCATCAGAAATAAACAAAGGAGAGCCGATATGCCAGGACGACAGTTGTTTCTTGTGGGCGAGGGACTTGTAACACTCGGAGCAAATAAAGCGCATGAGGTTTACGCTCAAACAACAGGCAGCGCTCAGGAACCTGCCTCTTCCGTCAACACTCACTCTTCAGTGCGAGCGTTCCGGTATGGGCGGATGTTCGAGAAAAGCGCCTTTTTCCCGGATGCTAAGGCTTTGATGGCGCTGGGGGCGGAGGCGATGCATTCGACACCCCCTCCGAATGATGACGATCCGCTGGACTTGAAGGAGGAGATTCATACTTCTCTCCCTGCTGGATATACCTATCTCGGTCAGTTTGTCACTCACGATATTACTTTCGACCGAACCGAAGGGCTTGCGACTGGTGAACTCTCCGCATCGCTGATCAGACAAGGCCGTACGCCATCTCTGGAACTCGACAGCCTGTATGGGATGGGTCCGCTTTCTGAATCGAGCCGTCATTTTTACGAAAACGACCGTCTCAAATTCAGAATCGGTATGACAACACCGACCCGGCTTGGCAAGGCGAATATATCGCTTCCGAACGATTTGCCGCGCGATGGTTCCCGCCAGGCACTGATTGCCGAACGCCGCAACGACCGCAATCTGGCGTTGGCGCAAACCCATCTGGCGTTCATGAAATTTCATAATGCCGTCGTTGATCAGCTTCTCAATGAAGGTTTCCTCGGCAAGGAACTGTTCAACGCCGCACGCAAGAAAGTCATACAGCATTATCAGTGGATGATCTTGCATGATTACCTGCCAAGAATCCTTGAAGACTCCGTGCTGAAAGACGTTCTGGCAAGTAAGGCACAATTCTTCCGGCAGTTATCAGAAAACGACCGATTTTTGCCGGTTGAATTTGCCTTCGCGGCCTACCGCTTCGGGCACAGCCTGGTGCGCGACGAATATGAATGGAATCGCGTTTTTCAGTCACCGAAAAAAGGTATTGGCGCAGCCCGCCTGCACCATTTGTTCGCCCTTTCGGGCTTGAGCGGAAACATACAGGGATCGCCAACTCTGCCGACCAACTGGATCATTGATTGGACACGGTTTTTCGATTTTTCCGACTTCGACGGGGTCGTGACCCAGCACAAGCCCAATCGAGCAAAGAAAATTGATACGAAACTGAGCATTGGACTGAAAGGCCTTCCGGGCTTCCCAGCCGATGTGCCAATTGAATCGCGTTCGATTGCCGCTCTCGATTTGCTGATGGGCGCCATGCTGCAACTGCCCACCGGGCAGGAAGTCGCGGAAGCCCTGCGGAAAACTAAAATTGACGTAAGAACTCTTTATGCGGAAGAAATTGAAAAAGGGAGGCACAAAAAGCGTCTCACTCAATTCGGTTTCCACGAAAACACGCCTCTTTGGTATTACATTTTGAAGGAAGCCGAAGTCCTCCATCAGGGAGAACTTCTGGGGCCAATCGGAAGCCGAATCATCGCAGAAACGCTGGTCGGGCTGATTCACTCCAGCGAGTTTTCCATTCTGAGAGATGAGGGTTGGGAACCTGATCTGGGACAACGCCATTCCAATGAATTTGGAATGGCTGACTTGCTGGTTTTCATCAATGACCTGAACCCGCTGGGTACTGCGAAAACATAATCGGCATGCGCATGGAGCGCGGATACCATCACGGAATCGGCAAGCGTGATCGTATGGCAAAAGGCGTTCAGCAGTGGTCTTGCTAAAAGGGAGAAAAAACATGTCAATATGGGAAAACATCGAAAAGAAAATTGACGAGCAGGTAAATGACAAGGCGGGTCGTGTCACGAGCGAGCTGCGCGAACAGTCACTTGCGGCGATCCTGGGCGGTCTTGGTTCCGACGCCTGGGAAACTTATATGAAAAACTTCGTGGACGCCGATAACCCAAAACAACTTGCGCGTTTGCAGGGCAAGGATGAAACCGCGGGCGACCCATACATGCAAAAAGAGATTGCCTATCTGGTGGCGAATGCTTCTTGTGGCTCCATCACCCGAACCAAACTCGACCAAGGCCTGACTGAGGGATTATTGGATCAGGGACTATGAACCGTCGTGAATCAAGGCCGTGAATACATCCAACACTGGGCAACTCTTTGTCGTCGTTACCTGCCAATCGTTTCCGACGACGCCCGGTGGAATTTGAGCCGGACGGTTCGCCCGGACGATCCTGAGCAGGGCTGGAAGCTGCACCTTTCCGCCACTTTGCTCAATGCCGGTGAAATGCTGGAACGAGTTGCGCCGTTGCTTCAGGCTGGCGATGTGCTGTTCAAAGCGCCGGCCTCGCTGGAAGAGCTGAGCCGCATCAATTCAGGTTTGGTTTATGGTTATAGCCAGGTTGGAAAGGTGATTACGGTTTATCCGCAAAATAACGAAGAAGCCGTCCGACTTGCCCGCCAACTGAACGAACTGACCTTTGGAATGACGGCGCCCGCAGTTCCATTTGACAGGCAATTTCAACCGGGAAGCTGTGTTTATTATCGCTATGGCGGGTTCAAGGAATTGGACATTCAATCCGCTGACGGCGCCATTCCGGCAATTCGGAATCACGAAGGAGATTTGATTCCAGATTGTCGTGAATCCTGGGCTTCCAGCTCGGACTGGCTGTCCGATCCTTTCATCGTTTGTCAGGAAGAAACTGCAAAGCCAGAGCAACCCTCATCTGACAGCCCGCTCAAAACGAGCTTCAGAGTCTTCAGAGCATTATCTCAACGCGGACGCGGCGGTGTTTATCAGGCGATTGATCTTGGTTCTCAACAGCCGCGTCTTTGCATCTTGAAAGAAGGACGACTTCACGGTGAAACCGGTTTGGATGGAATGGACGGAGCGCAACGAATACTGCGCGAAGCACAGACGCTCTCCCATTTGCAAAACTGCGGCATTGAAGTTCCTGAAGTCTACGCCGTTTTTGAAGTCGAAGGACATTCTTACCTAGCGATGGAGAATATCCCCGGCGAAAGCCTTCATTCATTGCTCTTGAAACGAAAAAGACGATTCCCGATTCCGCAGATTCTTCGATACCTGATTCAAATTGCAGAGATTGTCGCGCGACTTCACGCGGCGGGCTGGGCCTGGCGAGATTGCAAACCGGGAAATCTGATACTGACGCACACAGGTCAGTTTCGACCGATAGATTTTGAAAGCGCTTGCCTGGCCAATTGCGCAGAACCATTGCTCTGGAGAACGTCCGGTTTTACGCCTCCCGAATCCAACGCCGGAGCAGGCGGAGGCATTTCGGACGATCTTTACGCTCTAGGCGCCTGTCTTTACCTGCTTCTGACGGGTCGAATTCCAGCCACCATCAATCCGGCGCCGGCAACTGTCTGGCGGCGCAATCTTTCCGATGAACTTCTTTCGATCACCTCGGAACTTCTCGCGCCTGAACCACACCAGCGACCGAATGCGGCTGCCGTTTCCGAACGATTAAAAGTGATTCTGGCCTCTTACCGACACTGATTACTCAGCAGGCCGGATACATCGAAGAAGCTCTGAATAACGCGGATGCGAACGCAAATCATCAAAAAGCGGCTCCAAACTGAAAAAAAGGAAGGAGGCAAAATGGTCTTTGCAAACTTCCAAAAGCAAATCAACCGCACGATCCATTTCCTTGAGGGCGATAAGAATGATCGCTTTCTCCTGCATCAATGATCCGTCTTTTTTCTTAGGTGAAATCGCATCCAACTCCGCCAGAATTTTTCGCGCCTGTTCAGGTCGTCCGGATTTGGCATAAGCGAACCCCAGCGGCCCTGCGACATTGGTTTTGTCAACGGCATGCATGGGCAGATACATTTCAATGACTTTGTCGTAGGCTCCCTGCTGCAACAAAATCAGGCCGATCATGTAGATCGCATTCTCGTCCGACGGATTTTTTTCGAGCATTTTTTCGAAATGCACACGAGCGCGGTCATATTGCCGATCCCAAAAAAAGCAACGTCCAAGATTCATTTCGGCCTGCCCGGATGTGGGGTCCAATTCAAAGGCTTTTGCGCCAGCCACGATTGAATCTTCCATTCGTCCGGTCAATGCCAACAGGTGCGAATACCAAAAATGGGCTTGGGAATTATCGGGATTCAGACTGATCGCCAATTTGAACTCTTTTTCCGCTTCCGGAATATCCCAGTCGAATCTCAGCTCGACAATTCCGAGCGAAGTATGTGCTTCACTGCTCGTGCTATCCCCGTCCAATGCTCTCATCGCGTAATCTTTAGCAAGCGGCATCGCTTCCTTGGTCGGCAACGATCCATAAGCAACAGTCGTGCGGATTGCATAACAATTCGCCAAACCGGCATAGGCCTCGAAAAATTCTCGATCCAGTTCATACGCCTTGCGATAATGCTCGATGGCCAGAGGGATATTTTCCTTCGTTCGGTTGTTCCAGTAATTTCTCGCTTGCAGGTAATGACTAAAAGCTTCAGGACTTCGAGTCTGCTGGCCAAGCAATCGGCTGCGTTCGGAATCGCGCATGAAAAACAGCGATTTTTCGGCAATCGTACTGCAAAGCCCTGCGTGGAAAGAGAGAAGTTCAGCGGGATTGAGATTGCGGGACTCGTTCCAGAGCGTCGCCCCGTCTTTAGTTCTGAAGAGGCGTGTTTCCAAAACCGGTTGTTCGCCGCGCTTGGTGATTTCGCTGGCGAAGACCAGCTCGACATCGAGCGAGCGCCCAATCTCTGCCAGATCGCGCGATGCGTTTTTGTATCCGGTGACAAGCGTGCGTGGTCTGACTTTGAGCCGCGACAGCCGTGAAAGCCGCTGAATGAGCGTATCCGTCAAACCGTCTCTCAGATAATCAATGCTCGCATCGCCACTCAGATTGAGTACCGGCAAGACCGCCAGCGTGCTTACTCGCGTCAGCGCGGAATAACCGACAGCCGCCACAATAATCAACAGCAGCAGCGTGGCGAGGGCAATCTGCATTCGCAAACGGCTTGAACGAAATCTCTGCCGGGATTTCGTTTTTCCACGAAGCTCGTCTTCCAGATCGAGAAGGATTTCATTGACCGATTGATACCTGCGCTCACGATCCTTGCTCAGGCATTTGCGGGCAATTTCCAGCAGTCCCTGCGGGCCGCGCGCCTTGTCCGGCAAGTCCGCCGTCAAAATCGCCGAGATGCTTTCGGCATCGGTTTCTTTTGCAAAAGGGTTCTGGCCGGTAATCATCTCGTACAGCACAACCCCGAAGCTGAAGATGTCCGTGCGAGAATCCAATTTTTCATTCTTCAACTGTTCCGGCGACATGTATCGCACAGTGCCAACCACCAACCCCAGACTCGATCCGCGACTTTCCAGTGCGTTTGGATTCAACACGTTTTGCGCCACGGATTTCGCCAGCCCGAAATCCAGCACCTTCACCTGATCCTGCGCAGAAACTACGATGTTTTTCGGCTTGACGTCACGATGAATGATTCCGTGCGCATGCGCTTCGGCCAGTGCGCTGGCGATCTGGATGGCAATCTGCGTGGTGCGTTCCTTCGGAAAAGCCTGGTTCTGAAGAAGAGTGAAAAGTGTTTCCCCTTCGATAAACGGCATGACAATGAAACTATGGCCGTCCTGTTCCTCAAACCCATGCACGGGGCAAATGTTTGGATGGTCGAGTTTGGCCACAGCCTGGGCTTCGCGTTTCAACTGTCTTTTCGCCCAGGTATCATTCACCAAACTCTGGGCAAGAAACTTGAGTGCGACTCTGCGATCTAGTTTCGTGTCCTCTGCCAGATATACCTCGCCCATTCCCCCTTCGCCGAGCTTCTGCAAAATCCGAAAAGGACCGACATTGGTTCCTTCAAGTGAAGGCCTGGATTCCAATTGCCAGAGCGCCTGCAAGCCAAAGTTGAAAACAGGCTCTTCAATGATGTCAGGCTGGGCTTCGTAAGCGGCAAGGTAAGCCTCCAATTCCGCTCGCAACTGATTGTCTTCTCCGCAAGCCTGGCTGAGAAACTCCGCTCGTTCCGCGACGGAAAGCGCGATTGCATCGTGAAACAGTTCTTCAATGCGTACCCAGTCCTCATTTCCCATAGGTCAATTCTCGCGCAAGCCAGGCTTTTGCCATATTCCAGTCGCGTATTACCGTAATCGCCGAAATTTCCAGAACCTCGGCTGTTTCTTCCACGCTGAGACCGGCAAAATATCGTAATTCGACGACTCTGCATTTGCGCTCGTCAATCAATCCCAGCTTCGACAATGCTTCATCGAGCGCGAGAATCTCGATTGCCCGCTCTTCAATGATTGCGTCAGCTTCGGTCAGGGAAACCTGAATCGCTCCACCACCGCGTTTTTCCCGATCACGGTCTCGGCTGTAATTCAGCAGAATGCGCCGCATCATTTTTGCGGCGATGGCGAAAAAGTGAGATCGGTTTTGCCAACGGACACGGGTTTGATCCACCAGGCGAAGATAAGCTTCATTGACCAAAGCGCCGGTTTGCAGCGTATGCCCCGGACCTTCGCGCCGCATCTGGTTGTGCGCGATCCGACGCAATTCCTGCTCGACCAGTGGAATCAACTGTTCCAACGCCTCCCGGTCGCCTTCACACCAGTTAATCAATAGTTTCGTAATGTCCGCAGAAGAATCCATGGGACCTCAAAAAAATCCTTTCCCGGAGTGATAGTTCCCCTTCCCGAACAGTGCGTTAGGGAATGAAAGCGAAACACGCTTCGCAGACAACATTTTCACTCCGGCGACCATGACGCCCGGCAAAATCGTATTGTGATTGATCGCGGCATTAATAGGGCGGTTGACGCCTTTTTTGCAATCAAATTTCATCCCCTGATGGAGAAAACTTATGAAAAACATTCTGAATCCCGGCACACATCAAGGAGGCGAGTTTGCCAACACTCTGCAGAACTGGATGATGGTGGCACTGACATTGGCTTTTCTGGCGTTGTACGCCGCCGTACTTTTCGGGAGCTTCAAACATTGGTCGGACGATCGGCTGATTACTCACCTGGAGCCGGTCATTTTCGTCGTCATTGGATACTTTTTTGGAAGACTGCCCGCGCGTCCGAACGAGCAAACTTTGAGGGATGAGATCAGGCGTCATATTCGACGGGCCGATGCCGCCCAATATGCCAAAGAACAATTGCAACAAACCCGCGAAGCGCTCGAAGAAAAAATCAAAAACGTCAGGACCACTTTAGCGCCCTCAGCTACAGCGGCGTCCTCAGCCACAGGGAAAGCCATCGGCAATTCCCTGAATCACTCTGGCGGAGCGTCCAACGATAATACGCTCCGCCAGGCAGTGGCCGCGGCTCTCAAGATGTTGGACTCATAGGCGAACGGCTAAAGAACTTTTGGCAAGACAGAAAAGTAATCAGGTGGGCAACGCTCTGGCTTAATTTTCCAATTGTCATTTTCCAACTCCCATTTGCCATTGCTGCTATCCGATTCAGCCAATGACAAATGACAAATCAAAAATGACAATTGGAAAATGAAAAGCCGACATATTTTCGCTCGACGGCTTACACGATTACGACAACGGTCTGGTCGCCAGCGGCTTGGTGGCCAGCGGCGTCGTGGCTTTGCCTGTTTCGTGACCTTCCCATTTGATGAGTTTCAGGTCTAGCACGAAGATCGCGTACAGCGCCGGAACCAGCAGCTTGGTCACGTAATTTGCCAGCAGCAAGCCACCGATCTGCGCGTAACACAACGCTTCCCACAACGGCCCGCCGCTCATGGCCAGCGGAACCAGACCGAAGATCGTCGCTCCAACGGTAATCATCACCGGACGCAACCGCGCAATGCCCGCATCCAGCAAGGCTTCGCGCAGCGGTTCGCCTTCTTCGCGTTTTTCTTCGACAAAATCGAACAGCACAATGACATGCGACACGATCACACCGATCAAACTGGCAATGCCCAGAAAGGCGATGAATCCGAACGGCGCACCCATCACCCACAACGCGGCGAACGCGCCGACCATGCCGAACGGAATCGCCGAAAAGACCAGCAACGGTTTGATGGCGTGTTTGAACTGAATCACCAGCGCCAGAAAGATCGCCAGTACCGACACTGCCATAACAACGGCCAGATCGCGGAATCCCTTCAAACGTTGTTCGCGTTCGCCGCCGATGCTGATGCTGTAACCGGGCGGCAGCGACCGCTCGAACTCTTCCATTTTGGCGCGCGAAGCGTTGAACACCTGCGACGGCAGCACGCCCGGCACTGGGAAGGCCGAAACCGTGATGGTGCGGAACTGATTGCGGCGGCGAATTTTTTCCGATTGCAGTTGGTAATCAATTTCCGACAACTGGCGCAGCGGCGCTTTGGCCGGACTCTGCACCGAATATACGTACAGGTTTTGAATGTCGGAAAGTTTGGCTCTCTCTTCGACGCGCAATCGCGCGATGACCGGCACGTCCAATTCGCCTTCGCGCAAGCTGGTGATTTCAAATCCGCTGATGCCGACCGCAGACGAAGCCGCCACATCCAGATTGGAAAGCCCTGCCAGATTGGCGCGATCCTGTTCGACCTGCAGATTGGCTACGAAACTTTCCGCCCCCCAATCGTCTCGCACGCGGTCGGCTTCGGGAATGGCGCGGAAAATCTCTTTGGCCTGTTCGGCCAGATTGCGCATCGTCGTCAAATCCTGCCCTGAAATGCGCACTTCGACCGGGGCGTCAATTGCGCGGCTGGTTTCCAGTTGACGCACGTCAATGCGCGCGCCGGGAACTTTGGCCGACAATTCGCGCTGCATTTCGGCAACCAGCTTGCCGGTGTCGCGTTTGTCGTTCATCTGTATGATGACTTGCGCGTAATTCAACTGGCGATGTTCGGGCGCAACCGAAAACCAGAAACGCGGCCCTCCGCCGCCGGTAAACGTCGTCATCGAATGCAGCACCGGTTTCGGTTTGCCGTCCTTGCCGGGATGTTGTTTGCCGTATTCTTCGGCCACCTGACGCACGACGGCTTCGGCCTGCAATGCAGCTTTGTTCGTCGCTGACAGCGGAGCATCTTCCGGCAGCCAGACATTCAGGTAAGACAGGTACGACAAATCCTTCGGGAAAAACTCCGTTCGCAATTGCCCAACAAACACTACACCCAGCACCAAAAAAATCAGCGAAGACGCCAGCGTTTTCCAACGATGTTCCAATGCCCACTGGCCGACTTTGTAATACAACCCGGCGAATCCTTTTTGCCGCATTTCGGCCAGCGTAGGCTCTTTCTTCTTGCTGGGACGCAGCAGGTAATACGCCAGAAACGGAATGAACGACATCGAAACAATGCGCGACGCCACCAGCGAACAGGTGATTACAATCGGCAAGCTCCAGATGAAAATGCCAGTGCTGCCCGTCACCAGCAGCAGAGGCAGATACGCAACGATGTTCGTGATCGTAGCGTACAAAATCGCTTCGGCCAGTTTGCTCGGCCCCAGCCAGGCCGCGACGCTGATTGGCCGCCCTCCGGCCAATTCGCGCTTTATCGCGTCGCTGGCCACCACCGGATCATCCACCAACAAACCGAGCGCCAGAATCAACGAGGCAATCGAAACCTGCTGCAAATCAACGCCCATCACGTGCATCATTCCGAAAGTCATCGCCAGCGTGATCGGAATCGAAAGCGCGACCAGCAAGGCCGAACGCCATTCGCGGAAGCCGATGAACGCGACCAGCACGACCAGCAAAATGGCTTCGATCAGACTGCGCGAAAACAGCGCGATGTTTTCCGCCACCTGGAACGGCTGGTCGGAGGTTTTTTCGAGCATCAGATCGTCGGGCAACAGCGGCTTCAATCCGGCCAAAGCTCTGTCCACGGCTTCGCCAAATTTGGCGATTTGCTCGCCCGGACGCATTTGCACAGCCAGCGTGATGGCGCGCGAACGTTGCCACTGCCCTTGCGCATCCTGCCAGGTGTAAAAGTTCAAATAACGTGGCGGCGTTTGATAACCGCGACTGATGTCGGCCAGATCGCGCAAATACACTGGCGATCCCGAAGGCGAAACCGTCACCATCACATCGCCGATTTCCTTTTCGCTGTTGAATTCGCCGGAAGGATTGATGCCCAGGTTTTTGCCTTCGACTTCCAACTGGCCGCCGGGCAGCTTGGTGTTGCGTGAGCGCAGCAACTGCCCCAGTTTGGCCGGTTGCAAACCGTAACTGGCCAGTCGCTCCTGCGAGTATTCGATGAAGATGTTTTCCTTCAGCACACCGTAGCGAGAGACTTTGGATACCATCGGCACGGTTTGCAACGTGCGCATAATCAGATCGGTGAAATCGTCCAATTCGCGGTAGCTGTACCGCTCGCCCGCTACTGCGCGCAATTGCTCGGCGGTTTGGGAAGTATCACGAATGACGACCGGTTGCCGCACGTCGGTTTGAAAACCTGTCGGTTGCAATCGTTCGCTGATGAATTGTTGAGCCGATGCCAACAACAGTTGATCTTCGGCGTCGCCGGGCAAATCCAGCCCGATGAAATCCTGCCCGTCGAGCGGCGTGACTGCGCGTGAAGCCGTTTGTTTGATGTGTCGCGCCAGTTCATCGCGCGCCCATTGACGTTGTTTGTCGGTCAGCGATGCTGGCAAACCGATGATGAGCGTTGCGCGACCGGCTGCGCCGAACTTCGCGCGAGCTTGTGCAATGGCGCGTTCGACGGCCAACGCCTGAGCTTGAATCACGACCTCGTTCATCTTGGGGCTGGCGACGGTCAGCATCAACGCTGAGGTGTCGCCGAAATCCTTGACGAATTCGATTGGTCCGGCGCCTTCGGGCAAATCGCGTATGTTGTCGAGTTTCAGCCGCACGTCGTCGAGTTCCTTGCCTATGTCCTGCACCTGTTCATCCAGCGACAAATACACGACGGCCACATTGCTGCGGGAAATGGATTCGACGGTTTCGACGCGCGAATTCTGCGCCATCTTTTCTTCGATCTTGCGCGTGATTTGCTGTTCGACTTCTTCAGCGCTTGCGCCCGGCCAGACGCAGACGGCCAACGCCTTGCGCACTTTGACTTCGGGGTCTTTGCGTTTGGGCATGGCGAAATACGCATACACTCCCCACAGCAAGGTGACGATCAGCAAAATCCACGACACCTGTCGCGTTTCGGTAAAGAACTTGGCGGTATTCTGGCGCGTTTCGGTGACCAGTCGCGCGGTCAGACTGGAGCGCGGTTTGAAAATGGGATCAGTTGGGTTCGGCATAATTCAGCCCTCAGCGTCGGTGCAAACCGGTTCAGATCGTCAGATTGTTGGGGCGGGAATAAATCGCCTGCACGACGGTTATGTTGCGCGTCAAAAAAACGGCTTCGCAATTCAGCAGGTAGTAATTCCATTTGCGAATGAATTTGTCGTTGAATCCCAACGACAACACCGATTCCAGCTTTTGATTGAATTTTTCCCGCCAAGTCGCAACCGTGCGCGCGTAATGCAAGCCCATTTCTTCCAAGCTGTGCAGATGCAGGTCGCCGGTTTCGTTGATGAATTTGTTCATAATGCCTACCGAAGGCAGCAGGCCGCCGGGAAAGATGTGTTTCTGCATCCAGGTCACATTCTGGCGATGGCTTTCGTAACGCGAATCGGGACAGGTGATCGCCTGAATTGCCAGCAAGCCGGATCGGTCGAGCAGGTCGTGACACTTTTGAAAAAAGCTCTTCAGGTATTCGTGGCCGACGGCTTCGATCATTTCGATGGAAACGATCTTGTCGAATTTGCCTGTGACGTTGCGATAATCGGTCAATTGAAATTCGACCTGATTGGAAAGTCCTGCGGCAACCATTCGCGCTTTGGCGTAATTCAATTGTTCTTGCGAAATGGTGATGGAGGTAATGCGGCAGCCGTAATTTTTGGCTGCGTGTTCGGCAAACCCGCCCCAGCCGCCGCCGATTTCCAGCACGTGATCCGATGCTTTCAGATTCAGCTTGCGGCACAGCCGGTCGTATTTTTCGGCTTGTGCTGCTTCGAGCGACGTGTCGGGCGAACTGAAAATGCCGCAGGAATACGTCATGCTCGGATCCAGAAAGAGCTTGTAAAAATCATTGCCCAGATCGTAATGCTCGGAGATGTTGCGTTTGGCGTTGGCCTGATTGTTGGCGCGCAGTTTGTGGCGAATCTTGTTGAAGACCAGCAGCAAATCCGTCAGCGGCAAACGCCGCTTTTCGTCTGAGGCCGCGTGCCCCAAATTGATTATGAACCACGACAACACCGCTACGACATCGTCCGAATCCCAATCGCCGTCCACGTATGATTCGCCGAAACCGACTTCGCCGTACAAGACGCTCTTTTTGAAAAATGCCGGATTCAGAATGTTCAGCGTAGCTTCGGGGCCGGGCAGTTTCTGGCCATAGGTCGCTTGCTGGCCGTCGGGAAATACCACGCGCAGCTTTCCGGCGGGCAAAGACGCAAGAATCTTATTGAACAGCGTTTGGTAAATGCCCGCGCTGCTTTCTTTCGTCGCGGCTTCGCGCTCCTGAGCGAGTCGTTTTTCCATCTGGGTCTCCTGGGTGAGTTGTTGTTATTCAATAACGACCGGACGTTCGGTTGCGACCTTGCTTTTGGGCAATCCGGCCAGGCGAACTTTTTCAATCAATCCGAGTTTTTCCATCATCCAGATGAAGCGCCAATTCAGATCAATCTCGTACCAGGCCAGCCCGTGTCGCGCCGCAGCCGGATTCGCATGATGGTTGTTGTGCCAGCCTTCGCCGAAAGTCATCAGCGCCACCCACCAGTTGTTGCGCGAATCGTCCGCAGTATTGAAACGACGATTTCCCCAGACGTGCGCTGCCGAATTGACGAAACACGTCGCGTGCCAGGAAAACACCACGCGCACGCACACTCCCCACAAGACGAATTGCCAGCCGCCCAGCCAGTACAAAATCGCGGCGAGAAAAATCTGCGGCACGTAATTCCAGCGCGAAATCCACTGATGAAAGCCGTCTTTGTACAAATCGGGCACGGTGCGAGCGTGCAGTTCAACCTGGTTGTGGTCGGAAACGCCATTGGTGATCCAGCCCATGTGCGCCCACCAGAAACCGTGACGCGGCGAATGCGGATCGCCGTCTTTTTCGGTGTTTGCATGATGAATGCGGTGATTGGCGCACCAGGGGATCGAACCTCCCTGCAAAGCCAGCGCGCCGCACACGGTCAAAAAGTATTCGACCGGTTTAGACGTTTTGAAACCGCGATGCGTCAGCAACCGGTGATAACCGATGCCTATGCCCAGACTGCCGGCAAACCACCACAAAAACACTGCGACGCCCAACGCCGCCCAACTGAAATCAAACAGCGCGGCAATCGCGCCGACGTGAAACAAGGCCATAAACAAGGTCATCGGCCAGTTGATCGGATTGTTGTGACGATGAATTGTCGCTTCGTTTTGCATGTAACTTTTTGTTGCCCTGACGGCAGGTAAAATTTGTCAGCCTGTTATTTTCCAGTTGCCATTTTTGATTTGCCATTTGTCATTGACGGGAACACCTCTTCACCAATGACAAATGACAATTGGAAACTGACAGATGGAAAATCGAAAATCTTTGCCTGACCATTTATGGAATCACTTTGACCTGTTCGCCGTCCACGATCATTGCCGCACCCGAAACGATCACGCGGTCGCCAAGCGTGACGCCTTCAGTGACGGCGATCATGTTTCCGTAAGCTTCGCCGAGTTTGACCAGCCGCTGTTTGGCGAATTGCTTGCCGTCCTGATCCGTGACGACGTTTACGGCGTAACTTTCAGGGTTTTGTTTCGGGCGGACAATCGCATTGATCGGGATGACCGTGACGGGCGCGGCGGATTTGCCAGACGGCAACGCCAACGAAGCGATCATGCCCAAACGCAATTGGCCGGGAGGACGCGGAATCGTCGCTTCCACTTCAAAGACGCGGCTTTTCGGATCGGCGGCGGGCGAAATGCGCGACACCCAGCCTTTGAATTCTATGCCGGGAATGGCTTCGGTGGTGAAGGTCAGCGCTTCGCCGATGCCTACGTTTTTCAGCGACAAATCCGGCAAGCCGAACGTGGCTTTGACCGAGGTTTTGTCGGCCACGACAAATACCGGGCGACCGGGCGCAACCAATCCTCCAGGTTCGATCAGCCGTTTCAGGATGTAACAATCCATCGGCGCAATCAGCGCGGCGTCTTTTTCGGCGAGTTTCGCTTCGCCGAGCAACGCCTGTGCGCCGCTGATTTTTGCCTGAATGACTTTGGCCTGCGAACGAACGGTTTCGACACGCGCCTGCGCCATCTCGACTTTGGTCTTCGCGCCTTCGTATTCGGGCCTGATCAGGCTCTGGGCTTCCAGCAACTTGGCGGCGCGTTCCAAATCGCGTTCGGCTTGTTTCAATGCAGCTTCGGCTTCGGCCAGTTGCGCGCGATTGGTTTCGATGGTGGATTGCGCTTCGGCCACTTGCGATTCGGCCTGTTTGACCTTGGCGGCGAAATCCTCGTTGCGCAACCGCGCCAGCACGGTTCCTTTGGCGACAATGTCGCCTTCCTGCGATGGGCGCAATCGGCCATCGGGACCTTTGACATGGTGGATTTGGCTGACGTAACCGCCGAACTTGAACGCCAGTTCGTTTTGCGACGCGGGCAGGATGTTGGCCGAATAACGTTCGCCGTTTGCGCTGGCGCCGTCGGGAGCATAGGTTTGCACTTCTTGAACCTGAACCGGTTTGACTGGTTTTTGAAAGCTTTCGGCTTTGCGACAGCCCGTCGCGAGTGCCAGACAGAAGCATATTCCGATCACATAACGAAGTGTTGTTTTCATCGTAGTTCTCACGGGTGGGAGCGCAGGCGTCTCGCCTGCACTTCCAACACAGGCAGGCGAGACGCCTGCGCTCCCAGCTAAAGTTCGCCGATGGCTTTTTCCAAATCGGCGCGCGCCGCCCAGAACGCCAGCAGCGCTTGTTGATACCGATCCTGAGCCGTCGCCAGTTCAGCCTGTTTTTGCAGCACTTCCTTGTACAACACGGCTTCCAGCGAATATTTGTTGGTGGCGACGCGCAACTTTTCGCGCGCCGATTCCTGCGCCAGTTGGCTGACGCGCATCAGCGCGCGCGTTTCCTGCAACTTGCGGAATTTGTCGCCGACATCGCGCAAAATCGAGCTTTCGGTTTCGCGCAATCCTTCACGCGCCTGTTCGATGGTTTTCTGTTTTTCGGAAAGTTCGTGTTTGCGGCGTCCCCAATCGAACGGCTCCCAACTGAGCGTGAAGCCTATGCCGGAAGCGTTTTGCGGCAGGACTGAAACCCCGAATGCGGAAAAATAACCGGCAGTAGCGCTGACTTCGGGAATGGCTTCGGCCTTTTTCAAGCGGCGGTCGTATTCGGCCAGCTTCAATTTCAACTGCGCTTCTTTCAATTCGGGACGTTCGGCCAGCGCGCGCGTTTGCGCCATTGAAAGTTCGACCTCGTAAACAGTGTTGGCGGAAATAGCGTCCACAGTGAATTCGGTGCGAATGTCGCGTCCCAGCAATTGGTTGAGCTGTTCTTTGGACGCCGCCAGATTGTTTTGCAGTTTGAGCGTTTCAAATTCTTCTTTCGCCAGTTGCGTTTTGGCGTCCAGACTGTCGGATGCCAGCGCGACTTGCTGCGTGACGTATTCGCCGACGACTCGATCCAGTTCGCGGTAGAGTTTCAGCGTTCCTTCCGAAGCGTCCAGCGCGCTTTGCAATTGCAGGATGGCGTAATAGCTGCGTTTGATTTGATGCGCGATTTCGCGTTTTTTGAGTTCCAGTTTGCTGTCGGCGACTTCACGGCCAAGTTCGCCCATCTTGATTCCAAGATTGATGCGATACAGTTGCGTCAGTGGCTGAGTGGCGCGAGCGATGATGAACGCCGTGGGGCCGTGCGAAGAAGTGATGGTCGTGTCGGTCGGCGGAACCGATCCAAGTCCGGGGAACTGGCCAAAAACGCCGCGGTTGAATCGGAATTCCGGCGGCTTGAACCATTGAAATTCCATGACCGAAACGTCGAATCCAGGCAAGCGGCGCGTGGCCAGCGTGGCCAGCTTGTCTGAGGATTTTTCGACTTCCAGCCTTTCGACATTGAGCAGGCGATTGTGCCGCAACGCCAGATCAATGGCCTGCTGCATGGTGAGTTTTTCGCCAGCGCCATCTGGCGGCGTCTGGCATCGCAGTTCGATTGGCAGAAACAGGATCAACCACAGGGCGAATATCTTGACCACTCACGCCTCCTGGAAACGGCCTTGCGTGGAGAGCAGATTTTCCAAACTGCTCTGAATTTCATACCGGAATGTTTTTCAGAATGAAGAATTGGTTTGGCCACAAAAGGCGCAAAAAACACAAAATCATCAAAATCATCAAAATCAGTTTTGCGCTTTCTGAATTTTTTGTGGTTTCAATTCTTCTCGGTTAACTGCAAATCGCCACGGGCAGGTCGAAACAGAAACCTGCGCTCTGTGAACTTGTTCAACCAGAGTTCTTGCCTTCGACCGAAGTCGGATTTTGCAAAACTGTGGTTCGCCGAAATCCGGCATTCGGGTCGGCAATGCTGCCGACCGGAGGTTCCACAACAGGAGTTTTACTTCTCGAAAATCCTGTGATGGCCGACAGGATCGCAGATTTGTGCAGTTCAATCGCCTTGTGGCCGCATTCGACAATCGCCGGCAATTCATGCACGTCCCAGGGATTGATCGTGTGATCGAAATCCACTTCGATAATCACGATTTCGTGGTGGTGCATTTCGATGGAAAGAAACATCTGGCTGCGCGTCAGCGTGCGCATGGTGTTGTCAATGTGGCGATAAAAACAACTGAAAAAGCCTTTGGGTTCGGTGCGAACCTTTTCCTTGAAATCCAGCGCGATGATGACGTCCATCTTGCGTTTGATGGCTTCGACCACCGGAACCGGCGCGCTGTAAATGCCGTCGCCCAAATATCGTCCGTCAATTTTGGCCGGAGGAAAAGCCGGGAAAAACGCGCACGACGCATACACGGCATCGGCCAGCGGCCCTTTGGTCAGCACCACGCCTTCGCCCGTGTCAATGTCCGTCGTTTGCAACAAGGTGCGCGGTCGCAATTGTTCCAGCTTTTTATCGCCGAAATACTCCTGCAATGCGCCGCGCCAGCGGTCAGGTTTCAAAATGCCGGAGGTCTTGTCGAAAGTTCCCAGATGCGAACTGAAAATACCCAACAGCGACGAATAATCAAATTGGGCAAACAGGCTTTTCTGCAGCTTTTGCATTCCCATATCGCGAACTTCGGTTGGGGTGCAACCTGAACCGATCATCGCGCAAGCCAGCGCGCCGCCGCTGCATCCGACCATCAAATCCACTGGAATCTTCTGATCCGCCAGAAATTCGAACAACGCCAGACTGGCCATCGCCTTGATTCCACCGGTTCCAAGCACAATGCCTATTTTGGGCAGTTCCCTGACAACTGTCGATAATTCAGGTTTGTTCATACCTTACGGGTTCCGAGATTTTGAAAAAGGTTTTGTTGTTTAGTTGCTGATGATGTGTCGCTCGTCGCGCGAAACGGAAAACAGGCCGGAGCCTGCGATTCCGGCAATGGCTTCTTCGCGCGTGTCGTAAATGCGCGACACCATGGAAAAACCTGTGCGGTCGAATGTTTCCTTTGCCTGCAAACTTGGGGAATGAAGCGCGATTCGGCCTTCCAGGTCCAGAATCTTTTTCGCCAGACCGAGCAGCACGCGCAAACCTGCATTGTTGATGAATTCGATCTGCGAACAATCAATGATCAATTGCCTCGCCCCGTTTTCGATCAGCTTGCCCAGGCTTTCTTCCAGCATCTGAGCGTTCTCGTGATCCAGGCGTCCCCGCAGGTGGAGAAACTGCATTTCAGAGCTTTTCTCCCTGATGACTTCCATGAACTATCCTCCTTCTTTTTTTCACAACAACCACTTGCAAGCGGGTTTATCAATGGAATAACCAAACTGAACGGATGAACCGGATGATACGTGGAACGTTGCGGCCTTTACAAGGTTTTGTTGGCCAATCTTCGTCTGTATCAAAGACTTATAACCAGCTTATCGCGTCGCCAGTGATGTTTTTAACAAGAGTTTCAATTCGGCAATGAGTTTGGCGTGTTTGGGGTGGTTGGCCAAGTTAATCAATTCGCGCGGATCGTTGAATTCGTCGTAAAGCTCAACGCCTTTGCGGCCTTCGTCCCATTCTGTATATCGCCAGCGTTCGGTGCGAATGCTGTATCCCATAAACCTATTTTCCCCGCCGCCGCGTTGCACTTGTGTGATGGCAGGTTTATTCCAGGCAGCTTTTGGATTCGCCAACAATGGGCTAAGGCTGCGGCCTGCCAGGTTTTTCGGCGCGTTGTTCAGTCCGCATAATTCAACCAGTGTCGGATACAAATCTACGAATTCGACCGTGCGCGGCGAAGCTTTTCCTTTGGCAACGCCGGGGCCAGCCATAATCAGCGGATTGCGCGCCGATTCTTCAAACAAACTTTGCTTCATCCATTGGCCGTGTTGGCCAAGTAAATACCCATGATCGCTCCAAAAAATGACGATGGTGCTGTCCGTCAGCTTCAAACGGTCGAGCGCGTCCAACACGCGTCCGACATTGGCGTCCACAAAGCTGATCGAAGCGTAATATGCCTGGATGGCTTCGCGTTGTTGTTGTTCGTTGACGCCGAAATGCGGGTCTTTGAGCCAGGTGGCCGCTTCCGGAATGGAGTTCCATTCGCTTCGTGAAAATTTCGGCGCAGCGATTTTCTCCATCGGATACAGATCGAAATACTTTTTGGGCGCGATGTACGGGCAGTGCGGACGATAAAATCCGGCGGCAATGAAAAACGGACGATCCTTGTTCGCTTCCAGCAGTTTTATGGTTTCGGCGGCGACTTTGCCGTCGGTGTGTTCTTCATCCGGCGCAGGCGAAGCATACAGCGACAGCGAACTGCCCAAGCCGCGCGTGGGCGTGTGATTGGTCAACACCTTTTCTTCGTCTTTGTCCACGCCGCGCGGATTAACAACTGTGTTCCAGGATTGCGGATCGTCCAGCCCGTCTGTTCCGATCTGGCCGGGATTTCCGTAATGGTAAATCTTTCCGACGCGGGCGGCGGCATAGCCGTTGCGCATGAACGCTTGCGGCAACGTCAGCACGTCCGGCAATACGGAACGAAAATGCTTTTGCAGGTCGTATACCTGAGTCGTATCGGGTCTGAGACCGGTCATCAAGCTTGTTCGGCTGGGGCTGCACAAGGGAAACTGGTTGTATGCCCGGTCAAAACGCACACCTCGCGCAGCCAGTCGGTCAATGTTCGGCGATTTGACCAGCGGATGCCCGTAACAACCCAAATCGTTATTCAGGTCGTCGGCGGAAATGAACAGCACATTGAATTTCTTTGCTGCTTTGGCCGCTGAAGAAGTTTGGGCACGCGAAGAAGTTTCGCGCGCTGCCAAAGTCGCAACCAGCAGTAACAGCGGAATCAGGAGTCTGGGGATTCGCTTCATGATGGATGTTTCTCGTTTGGTAGGGGGAAAAGATATGGAAACCGCGCGCATTGTACCGAAACAACACCAACAGTGACAGAGCAAAGCCGCCGAAGAATGTGATTCTTGCCTGCCTTCTGAGCATAAGGTATTCTCAGCGCCCTGATTTTGAGCTTGATCCACAAGGAATCTTACGAATGAAAGTCATACCGAGTGAAGGCTACAGCATCACTCTGCGCTTGCGATTGGCCAACCTTCCCGGGATGTTGGGACACGTCACTTCCGCCATTGGCGAAGCCGGCGGCAACATCGGAGCCATAGACATTGTCGAAGTCGGCGCGCATCACCTGATACGCGACATCACCGTCGCCGCCGGAGACGACGAACACGCCGAAAGTATTACCAAAGCGGTTGGCGCAGTTGACGGCGTCACCGTTATCAACGTTTCCGACCGGACGTTTCTGCGCCACATCGGCGGCAAGATCGAAATAACCAACAAACGCCCGCTGCAAAACCGCTCGGATTTATCCATCGCCTACACGCCCGGAGTCGCGCGCGTGTGCCTGGCCATCCACAAAGACCCGGAAAAGGTTTACAACCTGACGATCAAACGCAATTGCATCGCAGTGGTCACGGACGGCACGGCCGTGTTGGGATTGGGCGACATAGGCCCGGCGGCGGCTCTGCCAGTGATGGAAGGCAAAGCCATGCTGTTCAAGGAATTTGCCGGAGTGGACGCTTTCCCCATCTGCCTGGACACCAAAGACGTGGACGAAATCGTCCGCACGGTCAAAGCGATTGCTCCGGCCTTTGGCGGCATCAATCTGGAAGACATCGCTTCGCCGCGCTGTTTTGAAGTCGAGCAGCGGTTGAAACGCGAGCTGGACATTCCGGTGTTTCACGACGATCAGCACGGAACCGCCGTCGTCGTCATGGCTGCGCTGATCAATGCGCTGAAACTCGTCGGCAAGAAAATCGAAGACATCAAAGTCGTTGTCGTCGGCGTTGGCGCAGCCGGGACAGCCTGCACAAAAATTCTGCTCAGCGCCGGAGCCAAAAACATCATCGGTTGTGACATTCACGGCGCCGTGTATCGCGGTCGCACCGAAGGCATGAACGACGCCGTCGAATGGTACGCCAACAACACCAATCCTCTTAATTTGAAAGGTTCGCTGGCAGACATCATCGAAGGCGCTGATTTGTTTCTGGGTTTGTCCGGGCCCGGCGTGCTGAAAGTCGAAATGTTGCAGAAAATGAACCGCGATCCGATTGTCTTCGCGCTGGCCAATCCAACGCCGGAAATCATGCCTGAAGAAGCCTGGCCTTACGTCAAGGTCATGGCCACAGGACGTTCGGATTATCCGAATCAGATCAACAATGTGCTTTGTTTTCCCGGCATCTTTCGCGGCGCGCTGGATTGCCGCGCGTCTGACATCAACGAGGAAATGAAAATGGCCGCGGCCCAGGCCATCGCGTCCAGCATTGGCGCGGACGAACTTCACCCGGAATACATCATTCCGTCGGTCTTCAACCGACAGGTTGCGCCGCTGGTTGCCAAAGCTGTTGAAGAAGCCGCACGGCGATCAGGCGTCGCTCGCCGCGAACGCGCCGAAGGCCGAACGAACTAAAGTCGAAATAGACAGGATTGACAAGATTTTCAGGATTGTCAGACGGTTGACTCAAACCAGTGTTTCATCCTGTTGAATCCTAAATCCTGTCGAAAAGTTTTAATCGCCCCACACACAATCAACCCGAAATTCTGAGCAGGTTGGGAAACCTGCCTACAATTGAAAATGCAAAACCCTCCCTTACTTTCGATTTTGATGCCCGTTTACAACGAGGCTGCCACGATTCACGAAATCATCACCCGCATCGAAGCCGTCAATCTCGGCGATGTGCGCAAAGAACTGATCATCGTTGACGACGGTTCCAAAGACGGCACGCGCGAAGTGCTGAAAAAGCTGTCGGAAGAATCCAAATACAAGATTTACTTTCACGGCCACAACATGGGCAAAGGCGCGGCGTTGCGCACGGCGCTGCATTACGCCGAAGGCGACATCATACTGATTCAGGACGCCGACCTGGAATATGATCCGGCGGAATACGTCGAACTGATCAAACCCATTCTGGAGGGCCGCGCCGACGTGGTTTATGGCTCTCGTCTGTCGGGCGGCAAGGTTTCGCGCGCGTTCAATTTCTGGCATTACCTGGGCAACAAGATGCTGACCTTTGTCACGAACATCCTGTACAACGCGATCCTGACCGACATGGAAACCTGTTACAAAGTCTTCCGCGCCGACGTGATCAAAAACTTCCAGATCAAATCGAACAAGTTCGATTTCGAGCCGGAAATCACCGCCAAGATTCTGAAGCGCAGGTACAAGCTCTACGAAATGCCGATTTCCTATTACGGGCGCGATTTCGACGAAGGCAAAAAAATCACCTGGCGCGACGGCTTCGCGGCAATTTGGGCGTTGGTGAAGTATCGGTTCGTGGATTGAAGACATAAGCGCGGACGTCTCGCCCGCAAAAGAATATGAGGTTGCTATGCCTGTCTTTGGAAACGTGAGCCAATCACTTTTGCTTATGCCACGCAGAACTTTTCTGACGACGGCCTGTTTGGGAATTTCCGCCAGCTTCTGCGGATGCAATCGCTCTGACAGCGTGGAAAGTAAGAGCACTAAAAATGCCATCTAAGCTCTCACCGAAGTCATGCGAACCAGTCAGGAGTACAAGGTTGATCGTTATCTTCGCGCCGCTATTGAGCTGCAAGCTCTGGATAAAAGTCTTGCCTATAAAACGCTAAATTCATTCTTGAAGGAACATAGCGATTCTCAGAGCAAGGTTCCAGGGAAAATGATCGTTGATATTAATGGCGTTGCGCCTTTGTGCCGGATGGTTTTTACCAAACGGCAGGGAGCGGATTTTCGGCGTCCTCGCTATGGGAACACGAGGTTTACGTGTGCAACAAGTGATGACTGGTCTTTAGAGCCGATTGAAATTGTTGACGGGGTTCCATTTCACCTAACCTTCGTGCGCACCATCAACGGCTACCCACCTGAACACCCACTAGATTACGTTAGTTATTGCATCGAAAACTGTGATTGGAATAGCTTCCGGTTTGAAATGAAAAGTGACGCCCAAAAACAGGAAGCTCTGAGTAAATTTCTTGATTTGCCAAAGATTAAGGGAGGGATCACTGACTGGTGCAAAAAGATTTACTCGGAACAGATTAGATAATGTGACTTGTTTCCCCAGCAAACCGCGATGGCTGACACTTCCAAATCCGCAATCCGCAATCCGCAATCCGCAATCGCCATTGCCATCGCGCTTGTCATTCTTCCGCTTCTTTACTTCTATCCCGTGTTGCTTGGTCAGGTTTTTCTGGCTCCGGGCGATGGCTGGGCGCAGAATTTTCCGCTGCGCGTGCTGGCCGGGCAGATGATCGCCGACGGGCAATTGCCGCTCTGGAATCCGTACATCTTTGCCGGAATGCCACTGGCGGCCAGCGTTTACCCCGGAGCCTTTTATCCGCCGAACTGGTTGTTTGCCGTGTTGCCGCCGGTTTGGGCGATGAACTTTGTCGTCATCACCACGTACCATCTGGCGCTGATCGGAGCATATCTGTACGCGCGGCGAATCGGCATCACGCGGTTGGGCGCGTTGCTCACCGGGGTAGCCTTCGCGTTTGGCGGTTTCATGATCAACCACCTCAGCCATACGTCGCGCATTGGCGCGGCGGCGTGGTTGCCGTGGGTGTTGTTGGCGATTGAAAACATCACGCGAAGCGATTCGTGGCGAACGGCCTGGCGTTGGGCGGCGTTGGGAGCGGCGTTCATCGCTTTGCAATTTGTTGCGGGCGAACCGCAGATGGTGGCGTTCACCGTGCTGGTTTGCGCTCCGTGTACGCTGTTTGCGCTGAAGAATTGCGCGGATCGAACGGCGCGATTTCGCAGCTTGGTGGCGTTGGCCGTGATGATCGTGTGCGGCGTGTTGATGTGTTTGCCGCAGTTGCTGCCTTCGCTGGAACTGCTGGCGCAAAGCGAGCGCAACGACCCCGGCCCGCAGTTTTTCGATTCGTATTCCTTCCCGCCCAGACAACTTCCCGCGCTGATCTTTCCGTACTTTTTCGGCGGAGCCATGTTGCCGCCGTTTCGATTGCCAAACTGGGGAGACGCCTATCCGGCGCAGATGGCCGGGTATGTAGGTTTGCTGACGTGGTTGTTTGCGTTGATCGGCCTGCTCAGTTTTCGCCTGACCGCCAAAACTGGCGAATCGTCCGAAGCGGCAACCCTCCGGCGGCGCATGTGGTTGTGGTTGGGAATCGCCGCCGTCGCCATGATTCTGGCTTTTGGCGGATATTTGCCTTTCGAGTTGAATCATCTGCTGTACCGCGTGCCGGGTTACAAGGCGTTTCGCGGTTCGTATCGCCACACGTTTGAATTCACCTTTGCGCTGGGCGTGTTGGGTGGATTGGGCGCAACGCGATTGTCTTTGCTGGCAAACGAATTCAAACGTCGCGCAATGCTGCGAGGCACGCTGGCGTTGACGTTGATCGTCGCGTTTGTCGCAGTGCTGTACAGCTTTTTCGGCTCCAAACTAAGCAGCGGCGCAAATCCTCGTCCGGCGACTGCCGCTTCGTTCAGCAATCCGGAGTTCTTCGTTCCTATACTTTGTTTTTTGGTAAGCGCCGCTGCGCTGTGGTTGTATGCGCTCTCACCGTCTCGCCGTCTCGCTGTCTTTACGCCCTTGCTGCTGGTTGGCGTGTTATTGCTGGATGTGGCTGCTTACGGCCATTTTTTTCAGTGGCGCACGGTAACCGCCAACACGGCGGAACGATTGGCCGACCCGCCAGCGTTGCAACTCATCAAATCGCGCGAAAGCGATTGGAATTCGTTTCGCGTCATGAGCCACGTGACAATGCCTGGCGATTACGCGCTGTTTTGGCCGGAAGACCCGAACTTCGACGCGGTCAATCAACCGAACACTTCGTTGCTGCGCGGATTGCATAGCGTCAGCGGATATGACGTTTTGCGGCCTGCGCGCATTGGCGAAATCACCGGAACCACTGGCGCGATGTTGAACGGATATGTACAGGACGCGAAATCATTCAGCCTGGAAGATCGCGGGCTGGATTTACTGAACGTCAAATACTTGTTGGTCGGTCACGGCGGAGCGACTGGCAAAAAGACCGGCGTTGATTTCGACGGCGTGTATTTTGCGCGAACCTATTTCGGCGTGGAGATGAAACCCGGCTCGAAATTTATGACGACGACCGGCAATGTTCAGGCGACGGAAATCGCCATTGTTTCGAGCATGGCGAATTCGACGCATCTGCCCGACGGAGCGCCGATTGTGCAATTGCGATTGCACACGCGCGATGGTCGCGTCATTGAACGCACACTGGAAGCCGGACGCGACACTTCGGAATGGGCTTATGACCGGGCGGACGTAAAAGCGGCAATCAAACATGCGCGCGCGCAGGTGTTTGAAGATTTCGATGCCGGAGAATTCAAATCGCACGGTTATCTTGGCCGTTTGAAATTCGACCGCGCTGAGATCGAAAGGATCGAATGGAATTACCTGCGCGAAGACGCTTCGCTGCTGTTGCTGCGCGCGACGCTGTTCGACGCCACAACCGGCAAGTCCGAACCGCTGGCGAATTTTTATCTGCCCAGCGAACGCTGGCGACAGCTTGGCCGATTCGATCAGGTGGAGGTTTACGAAAATCTGCGAGCCTTGCCGCGCGCGTGGTTTGTCAAAGAAACCCAAGCCGATGCCGCTGGGGAAATTTACAGAACCATCAGAACCGGCCAGCACAATTCGCTGGACAATGGCGAATTCGATTTTTCTTCGGTGGCGTTGCTGGATCGTCTGGATCAGCAATCGCCAACTGGAGTTTTGGAAACCTCCACCAAACCCGAACTGAAAAGTTATCAACCCAACCGGCTGGAAATTGAAACCCGCAATCCGTCGCAAGGCTTTCTGGTGTTGAGCGAAGTCTATTACGATGGATGGGAAGCGCGTGTAGACGGCCAGCCGACCAGAATTTACCGAACGAATTACACTTTGCGCGGCGTGGTCGTTCCGCCGGGCGAACATCACGTTGAATTTGTTTACCGTCCGCGCAGTTTCCGGCTTGGCGCAATCGGGTTTGTGTTTGGCGCAGCCGTGTTGGCGCTTGGCGGTCTGTTCATTTGTCTTTACGGCAAGGAAGGCGTTCAGAGTACCGCCTTCAGGCGGCAGTGATGGCTTCAGCCATCTTGCAAGCGTCGTAAACGACGCACATCCGCCTGAAGGCGGTACTCTGAACACGTTTTTTATGACTCCAAAATTCTTCTCAAGCTCGGATCGGCTGGCGCGAATCGTCGTGGCGCTGACATTGGTTCTGTTGCCGCTGCTGTATTTCTTTCCGGCAGTGTTGGGCAAAGTCACCTTGGCTCCGGGCGACGGTTGGACGCAGATTCTGGGCATTCGCGTATTGATCGGGCAGATGCTCCACAACGGCGAATTGCCGCTGTGGAACCCGTACATCTTTGCCGGAATGCCCCTGCTGGCCAGCATTCAACCGGGCGCGTTGTATCCGCCGACGTGGTTGTTCGCCGTGTTTTCTCCGCAAACGGCGATGAATTTGCTGGTGCTGACGACTTACCATCTGGCGCTGTTCGGCACGTATCTGTTTGCGCGACGAACGGGAGCTTCGCGTATCGGAGCCGTCATTGCCGCCGTCACGTTCGGACTGGGCGGATATATGGTCGCGCATCTTGGGCACACCAACCGCATCAACGCCGCGGCGTGGTTGCCGTGGATTTTGCTGGCGATTGAGCAATTGCATCAGCAAATGCGCTGGCGCTGGGTGGCGCTTGGAGCCGTGTTCATAGCGTTGCAACAATTTGCCGGTGATCCGCAAATGACGGCGTATTCCGCCATATTGGCCGGAGCCTATACGATCTTCACGCTTGCCTTCCGCAGTCAACCAGCCAGCCGCAAACGCTTCGTCGCGTTGTTGTGGGCGATGGCGATGTGCGGCGGATTGCTGGCGATGATTCAGGTGCTGCCCGCGCGCGAACTGCAACGATTGGGCGACCGCGCCGTCATTGATTACCACTACTTTTCGCAGTTCTCTTTTCCGCCCAGCCAGTTCTTTGAATTGCTCTTTCCCTATTACTTCGGCGGAGCCGCGCTGGAACCTTACCGCGTTTCATATTGGGGACAATGGAATCTGACGGAAACCTGCGGTTACGTGGGAATGGCCGCGTGGTTATTGGCGTTTGCAGCCATCTTTGCCAGAAAGTTCGTCGCTCCCCCGAAGACGCTCCAAGAAAACAACAGTGGAAACAAAGAACCCGCTTTGTTCATAAGATTCTGGTCAATCTGCGCCGTCGTCGCCTTGTTGCTGGCTTTTGGTTCGTATCTGCCCTTCGGCATCTACAAGCTGATGCACCATGTCCCGGTTTACAACCTGTTTCGCGCATCGGGACGCAACTTCATGGAAATGAATTTCGCGCTGGGGATGCTGGCCGGGCTGGGCGTTACGGCTTTGGCAAACCTTGAGCGAAGTGTTGCCAGGCAAATCCTGCTGAAAAGCGCGTCGGTATTGGCGGCGATTGTCGGCTTGGGAGTTATCGTCTACTGCTTCTTTGCCGCGCGTCTGACGACTGAAACTCCGCTGCCTGCTGAAGCCGGACGCCTGACCAATCCTGAAATTTACGTGCCGGTGGTGTTTTTCGCTTTGAGCGTGGGCGCCGTGCTGGTTTACGCGCGACGCTGGCATTGGATGGCCGGAGCGACGCTGGCGATGGTGTTGTTTCTGGATTTGGCTTCGTGGGGATTTTCGTTTGAATGGCGATTGATTGACGACAAAACCTACAACGTCGCACAGCGGCTGGCCGATTCAGAATCGGTCAAATTCATCAAATCGCGCGAATCGGATTTGAACGCCTTTCGCGTCGTCAGTCGTTCTGAAACTCCCTTCGGCGAAAACACGGATTTGCTGGATTATCCAAACATCTCAATCGCGCGCGGTCTGCAAAGCGTCAACGGCTACGACCCGATTCGCATAGGACAAATGGCGGAAATCGCCGGGAAAATCACGCTGGACGGACACATCGCCGAACCGGAAACGTTTGATTCTTCGCATCAGGGATTGAATCTGCTCAATGCGAAATACCTGTTGGCGGAACGTCCGGGCCCATCCGGCAGTTTGCCTGACAGCTCATCGAAACGAATTATTGAAGGAATAGCGTTCAACGATCAGCCGCTCGGCGCGTTGCTCAAACCCGGCGCAGTCGCGCAATTTCATGCGAACGGATTCGCCACGGAACTGGCCGTCGTTTCGGCGATGGGCCATTCAGACAATTTGCCCAACGGCGCGCCTGTGGTTGCAGTGACGTTGACCACCAAAGACGGGCGCGTCATCGAACTTCAGATGCAGGCCGGGCGCGACACTTCGGAATGGGCGATTGATCGGGCCGACGTGAAGGCTCGCGTTAAACACACGCGCGCCACCATCGCTGAATCCTGGGACGCCGACGGGTTTCAAGGGCATCGTTTTCTGGCGCGGTTGCGATTTGACCGCGCGGAAATCGCCAGCATCGAACTCAAATATCTGGCCAACCAGGCCGACATCACCATCTCCTACGTTTCGTTGTTCGACGCCGAAACCGGCGCCTCGCAGCCGCTGGCCACTCTGGATTTTTCGCCTGATCGTTGGCGACAGGTCGCGCGATTTGGCGCAGTCGGCGTATACGAAAACCTGAAGGTTTTGCCCCGCGCGTGGTTTGCGCATCGAGCCGTCGTCGTTCCCAGCGCAGAAGTTTTGAGCACGATCAAAACCGGCAGGCTCAACAACGGTTCGCCCGTCAATCTGCGTGACACCGTCCTGCTGGAAAGCGAATTGTTCGGCAAACGACAATTGAAAACTCCGCTGGCGAATTTGTCGCCCAACTCGACTGCCAGCGAACAGACAAAAGCCGAAGTAAACGTGATTCGTTACCAACCGCATCGCATCGAATTGCAGACCGACAACGCGACGGCTGGTTTTCTGGTGTTGAGCGAAATCTATTTTCGAGGATGGGAAGCGTGGGTTGATGGCCAGCGCGTTTCGGTCGAGCGCGTCAATTTCACCTTGCGCGGTGTGGAGTTGTCCCCGGGCAAACACACAGTGGAATTCGTCTTTCGCGCGCCGAGCGTTCGCAGCGGAGCGATCTTTTCCGCCGTCGGGGCGTTGCTGCTCATCGCGGGAGGTTTGATCAGCCGCCGCTTCAACAAAGCGCCACGCTAACCGTATCGAGTTTATTGCCAGTAGGTGCGATCCAGCGTGCGGTATTGGACGGCTTCGGAAATGTGTTTTTCCACGATTCGCTCCATCCCTTCCAGATCGGCGATGGTGCGGCTGACTTTCAAAATGCGGTCATACGCGCGCGCCGACAATCCCAGTTTCATCATCGCCCGTTCCAGCAATTGTTGAGACGTCGCGTCGAGCTGGCAGTATTTGCGAATCAATCGCGGAGGCATCTGCGCGTTGCAAAACACGTGTTCGCCGCTGAATCGCTGCTGTTGCAACTTTCTGACTCGCATTACCCGCTGTCGGATTTCTACGGAACCTTCGCCGCTGTCCTGCGCCGCAAGTTCGCTGACTTTCACCGCCGGAACGTTGATGTGAATGTCTATGCGATCCAGCAACGGGCCGGAGATTTTTGAAATGTATCGTTGCACCTGCGGCGGCGTGCAGCGACATTCGCGCGTCGGGTCTCCATAAAATCCGCAATTGCATGGATTCATGGCCGCCACCAGCATGAAGCTTGCTGGAAACGTCAGCGACATCGAAGCGCGACTGATTGTCACGCGCTGATCTTCCAGCGGTTGCCGAAGCACTTCCAGCACGTTGCGCTCGAATTCCGGCAATTCATCCAGAAACAACACGCCGTTGTGCGCCAGACTGACTTCGCCGGGTTTGGGAATGGCTCCGCCGCCGATCAAGCCCGCGTCGCTGATGGTGTGGTGCGGCGAGCGAAACGGTCGCGTGGTCAGCAATCCGCGCGCGTCGGTGAATCCGGCGACGCTGTGAATCTTCGTTGTTTCCAGAGCTTCTTCGAACGTGATTGGCGGCAGGATCGAAGGAATGCGCTTCGACAACATGGATTTGCCTGAACCGGGCGGCCCAACAAGAAGGATATTGTGCCCGCCTGCGGTGGCGATTTCGATGGCGCGTTTGGCATGCATCTGGCCGCGCACTTCGCGAAAATCCACCGGGTAACGATCCGCTTCGCCAAGCATTTGTTCGACATCCAGCTTCATCGGCTCAGGCAGTTCCGGCAGGTTCAGCAGCGTGACGACTTCGCGCAAATCCCTGACCGGATACACATCCAGTCCGGCAACGACGGCGGCTTCGGCGGCGTTTTCCACCGGCAGCAGCAATCGCTTCAAGCCTTTCTTCTTCGCCGCGACGGCAATTGGCAATGCGCCTCGAACCGGACGCACACGGCCATCCAACGCCAGCTCGCCAATCAGCAAGGTGTCGTCCAAATCTTCGCGCTGCAATTCGCCGTTGGCTCCGAGAATGCCGATGGCGATGGGCAGATCAAACGCCGAGCCTTCTTTTTTCACATCCGCCGGAGCCAGATTGATAGTGATTTTGTAAACCGGAAAGAAAAATCGGCTGTTGTTGATCGCGGCGCGAATGCGTTCGCGGCTTTCGCGCACGGCCAGATCTGGCAATCCGACGACGATGACGGCGGGTTGTTCGTTCATCGAATCCCCTGCGCGTGGAGTCAAATCCACTTCGACTTCGACCAGTTCGGCGTCTATTCCATACACGGCTGCGCTGAGCGTTTTGAAAAGCAAGATAAACCTCCCCCAGGCAAACAAGCGGACAACTTGTTCTAGTTCGACTGATAAGTTCTGGGGTGGCGGCGCGCATCATACCGACAAAGCTTTAGAACGACAAAAGCGACAGCCTGAAAATCTCAACAACTTTTTTCCGCCACAGTGAGGGAAAGCCAGAGAAGATTTCGGTCTAGCACATGAGAAGAGCGGTTTTGTTTACGAAATTTCGATTTTGAACCAAGAAAAGATTGACGTTCTAAAGCGCTCTGCTTAAGATGCGCGCGCTTTTCAGTAAGCAAAAAATCAAAAAATGACCAGTTGCCCACACAACGGAGTCAGAAGCCTTCCTGCATTATTGCTTCGCAACAAAACTCCTGACTGAAAAAACGAATAAACGTAGTTCCTGAAGAACCCGACACCTTTTCAGTACCAAACACAGTTCCCGCTTTTCCCGCATCCACCGACATCATCTTTCGGGCGTCGTTCGCCCTGATGAGGAGAGTTTTGTCATGCCTGAAAAACCCAAAACCGACGAATCCGCTCCGCTTCAACAATCTCGTTATGAGCGTGTGAAACAGATTCTGGATCAAGCTCAGGGCGAAGCCTGCCCCGATTATCAGGGCTACAAGGAATTCTGGCGTTTGCCGTTGCAGGAATTTCTGACCGTCAAGATTTACGGTGTGCGAATGATCGCCGCCGCCGGAGAAAACGCTCCGCCGCCAACTACCGCGCCAACGCCTTCGAGCGGCGGTTTGCCTGTGATGAAAGTCATGAGCTGTTGTCACCCTTCGGAAGAAACCGAAGCCGCTCCACCCGAAGAAGCATCCGATTCCGGTTGCTGCGCAACGCCCGAAAGCAAACCGAAAAAAAATCCCGGACGCGGCGCAGCGTCAGGATTGGTCAAGGGCTTGAAAGGCGAATATCCATTCGACGGGTCGCAATTCCCTCGCCTGCCGTGGGGCGGTTCGGCGGTTGAATCAGCCGACATTCAGTTCATTTCTGACTGGATTGACGACGGTTGTCCCGGAGAAGACACACCGCGCGCCGATGTCGAAATCATTGAATCGCTGATTGCCGCGCGCGCTCGCGGAGACGCCGATCACCCGGTGTCGCCGCGCGGTATCAACGACCATCGCCACGAATCCGGCACTATCAAAGCTCGCAAAAACATCGCCTTCCTGACGCCGGACGAACTCACGCGCTTTCGCAACGCCATCGTGCAAATGCGTAAGTTCGACAAATTCTTTCAGGACGAACGCAGTTTCAATTACTGGGCGCGCATTCACGCCAATTCCTGCCAGCATGGTTGGGAAGAATTTCTGACCTGGCATCGCGCCTATCTATATTTTTTCGAGTTGCAAATCCAGGATGTTGATCCAACCGTCACCTTGCCGTACTGGGATTGGACGTGGGGCAAAGACACCAAAGCCGATGAATCAGACGTGCAGGCTTCGGTTCTGGACATGAACTCGAATGCGACATTGGACAACGGCATCATTCCGATTCCTTATCGTTGCTGGATCACCACCGAAGGCATTGAAAACCTGAAAAAGACCGGGCTGGTTTCCGCCGACGACCTGAAAAAGCTGCAAAAGATCGTTTACGATCCGAAACAGCCGGACACGACGACCTACAATTCCGGCAATCGGCTGTTTGCCGCCGCAGGCATTGCGTATGGCAAAACCCCATCCAGCGACAACGCGATCATTGCCGAATTGCTGAAGATCAATCCGCTGTGGCATCGGTTTCGCTGGCCGGGTGGAAATTCCGGCTTGATCTTCGAAGCCTATCCGACGCCGCAAGACATCGAAAACATTCTGGCCATTCCGAACTTTTTCCAGTTTGGCAGCGGCCCCAGCAACAATCACTTTTTCGGCGCGGTCGAAAACATTCACAACCTGCTGCACAATTTTTCCGGCGGAGCCAATCCGGCCTTTGACCAAAACAATCCCAACAACCCGAACGAGCCGCAATTCGGCGACATGGTTTCGCCCGGCACGACGGCATTCGATCCGATTTTCTGGGGACATCATTCCAACGTGGATCGTTTGTGGTGGGAATGGCAGCAGCTTCATCCGAACACCAACCCCGACAATTTGCAGGCGATCTTGCCTCCGTGGACGACGACCGTCGCCGACACGCTGAACATTTCCCGGCTGGGATATGAATACGTGTTGTCGTCGCACCTGTACGAAACCAACAACGAAGTCCCCATCGAACGATTCAAATCTGGCAAGGCGGGCGTGCATCCGCAAGTTCTGACGCAACACAGCCGCGCCGAAATACGGCTGCATAACGTGCAGTATTCGGTGAACGGCGGAACGTTCATTCGCGTGTTTCTGAATTCGCCGAACGCCGACGCGACCACGCCAATCAAAGGCAACGACCATTACATCGGCCAGTTGCAATTGTTTTCCGGCGGTTGCATCGGCGGCCCCGGCCATTGCGATCCGCCGCCAACTTCAAAACGCCAGTTCGATCATCGTCCGCGCCATCGCAAAACACCGTTCAACATCAAGCTGGACGCCACCGACACCGTCGCCCGGTTGAAAGCGGCGGGCGACACCGATCTGCACGTCAATCTGGTCGTGCTGGATCTGGCCGGACGGCAAAAAAGCGATTCGCTTTGGCTGGACGCCGTTTCGCTGAACTTTATTGACTGAACAAGAATGCGAATAGACAGGATTGCCAGGATTCAACAGGATAAAAGCCAATACTGAAAATCCTGTGAATTCTGTCTGTGTCCCAGAGGAAACTTATGGCTGCGAAATTCAAAATTCATCCCGCAATCGGAATTGCCCGCGTCGGCAACAGCGCTACCGGATTTTATCTGGCGCCGGAATCGCCCGGAGCGCTGCCCATCGCCTGCGATCAAAACGGCGTGACGACCACCGGCAAGGACGGCAAGGAAGCCGTCATCACCAATTTCAAAGACAGCAGCGGAGCCGTTTACAGGCAAGGCGCGCGCTTTCGAGTTTACGTTTACGACGAAGCCAATCCGGCGGGACGCGAACTGAAGCTCGGCGATCAAATGCAGTTCGTGACGCCGAAAACCGGCATGCTGCAAATGGGCGAAGTCACAGACATCACCTGGACGGTGTATCTGGCGAACAAGAAATCCAATTGGTACGAGTTTCAACAACTGGAAGGCGAACACGGATATTCGTCGGCGCATCCGCTGAGAAACGCCAGCATCACCGACGCGGGCGAACGCCAACGGCTGATTATTGATCCGGGTCCGCAAACGGTGAATTCCAAAACGTCTTCGGCGCAATTCGCGCAAGGCCAGAACAGCACGGCGCAATCGTTTCCGCCGCCGCTCGAACCGTTTTCGATCACCACGCTCGGCGAATTGATGGCGACACAGCAAACCACGTCGGACGGAAAATTCAACCGGTTGGTGGTGTTGGGCGGATACGGCAATTCCGGTTCGATGATCAACGGATTTGGCCAGCCCAGCATTCAAACTTATGCCAACAACGACGGCTGGTTCGACGACACTTCCGATGGGCCGGTGCTGGCCGTCGTCAATTACGTCGTGCTGCAAAAAGACCCCAAAGATCCGAACAAATGGATCAAGACCAAACAAACCGGCAAAGCCGTCGTGGAAGGTTCAGCGTGGGTAGTTGTCGGGTATCCGCGTTACGCCCCGCAGATTCAGGACATGATTACGATGGATGATCTGGTTTACGACCTGGCGATTCGCAATCAGGCGTTCAACATCAACATCTACGGCATTGCTCCGTTTGACGGCAGCCAGAAACCGCCCGATCCGAACGACGCCGACGCCATGCAATTCTGGAAAACCAACGCGAAATACAATTCCGATTATTACCCGTATTTCTGGCGGGACATCTGGCCGATTCTGCAACGCCCAAACCAGTATCAATGGCTGCTGGATTTTGAAGCGTGGCAAGGCGGCGATCCGCACAACACCGGCCCCGGCGGCAATCTGGATCAACAGGCGCTTTCGATTCCGCCCTTCAGCGGCGAAAACCCGGACGAACAGTTGTATCGTCGCCAGCAACGCGAATTCATTTACAACATCCTCAGAAAACCCGGTCAGGAAAACCGGCTGACCGTGCCGTCGAATCCGCGCACGCCGTCGTATCTGCCGCACGCCATGCCGTTGCTGTGCGGAGACAATCCAATCACCAACGACATCGTTGCCAAATTTCTGCGATTGACCGAAACGCAGTTGTTCTTTCTGCATCAGTGGAAAGAAGGCAAGTTCATCAACGAACAAACCGAAGACATCAAGGTCGAATCGCTGTATCCGATTTCGGCGTCGCCAACCGGCGTCCAACTGGATCGCGGCGTGTTGAGCAACGCTCTGGGCGGCGCTTTTTGTCCGGGAGCGGAAACCACCTGGATCATTCGCAATCCGGCGATTTTCGCCACGCCATATCGCATCAACAGCAAACTGCGAATCAACAGTGTCACCAACCAACTCAATTTGAACGAAGTCACTCCGGGCAGTTTAAGCCAGCCCGCCGTCGTATCGGGCGCTGACGACACCTATTCCATCGCCGACGGCATGGAACCGGGCGACATCACCAAATACAGTGGCGTTCCCTGGCAATCGGATTTCAACGAATGTTCAACGCAGGACATTAGCATCAGTTACGAACAATGGAATCAGATTTACCCCGACAGCGTGGGCGATCCGGTCGTGCCCGACACGTATTCGGTTTACTGGTGGCCATCGCACCGTCCGATGGGCGTGTATCAACCAATTCCGCCGCTGGTTCCGGGCGCCACCCAACCGCCGGACAATTACGCGCCGGTGTTGTGGACGCCGAACATTCCGCAATCGTATGCGGGCGATTTGATGATGGTCAGCGCCTGGAAATCGCTGGGCTTCGTCAAAGACAACCCCTTCGCCACACCGACCAACGGCGCTCCGGCGTATGTGCAGGTCGAAGCCGATTAAAGCTAACCGCAAGGAGACCCCATGAGCGACCAAGCAAACGCATTGACCAACGTGCTGGTGGGCACGTGGACGTATCGCAGTTTTCTCAACGATCCCGATGTTTCGACGCCGTTCAACAACCTGGAATTCGGACGCGGCAACATTCGCATTGATCCGTCACCGATGAACGAATTCGCCGGATTGATTTACGGCCCCGGCTGGCAATTGACGCTGACAGGTTCCACCAACTGGGGCAATCCCTTCACCGTGCGCTTTCAAGGCAAAGGCGTCGTGGGCGGCGAAGAGTGGATTTACGATTATCTGGGTTATGTGACCTTGCCGTGGCCGAACGGCGTCAATCAACGCCCGGCGATTGTCGGAACCATTGTTCGCACGATTCCGCATTCCAGCGGCAATGGCGGCGTGGCTCCGGCGGGCGTCGTCTGTTCGTGGATAGCCGTCAGGCAGGACGATTAACTCAGAATCATTACGCATTAACCATTGGCCACTATCGGGCAGGTAAAGACAGTTCTTTTCCCTGACCGATAGTAGGCAATGCGTAATGGCTGATGGGCAATTGTGAATTCTCGAAATGCTTCTTCATTACGACATAGCAATTCTGGGTGGCGGGCCGGCTGGCTCGGCGGTGGCTTTGTCACTGCGCAAACACGCGCCGGAATTGTCTGTCGTCATCATTGAAAGTTCTGCGTATGACCGACAACGCATTGGCGAAACTTTGCCGCCGACGGTGCAGCCGCTGCTCAAACAGTTGGGCGTCTGGGAATCGTTTCTGGCTGAAGCGCATTTGCCCGCTTACGGAACCTGTTCGGCCTGGGGCAGTGAGCGATTGGAAAGCAATGAATTTCTATACGGTCAGCACGGGCGCGGCTGGCATCTGGATCGCAAGCGGTTTGACGCCATGTTGGCGCGCGAATCTGAAAGTCGTGGCGTCGCGTTACTGACTTTCTCGACGCTCACGCACAGCGAACGGCTTAGCGACAAATGGCGACTTACTCTTCGCCAACCTGACACCATTTTCCCAATCAGTGCCAGATTCGTTGTGGATGCGACGGGCAAAACTGCCGCTTTCGCCACGCGGCACGGAGCGCGCAAACAGTTGTTCGATCAATTGCTGGGCGCGTTTGTCTTTTTCAACTGCGACGCCGCCGACACGTTCACGATGGTCGAAGCCTGCGAAGACGGCTGGTGGTATTCGGCGCTGCTGCCCGAAACCGGAATGGTCGCCGCCTGGATGAGCGACGCCGACGTCGTCAAACAGCGCGGCGTGAAAACCCCTGCATGCTGGTTCGAGCAATTGCAAAAGACGACTTACACCAAACACCGTTTGCTGCCTGCCAAACCGCTCAATGCTCCGACGCTGCATGCGGCGGCATCGCATCGGCTGGACAGGTTTGCAGGCGACGGATGGTTGGCGGTGGGCGACGCCGCGACTTCATTCGATCCGCTTTCGTCGCAAGGAGTGTTGAAAGCTTTGCGAACCGGAGCGCTGGCTGCTTATGCCGTCTGCGATGTGTTCCAAGGCAAGTTGGCCGGTTTGGAAAAGTACGAACAGATCATCGCGCGCGAATTCGAGGCCTATCTGAAAACACGCGCCGAAATTTACGGTCAGGAACAACGCTGGCCGAATTCACCGTTTTGGAAAAGAAGAAGTTCAGAGCGCAAGCGTTCAGAGTACCGCCTTCAGGCGGAAGCGCGAGCTTCAGCTCGCCTGGCGCGCCTGCGGCGCGCTTCCGCCTGAAGGCGGTACTCTGAACGCTGTCACTTAAAGACTCTGATAAAGACTCTGAAGGAAAGCAGCCATGTATGACTATCGAATGATGACGCCGGAGCAGCAACGGGAAATCGTCGAATATCGTCGTCAGCACCATCGTCCATGGCATTCGCCGCCGCATTGGGATTACGAAGGCGAACGGCAATTCCTGATCTCTGCTGCTTGCTTTGAACACGCTCAGATCATTGGCACGACGCCTGAGCGAATGTCGAAATGTGAAGCTGATTTGATGGAGCTTCATCAGCAGTATTGTTCTGAAATTTATGCTTGGTGCTTGTTGCCGAATCATTACCATTGGCTGGTAAAAACGGATCGAATCAAGGAACTGCTGAAAGAGTCCGGCAAGTTTCACGGACGCTCGTCATACATTTGGAACGGGGAAGATAAAAAACGTGGTCGGCAGGTCTGGCACAACAGCTTTGAACGACCAATCAAATCACATCGTCATTTTTGGGCGAGCGTAAATTACATTCACCACAATCCGGTGCATCACGATTACGTTGAAAAATGGCAAGACTGGCCGTGGTCTAGCGCCAACGAGTTCATTGAACGTGTTGGGCGCGAAAGGGCCATGGAAATCTGGAACACATACCCGGTATTGGATTACGGCAAAAAATGGGATGTGGACTAAAGTTCAGAGTCTTTGCGTTCAGAGTACCGCCTCGTTTGCGAACCGTATGGCGGCTAAAGCCACCGTCCTCCGCCTGAAGGCGGTACTCTGAACACTCTCAAAAGGAGATTCACATGCATACTCTTAGTCGCTTTTGGTTGATAGCGTTGTTGTTTGCTTTATCTATCACTGCTGCCGCGCAAGGAACAACCTGTACACCGACCAACACAGTCACCGCCGAAGTCGTCGCGCTGGATCAGCCGTTTATGTTCAACCGGCTGGGATCGGCTTATCCGCAAGGAATGATTTTCGCCCTGAAGCGCGACGTGGTGGATTCCAACGGCAAAAGCTGCGCCGATGGTCATTGCCAGCCCGGCCAAGTGATGTTGCGGCCTGACAAACGTCCGCGCCCGATTGTGTTGCGCGCCAACATCGGCCAATGCCTGCAAATCAAATTCACCAACTTATTGGCCACGACAGCAACAAACGGCCAATCGGCAACGCGCCACGCCGGAGTTCACGTCACGGGATTGGAACTGTCGGGCGACATCAACAGCGATGCCACGTTCACCGGCAACAATCCGAATGCTTATGCCGCGCCGGGCGAATCCAAAACCTACACGTACTTCGCCAAAGCCGAAGGCTCGTTCATGCTCTACAGCGCGGCGGGCGATTGGGCTGGGCAAATTCCGTCGGGATTGTTCGGTTCGGTCAACGTTCAACCGGCCAACGCCGAATGGTATCGCAGCCAGGTGACGCGCGAAGATTTGCGGCTGGCGTCGTATTTCACGGGCGACGTGACCGGCAAAAACACCGTACAGATTCCGGGCAACGCCAACATGAGCATCGCCCGGCAATTCGACACCGCAGGCAAACCCGTCACAGCGATTGTGGATGGCCAGCCGCAACAAGTGTGGACGCTCAGCGCTTCAGTCCCCGACAACCAGACAGTTAAAACCGCTTTCGTAGTCGTCATTGACCAGCACCTGTTCACGCTCGATGGCCGCCCGCTGGTCAATTACGGAGCCGTTTATCCCACCGGGCATGCGCGCGCAGGCTTGCCGATCCTGAGCATGACCGACAGCCAGAACAACATCGTTCACACAGACCTGACCGCGATCATCACCGGGCCAAACGCCGGGCGTTTTCCGTATTCCGACACCAGCCCTACGTTCAATCAGAACCCGGCTTCGCCAGATCGTCGCCAGCCTTACCGCGAGATCGCCATTCACTACCACGAAGTTTTCGCCGGAGTTCAGGCCTTTGAAGCGTTTTTTGAACCGGGATTGGAGGGAGTGATCGGATCGAACGGAACCGCAGCCGGTTCGGATCAATTCGCCATCAATTACGGAGCCTCGGGCATTACGGCTGAAGTCGTCGCCAGTCGCATGGGTGTCGGCCCCATGGGCGGCAAGGATTCTGTGGATTTGAAGTTCGAGGAATTCTTTTTGAGTTCGTGGGCAAATGGCGATCCGGCGATGGTCGTGGATCGTCCGGCGAACGCTCCAAACCAGATCATCACCAATCCTGCCAACGGTCAGAAAACGAACGCCAATACTCAGCAGTATCTGGCCGCGACCGGCCCCGGACAAGTTCCGATGTTTCAGCCGACGGGAGCCGCAAAGGCTACGAAGGCGTTTTACCCGGACGATCCGTCGAACGTCTATCACAGCTACATGCGCGACCACGTCAAATTCCGCATCCTGCACACAGGCGGAGCCATCACGCACGTTCACCATCTGCATGCGCATCAATGGTTGCGGACGCCGAACAGCGACGACAGCCATTATCTGGACAGCCAGATCATCAATCCCGGCACTTCGTTCACCACAGAGATGGTTTACAACGGCAGCGGCAATCGCAATCAGGTTGTAGGCGACGCGATTTTCCATTGCCACTTTTACCCGCACTTTGCCGGAGGCATGTGGTCGTTGTGGCGCATTCACGACGTGTTTGAGGCCGGAACAAAACTCGACGCCAACGGTCGTCCCGCGCCGGGCGTCAATCGCGCTTATCCCGACGCCGAAATCGAAGCCGGCACGCCGATTCCTGCCATCGTACCGCTGCCGACCTTGGCAATGGCTCCTGCGCCAGCGCCGGTTCAATTGATTGACAATGGCCGTCGCGTTCAGGCGCTGGCCGATGCTTCGGGCAAGATCATCAATCCCGGCTATCCGTTTTTTGTGCCGGGAGTTTCAGGTCATCGCGCGCCGCATCCGCCGCTGGATTTCGCCTGGGAAGAAGACGAAAACGGTTTGCCAAAACTCGACGCCGGCGGGCAAAAGATTTTGCTCGACGGCGGTCTGCCACGCCATCAAGTGCTAAGCGGAAAGATCGTTCGTGAATTTCACACCCGCTGGGATTTCAGCAAAGACTTCATTCGATATGACAAAGCCGGCAAACCAGTCGAAGGCGGCTTGATCGCCTTTCAATTGCCGGAAACCGGAACCGCTGCTGAAAAAGCCGCGATGGCCGCGCACGCCAAACGAACTCACGCTTCATTTCAACCGAACGGCGATCCGGGCAATTTCATTCTGAACGGATTGCCGCCTACGCACGGCGCCCCGTTCGCCGACCCCAGTGTTGATGACAACGGCAACTCGGTGGAAAACACGCGCCGATATCAAGGCGCAGTGATTCAAACCGATGTGGTATTGAACAAAAAAGGCTGGCATTTCCCGCAACAACGCATGATGACTTTGTGGCAGGATGTGAAACCAACCTTTGACGGCACGCGACCGCCGCAACCGTTTTTCTTCCGCGCCAACACTGGCGAAACCATTCAGTTCTGGCACACCAATCTGGTTCCGGATTATTACAAGCTGGATGATTTTCAGGTGCGCACGCCTACAGACATCATCGGCCAGCACATTCATCTGGTGAAATTCGACGTGACTTCTTCGGACGGCGGAGGCAATGGTTGGAATTATGAAGACGGCACGTTCAGCCCCGACGAAGTTCGCGGGCGCATCAACGCCATCAATCTTTCCGGCGGACTGTTCAACTTCGACGAACAGACGCAATTCAAAGGCACGACTCAAATCAAATTGACGCCGAAACCGGCTCCGGCGGTGTTTGGCAAAGCACCCATCGGGCAGGATTGGACGGGCGCGCAAACCACCATTCAACGCTGGGACACAGACCCGTTGCTGAACAACAAAGGCGAAGACCGCACCATGCGAACAGTGTTTACGCACGATCATTTCGGTCCTTCGACTCATCAGCAAATCGGTTTGTATGGCGGATTGTTGATCGAACCGGAAAACTCCAAATGGTTCGATCCCGTCAGCGGCGAACAGTTTTACACGCGCAAAGACGGCGGCCCCACCAGTTGGCAGGCCAACATCATCACCACCAACCAGGCCGACAGTTACCGCGAATTCGCTTTGGAGTTCGGCGATTTCCAACTGGCTTATGCCGCCGGAAGTCCCTCGACACCAGGCAACTTGCCCGGTTGCGATCCGTCGAAAGCCGATTACCCGCAGAAAGGTTGTTCGGCTTTGTTTATGAGCGATCTGATGTCAGCGGCTTTGCCGCCTGTGGCAAAAGGCAAAAGTGCCGCGGCGACGGCTGCAACCATTTCGCCCGGCTTGTGGTCTGCGTTTGCGCGCAATGGAGTTGTGTTGAGCGCCCAGGCGACAGTGACCGCAACCAAAGCCGGTGAATGGAAAGTCGCCGATCCGGCGCACGCCGACGAACAATATCAATTCGTCGTCAAACGCTTCCCGGCGCTGTTCGATCTGTGCAAATTGCCAAACGCGCCATCGAATTGCGCCGATCTGGTCAAGGGACTCAACGCCGGAAACCTGTCAGCGCTTTCAGGCGTGCTGACTTCGGCGGGCATAGCCCAAACCACGCAAACTCAAATCAAAACCGTCTTCCCGTCCAGAAGCTGGCAAATCATCAATCCGGTTCTGCCAACGGATTTGCCGTCGGCGTTGAAACCTGCCGGAACCGCGCAACCGCAAATCTTCGCGGTCAATCTGGATGCAAAGACTCAGGCGTTGAACGTCACGGGCTTGCGAGTGTTCACGCCGAACACATCGCCGACATGGTCATCGCCTGCGTTCGCCATCAACGCGCCGGGCAGCGCGATTGCTCCAACTGACCCGGTGAATCCGAACAACGGCAATGGCGCGCCGTATCCGTCCATCATCAGCGTGGTTCCTCCGCCGGGGACTTTCTCGCTGAATTACCGCAACGAACCGATTCCATTGCGCGTGGCCAACCCCACGACAGGCAATCCGGCTGCCGGACAGGCGGGCGATTTGTCTTTCGTCTTCAGTTCGGCAATCAACCGAGCCGATGCCGTGCTCAATCAACAACCGACGCCTGGCAGCGCAATTTCCAGCGGCAGCGCGTTCAAGTTTCCACCGAATCTGGTTCCCGCCATCAACGGCGCGCAATCGCAACCGTGCAGTTCGACGATCCCGGCTTCGCAAATCGGCAAAGCGCAACCTTGCGATCCGTTCACGCCGCTGCTGCGCGCGTATTCCGGCGACAAGGTGCAGATTCGCACGCTGGTCGGTTCACAACACAATCCGCACTATTTCAGCCTGCACGGATTGAAATGGTTCACCGAACCTTCGTACACGAACTCCGGCTATCGCAACTTCCAGACTATGGGCATTTCCGAACATTACGAAATGCTGCTTGATCTGCCGCAACCTACCAACCGCAGCGCGTTCGCCGATTTCCTTTATCAGGCCAGTTCGGGCACGGACGGATTGACCAACGGCATGTGGGGTTTGATGCGTTCGTACAATCAGCGCGTTGACGAACTGCAACCGCTGCCGAACAACTCGCCGGATTCGTTGCGGACGATTCCCATTGCTCCGCCCGCCGGAGCGCAGCCGCGCGTCTTCAACATCGTGGCGACAACTGCGGCTCAGGCGTTACCAAATGGCGCGCTGATCTACAACTCACGCGGCCAGAAAAAAGCCGATGGCACGTTCGACACGACCCAGCAAATCATCAACCCGAACGCGATCATTTATGTTCGCGCCGAAGACCTGGATGCCAGTGGCAAGTTGAAAGCGGGCTTGCCGGTTGAACCGCTGATCCTGCGCGCAGCCGCTGGCGATTGGATTCAGATCAATCTGAAAAATTCGGTCAACGCATCGCTGCCGACTTTCACGCAAACCAACGCGGCTCAACCGCCATTCGGCGCGGCGGGCGCAGCCGGAGTCAATCTGCAAACCTCGACCAACGTTGGGCTGCACGCGCAACTGGTCGGATACGACGTGACCAGCGCCGACGGAACCAACGCCGGATTCAATCCGGTGCAAACCGTCGCGCCGGGCGAAAGCAAAACGACTTATTGGTACGCCGGAAATCTGAATGTTGTGAACGGCCAACTGGTGACAACGCCGGTCGAATTGGGCGCGGTCAACCTGAATCCGTCCGATCCTGTCTGGCAACATCCAAAAGGAATGGTCGGCGCGTTGATCGTCGAACCGCAAGGTTCGCGTTGGGTCGAAGATTCCAATTCGCGCGCTTCGGCGACTGTGACCAAAGCCGATGGCGCTTCTTTCCGCGACTTCGTCCTGATTGCTCAGGACGACGCGACGCTCTTCACCGGAACCAACGCCAGCAATGCCAAACCGTATGGCGGCAGCAGCACTACGTTGAATTACGGCACAGAGCCTATGCCGTATCGCTATCCCGGCGGCAACACCGGCGGAGACGTTTATCAAGCGGCGTCGAATTCCCAAGTCGGCGGCCAGGACCCGCAAACGCCGATTTTCACAGCGGCTGCCGGACGACCGGTTCGATTCCGCATGCTGCATCCGGCCAGCGGCGCTGGAAACAACGACGGCAACGTCATCACCATTGACGGCCATGTCTGGCAGGAAGAACCGTTCATCAACAATTCCCGTCAGCTTGGCAGCAACTCGCTTTCGCAATGGCAGGGCACTCGCGGCCAGCACGGCGCGCGGCACAAGTTCGAAGTCCTGCTGGACAGCGCAGGCGGAACGAACAAAGTGCCCGGCGATTACATTTATCGTTCGCTGGTGCTGGTCATTGGCGGCGGCGATCCTTCGCAAGGTTTCTGGGGCATTTTCCGTGTCGGCAAGGAAGTCGCCGTCACGCATCGCGCCGAAAGCGATGCGAATGGAAACGGCTTCCTGGCAGGTTATGTGATGGCCGACCCCGATAAGAAATTGTCGGCGACGGTTTCCGTCTTCAAAGGCGAAACGAAACTCGGCGAAGCTTCTATCCGTGCGGATGGAACCTTCCAATTGACGCTGAACGGCGTCGCAGCAGGCGAGACCGTTCGTCTGCAAACCACCAATGGAGCAACGTACACCACCAAACTGCGGGAGGCAGCTTCGGCTAAACCGGTTATTCCGGTGGTGACTGCGCCTCAACACTAAACTGGTCGGAAATCAGCGCCAGAGGCGCGAAATGTTTGTAGCATTAAGCAAATTGTGAATTCCAAGCTCCGTCAGGAGCGACATCTGTCACATTTCACTCCTGACGGAGCTTGGGCATCATCTTCAACAATCGCTATAAACATCTCGCTCTTAACGGAGCGAAAAACAAACCTAAAGTTCCAAACAAACTTGAAACGAACGCGCTCCCCAATTGTCGTATCGGGTAATCGCAACCTGATACGTCCGCGTTCGCAACTCAACAAGGAGACTCAAACAATGGCAAAAGCAGGAAAAAGACCAAACATCATGGTCTTTATGGTGGACGAAGAGCGTTTCCCCGTTAGCTACGAGTCCGAACAAGTCAAAGCCTGGCGCAAAGCCGAGTTCAAAGCCTTGAACTGGTTCCAACAACACGGCATCGAATTCAACAACCATTACGCAGGTTCGGCGGCCTGCGTGCCGTCGCGGGCGACGATCTTTACCGGTCAATATCCTTCGCTGCACGGAGTGACGCAGACCACCGGCACCGCAAAAGAATCCACAGACCCGGATGTGTTCTGGCTCGATCCTTCGACCGTGCCGACGATGGGCGATTATTTTCGAGCCGGAGGTTATCGCACTTACTATCGCGGCAAATGGCACGTTTCACACGCCGACATCATGATGCCGGGCACGCATACGGCTCTGCACAGTTACGACGACAAAGGGCGTCGGATCAAAAAAGTCATTGATTTGTACAAAGCCGCCGACCGTTTGGATGAATTTGGCTTTTCGGGTTGGATAGGCCCCGAACCGCACGGCAGCGCCAAAGCCAACACCGGAACCAACCGCGATCCCGGATTTGCGCGCGAAACCATAGAACTGATCGAAGAGCTGGAAACCGAGCAGAAAAAATCCGCTGGCGATTTGCCGCCCTGGTTGATCGTCAATTCCTTCGTCAACCCGCATGACATAGTGCTGTTCGGGCTGGCGTGGAAACAATTCGGTTATCCGTTCAAGGAAGGTTTTGTGCCGAACATCGGCCAACCGCAAACCGAAAGCGAATCGCTGGACACCAAACCCGGTTGCCAATCCAGCTACGTAGAGGTTTACCCGAAGATGTTGATGCCGCAACCGACTCTGGAAATTTACCGGCAGTTTTATTACTACCTGCAAAAAGAATCCGACCAGCACATTTGGAACGTGCTGAAGCGGTTGATGAACACAAGCTTCTTTGAAAACACCATCATCATCTTCACATCCGACCACGGAGAGATGCTCGGCGCGCACGGCGGCATGCATCAGAAATGGCACAACGCTTATGAAGAAACCGTTCACGTGCCGTTCATCATTTCGCACGCCACAATGTTCAAGGAATCGAAACAGGCCAATCTGCTGACCAGTCACGTTGATTTGATTCCGACCTTGTTGGGACTGGCGGGCGTCAATCAAAAAGCCGCGCAAAAGGAATTGCAGAAAACGCATTCACAAGCTCAACCGCTGGTCGGGCGCGACCTGACCAGAATCGTCACCGGCAAAACGAATCCGGATTTTTCCAAAGAACCGATTTACTTCATGACCGACGACGAAATCAGTTCCGGTTTGCACCAGGAAAACAAAATCACCGGCAAACCTTACGCATCGGTCATTCAGCCCAACCACATTGAAACAGTCATCGCCGATCTGCGCGAAAAACCGACCGACGAGCCGCAAATCTGGAAATACTCGCGTTATTTCGACAATCCGCAATTCTGGACTGATCCTTTCAATTACGACGTGAACATGAAAGACGGCAAACCGGTCAAAACCACCAAACCGCAAAAACCCGAATTCGAGATGTACAACGTCAGCGCAGACCGGTTGGAGCAGGCGAATCTGGCGCATGCCTCCAACAAATCGCGCGACACACGGGCCATGCAGCTTAGGTTGGATCAACTGCTGACCGAACAACGCAACCAGAAACGCATTTACCCTGCGCCTTCGGATGTTTACGAAGACATCATCAAAAACGAATAGCGCAATTGACCATTATCCATTGGCCATTATCCATTAGCCGACAGGGTAAAGACTCTTTCTACTCTGCCCGTTAATGCGTAATGGTCAATGGCTGATGCTCAATGACTTTTTTGCTGACCAAAATGATTTCCCTGCCATTCAATTCAAAGCTTGCCTGGTTTGCTGTTTTGCTCGCCACGTGTATGAGTCCGCTGGCTGAAAGCCAGACGCCGCCGATCAAACAGCGCATCACGCACGAAGGAATCGCCATTGAGCTTTCCATTCAACCGCTGGCGTCCAATCGGTTGCGCGAAGGCGAAGACGCGCTTGTGCGCTTCACGATCAGCGACACGGCAACAGATTCGCCGGTTCGCCGTTTGCAGCCTGCCGCGTGGATCAGTTTGCGAACGGACGCAACGACCGAAAGTCGCATGACGCCGGCCAAAGCCTGCCGCGACCGCGTGCAGGAATTTTTGAGCGGCAGCGTGTTCGGGCAGGCGGAAATTGATCTGAACGCATTTTTCGTGCTGGCGATGAACGGCGACGCCAGCATTTCAGTCGTTGACCCGCGTTTCGGATTTGGCGGATCGAAACTGCTGGCGATGATTCCGCTGAAAAGCGCGGCGGCGGATTGGGTGTTGTCGGCGGACGAAAACAGTTTGTTCGTTTCTCTGCCCGAAGCCAATCAGATCGCGGTGATTGACACGGCGTCCTGGCGGGTTGTCGCCAACCTGGACGCCGGACGTATGCCTTCGCAGTTGGCTCTGCAACCCGATCAGAAATATCTGTGGGTAACGACCAGCGACGGACTTGCGGCCATCGCCACCGACAAGCTGCAAATTGCGGCGCGAATTGCCATCGGGCAAATCAGCGACCTTGCCGTCAGCGACGACAATCGCTGGATTGCCGCCAGCCATCGCGCGGGCGCGGTTTCGTTGATTGATGTTCGTTCGCTGCAATCCGTCGCGGAAGTGAAAACCGGCGGGATGGCATCGCTGGCGTTTTCCACGCTGAGCAAGATGTTTTACGTCGCCAGCACGGATGGAACGATTACTGTCATTGACGCCAATCGTCGTCTGGTCGTCGCGCGCATCAAAGCCGAAGCCGGATTGTCGCAAGTTCGATTTGCGCCCGGTGGACGTTTGGGTTTTGTCGTCAATCCCGACAAGAACGCGGTTCACATCTTCGACGCTGCCGACAATCAATTGAAACAAACCGCCGACGTGGAAAAATCGCCGGATCAAATCACCTTCACCGACGGTCAGGCTTATGTGCGACACCGCGACAGCGAAATCGTGTTGATGATTCCGTTGAAATCCGCTGGCTTGGCAGGCGCGACGGTTCCTGTGGTGGATTTTCCCGGCGGACAGAAACCGTTTGGCGCAGTGTCGCGCGCAGCATTGGCCGACGGCATTGTCCCCGCCCCCGGAGGCGGCGCGGCGTTGGTCGCCAATCCGGCGGACAAATCCATCTACTATTACAAAGAAGGCATGGCAGCGCCGATGGGCAATTTCAGCAATTACGGACGCGAACCGCGCGCCGTGTTGGTGGTGGATCGCAGCTTGCGCGAACGTCGTCCCGGCGAATACGAAACCATCGCCCGAATGTCGCGCGCGGGCGTTCACGACCTGTCGCTGTTTATGGATTCGCCGCGATTGATTCATTGTTTTGAAATCGCCGTCGAACCGAATCCTGAGCTTGCGGCCAGCCGCGCAAAAAAAACGTTGATCGTCACGCCGCTGGTCAAAGACCCAGTAGTAAAAGTCGGCGAAACCACTCGTTTGCAATTTCGGCTGAGCGATCCGATTACCAAACAACCGAAAGCGGAATTGAAAGATGTTGGAGCGATGTTGATGCTGGCTCCCGGCGTTTGGCATCGTCGGCAAACAGCGCGAGCGGTCGGCGACGGAGTTTACGAAATCGAATTCGCTCCGCCGCAACCGGGCGTGTATTACGTGTATCTGGAAAGCGCGTCGGCAGGATTGTCGCTGAACAATTCTCAGTATCTTGTGCTGCAAGTTCAAACCAAGGAGAGCAAGGAAAAACAATGAATGGAATTCAGCAGAATGCCCAAAAAGCTGACGTAACAAACGGAAATAACGGAAAAGGCGGAAGCCTTTTCGCCAATTTTGCTTTTCCGTTTCTTCCGTTATTTCCGTTTGTTCAGTTATCTCGTTCCCGATCCATCGTTGCTGAATTTCTGATGCTTGGCGTAGTTCTCGCATTCGGTCAGCCAATCGCGGCTCAGGAAGCGCATCAACATCATCAGCATCATCAATCAGCCAAAGCGGCGGAACCCGCAGTTGCCAGCCGCTTGACGATCCCGGATGTGACGGTGCGCGATCAGTTCGGCAACGAAACCCGCTTTCTGGATTTGCTGAAAGATAAAACCGTCGCCGTTAATTTCGTCTTCACCACCTGCACGACGATCTGCCCGCCAATGGGAGCCAACTTCGGCCAGCTTCGCCGCTTGCTGGGCGAACGCGCAGGCAAAGACGTTCGATTGATTTCCGTCAGCGTTGATCCGTTGACCGACACTCCTCAGCGATTGAAAACCTGGAGCGAAAAATTCAACGCGGGCGAAGGCTGGACTTTGGTGACCGGCGCGAAATTCGATGTGGACTCGCTGCTGAAAGCCTTCGGCGTGTTCACTGCGGACAAATGGGATCATTCTCCGACGGCGTTGATCGGCAATGCAGCGGCGAGCGAATGGCGTCGCGTGAATGGTTTGGCCGCTCCGGCCAAACTGGTCGAAGTCATCAACGAAGTCGGGAAAACTTCGGCGACCGTACCTGCTACAACGGGAAACGAACCATCGGCGGCGGCCAGATATTTCACCGATGTGGAATTAACCAATCAGGACGGCCAACCGATGCGGCTATATTCCGACGTGCTGAAAGGTCGCGTGGTCATCGTCAATTCGTTTTTCACCTCCTGCCGCGAAAGCTGCCCGATGATGGCTGCGACCTTCGCCAAATTGCAGGCGCGGCTCGGCGACCGATTGGGCAAGGATGTTTTTCTGGTTTCGATCTCGGTGGACCCGGCGAACGACACGCCCGCAAAGCTGAAAGAATTTGCCGCGTCATTCAAAGCCCTGCCCGGATGGTTGCTGCTGACCGGATCGAAAGACAACGTCGAACTGGCGCTGAAGAAACTGGGCATGCCCGCCGAAACACGCGACGCGCATTCCAACCTGTTCATCATCGGCAACGAACCGACCGGTTTGTGGAAAAAAGCCTTCGGACTGGCTTCGCCTGCGGAAATTCTCAAAGTGGTCGAAAGCGTGCTGAATGATCGCGGCTGAGTTTTGTATCAAACCGACAGCCGACACCGTTCAGAGCACCAGCTTTAGCTGGCCGCGCGGCTTCAGCCGCCTGGCTCGTAAACGAGCCGATTCCGCCTGAAGGCGGTACTCTGAACGCCTCTGTACTCTGAACAACCCTGTCCAACAAATCCATGAACTCAACAAGAGCAATAACGATTGGCCTGTCTGTTTTTTGGTTTGCCACTTTCATTTCATCAAACAAAGAACTCACGCCGCAAGAAAAACGCGGCCAGCAAATTTACCTGAAAGGCACAAGCCCATCCGGGCAGGAAATTCTGGCGGAACTTGGCGTAGGCACGACGATTCCGGCTTCGGCTTTGCCCTGCGCCAATTGCCATGGAGTTGACGGTCTGGGTCGTCCCGAAGGCGGCGTCACGCCGTCGAACATCACCTGGCAAAACCTGACCCGACCTTACGACGCGGAAACAAACGGACGCCGTCATCCGCCTTACACCGAACGCACGCTGAAACGCGCATTGACTATGGGCGTTGATCCGGCAGGCAACGCGCTGCAAACAACCATGCCGCGTTACCGGTTGTCGCTGGCGGATTCGGATGATTTGCTGGCGTATCTGAAATTGCTGGGGCGAAATCTGGAACCCGGCGTGACGGATTCGTCGCTTCGGGTTGGAGTGATTTTGCCGCCCGCGCGATTGGCTGAAATGAACAATGCCGTCAAAAATCTGCTGACGGCATATTTCGACGACGTGAACCGCAACGGCGGAGCGTTCGCCCGGCGCATTGAACCGCGGTTTGTCGCGGCGCTGGATTCGCCCGAAGCAACGACAAAAGCCGCTCGGGAATTTTTGGCGCGCGAACAGCCCTTCGCATTGATTGCCAGTTTTTTGTCCGGCGCGGACGAATCGTTGTCGGCATTGGCGGCGGAACAGGAAATCCCGCTGGTCGGAGCGTTTTCCAACCAGCCGTTGCAGCAATCGCCACCTAATCGGTTTGTTTTTTATCTGCTCAGCGGCGTGAACGAACAAGCGCGCGCGTTGGCTGTGTTCGCCGCCGGGCGATTTGCGGACAAAACTTCGCGCGCGGCGTTGCTGCATTTTGACGACCGAGCTTCGACTCTTGCGGCGGAAAGTCTGCTGGCTGAATGGCGAAAAGCTGGACTTGGCAATCTGGAACGACTCGCCGTTTCAGCCTCAAAGTTTGACGCCGCAACCATGGCCCGCCAATGGAAATCCCGCGTTGATCTGTTGTTTTTCATCGGCTCAAATGCCGCGCAAAACGAATTGCTGGCGGCGGCGGAACGATTGAACTGGCGGCCAGCATTGTTTGCGCCTGGCGCGCAATCCGGGCGCGAGTTGTTCGACGCGCCAACGGCTTTCGATCAATCCGTTTTCCTTGCTTACCCGACATTACCGTCCGATTTACAGGCCAGCGGCGTGGCCGATTACCGTCGCCTGGCCGAATCGGCCAAACTCTCCGCCGCCGCTCGCCCGGCACAAATCACTGCGCTGGCTTCGGCCAAATTGCTGACAGAAACATTGCGCTCGCTTGGCCGCGATGTTACGCGCGAAAAATTGATTGGTTCTTTGGAACAGGTTTATGGTTTCAAAACCGGGTTGACACCGGCGATTGGGTTCAACGCCAATCGGCGCATCGGCGCGTTGGGCGCGTATATCGTGGCAGTGGATTTGAAAGCGAAGACGCTGAAACCCGTCAGCGGATGGATTGAGTTGGAGTGAAATACGGCAGCCTGAAGGCTGTACTCTTGGCAAAACAAAAGGCGCAGCACACTCAAGGAAAGGAGGAAAACTTTGCGTGTGCTGCGCCTTTTGAAAAACGCTCGAAGGCTTTAACGGCCTGAGCGTACCGGAACTTTGATCAATTGCCCTGCTCGCAATTTGGCTGAAGCGCTCAAGCGATTCAGCGTGGCAATGTCACGAACCGAAGTGTTATAGCGACCGGCAATATCGCCCAGCGATTCGCCAGCGCGAACTTTGTAGGTGATGACTTTGGCCGTGCTGCCCGCAACCGTTGAACCCGCCGCCGTGGCGTCCTGCCTTCCACTGCGTGTCAAGGCAACAGTGCGAACATTGCCGCCGGCAGGAATGATGACTTTCTGGCCGGTTTTGATGACGCCGCCATTGACTTGTTCGATGGCCGCCGCCGAAACGCCGGTTTTGCGGCTGATCGAATCGAAATCGTCATTGGCCTGCGCCGTCAGCATGCGCCAGCTTGCGCGTTTTTCCACCGGGACGCGCATCAGAGCCGTTTGCAACACACGCCCTTTGCCCGTCGGAACGCGCAACAGGTGTTCAACTCCCGGAGGCGTCATACCGCGTTTCAATTCCGGGTTGAGCGCCTGCAAATAATCGAACGACACATCAATTGCATCGGCAACCAACCGCAGATCGGTCATATTGTTCAGCTTGACGTAATCGTAAGTCAGCGGAGCTTCGGGTCTGATTCCCGCGAATCCATACTGCTCAGGATTTTTGGCGATGATGATCGTAGCCAGAATGTTCGGCACGTAATTGCGTGTTTCCTGCGGAATCAATCCGCGCTGATAAATTTCCCAGAAATCGGCATAACCCGATCTCGCAATCGCGGAATCAATGCGGCCTTCGCCGGAATTGTACGCAGCCATCGCCAGTTCCCAGTTGCCGTCATACCGATTGGCCAGCCATTTCAAATACCGAGCCGACGCGCGAGTCGCCTTTTCAAAGCTAGACCGTTCGTCCACGTAATAGTTCTGATTCAACCCGTACCGAGCGCCGGTTCCGGGAATGAATTGCCATAATCCAACTGCCGCGGCCCATGAACGCGCAACCGGCGACCAGGCGCTTTCCACCTGACCGAGCCAGGCGATGTCCTGAGGAACGCCTTCTTCCTTGAAGATTTTGCGCGCCATTTCCATAAACCGTCCTGACCGACGCAACCCGTTTTCCATCGTTGCGCGGCCACGGCCTTGGTAATAATTGATGAAGCTTTGAATCAAGGCATTCGGCTTGAAGTTGAAATCCAGTTTGGCCTGGGCAACCGCCGATTCGGCTTCTTGTTCGGTGGCGCTTTGAGTTTCGGCCTGCGTCAACTTGATCTTGGCCAGTTCGTCCAGCGGCGACGGCGTAAAGGTCTGCTGACCGAACCCACCACGATCAACAGGTTGCTGATCTTTTTTCTCTTTGTCTTGTGGAGTCTTTGAGGCGGGTTGTCCGGTTTGTTGCAATTCTTCGCTGAAAGCCAGCGCCGAATTGGTCGAAGGCATCGCCGTCAGCAGGGTCATCTGGCGACGAAAGATATTGTCTACCAGCGCCTGATAGTGCTGCTGCAACCGGGCGTCGCTGCGAACGTCAATTCCCGATTCCAGCACTATGTCCAATGCGCGGTCGTATTCGCGGCGCGCTTTTTCAAAGTTTCCATCCTTGAAATTGACTTCAGCGGACTGGAAATAGCTTGATGAACGGTCAATCACACGCTGAATCTCAGCGGAACGATGGTCAATAGTAAGATCGGATCCGTTTGATGACGCCCCGCGCCCTTGAGCATAAGAGTCAATAAACAGGCACGGGGTTAGGGCTAACGAGAGGAAACAGGCGGAGATAAAACTACCCTTCATCCCACGGGGCAGTTCTCCATTGTTAAAAATACTCATCGAATTCTTTTCCTCCAAAACTTGGTTCAATCCCAGCAATTATATTTAGTCTGACTTCTTTGTGAGCTTCTCGGCAGTCGCTTCTTCCTAAAGCGTTGGGGTTCATGGTAGGCGGAACGCTTTTTGGACTGCCAACGACGGCGCGGATTGTAACTTTTACACTCTCGGCGAGTCAAACTGGATTTCCAGCATACAGTTCGCCGCCAGAAACTTGGTAAAACCAGACTTCTCAACCGCCGATTGACAGCTTTACTCTCCCAAAGCTATAAGTCCGAGCGATGAAATCACCTTCCAGATTGGCTTTCTTGGCTCAGTTCGCTTTCGCTTGCGCCCTTATTTTGGCGGCAAAGCCCGTTTCTGCTCAAACGGGGAAATTTCCAGCCTATGTCGGTCACGTCAACGATTTTGCAAACGTCATTGACCCGGACACCGAAAAGAAGATGAGCGACATTCTGCTCAATTTCGAAAAGAAGACCGGAACCCAGATCGCCGTTGTGACAATGACAACCCTCGGCGGCCAGTCGCTGGAAGATTATTCGACCGATCTGTACCGCGCTTGGGGCATCGGAGCCAAAAGCGGTGACAACCGAGACAAAGGCGCATTGTTGCTGGTAGCAGTTCAGGACAGGCGCACGCGGCTGGAAGTTGGATACGGTCTGGAAGGCGATTTGCCGGACGGATTGGCCGGAGAGATGATTCGCAATATGAGGCCGGATTTGCAGTCAGCGAATTATTCCGCCGCGATGATGAAAGGCATGCGAACCATAGTGGACACGCTGGCCGCCAAATGGGACGTTTCGCTGGAAGGCATTGAAGATCGCCAATTTGCCTACCACGGCGGAGAAGCGCCGGAAATCAGCGGCAAAGCGCTGATTGTGTTGGTCGGCATTTTTATCTTTTTCATGATTATTATGTCGTTTGCGGCTCGCTCCGCGCGCCGGCGAATGGGAAGTTCCGCCGGTCAGGTCGCGGGCGAAGCCATCTGGATGCTGGCTCCGTTGATTTTCAATCGTGGTGGCGGCGGATTCGGCGGCGGCTCTTCGCACGGAGGCGGTTGGGGCGGCGGAGATAGCGGCGGCAGCGATTGGGGCGGATTCGGCGGCGGCGAAAGCGGCGGCGGTGGCGCAAGCGACAGTTGGTAAGCCTGGGTACGCGAGCATCCTGCTCGCGGTAATTTAAGCGCGAAGCTTCCTTTTTAATTGGAGAGCCGGTTTATGGAAATGACGTTTCAGGAATTGGCCGCTCGGCTGACGGCTGCCGAACACGACAATCTGGTTTCGGTGATTGTCTACGGCTCGGCCATTGCCGTTCCCGGCAATGCCAATAAATCCGATTACCAGTTGGTGATTGTCACACGGCAATTGACCGCGGCCACTTTGCGCCACGTTCGTTCGACTGTGGAATGGTGGCACGGACAGGGATTTTCCCTGCCTACGTTTTTCACGGCGACGGAATTTGCCGCTTCGATGGACGTGTTCCCAATTGAGTTTCGTTCGATGAAACGCGCGTATCGCGTGCTGGCTGGCGAAGACCTGCTGGCCAATGCCGAAATTTCCAAAGCGAATTTGCGGCTGGAAACCGAATCCGAATTGCGCGGAAAATTGCTGCGATTGCGTTCGCTGGCCATTCCGGCCAGCCAATCGGCCAGCGATCTGACGAAGTTGATGACAGAAAGCGTAGTCAGCTTTGTTCGGTATCTGCGCCCAATGCTGGAACTGCTGGGCGAAGAACCGCCACTCGGACGATTGGCGACTTCCACTCGTATCGGCGAACGGCTGCATCTTGACACCGCTCCGCTCATCAGAGCGCTGCATCTGCGCGACGAACCGAAAGACTTGCTGGAAATTGAAGCGCAGGATTTGTTTGCAAGTTACCTGAATTGCCTGACGCGCATTGTCGAGGCTGTGGACAAATTGTAGAGCAGGTTTTCCAACCTGCTCTACCAAATATCTCAAAACACCGTTTACGAATCCCCATAAGACGCTGACTTAAGAATCACAAGCAGGTTGGAAAACCTGCTCTACACTTCAAGGAGAAACCACCATGGGCAAAGTAGGATTGATCGTTTTGGGCGCGGTTTTGTTGTTCGCGCTGATTTTAGGCGGCTGCGGATTGAGCAGCTACAACGGGCTGGTCGTTAAACGCAACGCCGTGGATTCGCAATGGTCGCAAGTGGAAAACCAGATGCAGCGGCGCGCTGATTTGATTCCGAATCTGGTGGAAACCGTCAAAGCATACGCCGGACAGGAAAAAGAAATTTTCACGCGCATCGCCGAAGCCCGTTCGCAATTGCTTTCGGCCACCACGCCCGAAGCCAAGATGGAAGCCGACAACAAATTGACGCAAACCATGCGCGACGGCGGCTTGCTTGGAACCGGTGGACGGTTTTTGTCCATCGCCGAACAATATCCGCAACTGCAATCCAACACTAATTTTTTGAAGTTGCAGGATGAGCTGGCCGGAACCGAAAACCGCATGGCCCAGGAACGGCGTGTATACAACAAAGTCGTCGAGGAGTACCAAAACACCAAACAGCAATTCCCGACCGTCATCGTCGCCAGCCTGACCGGATTCGCGGACAAGCCGTTTTTCCGAGCCGACGAAGGCGCACGAACCGCGCCGAAAGTGCAGTTCTAAAGCAGGACAAACAACCTCAAGACGACTTTTAGACAGGATAACCAGGATTTCCGGCAAGATTTACAACCCCTATCAGGCCAGTCTTTGAATTCTGTTCATCCTGAAAATCTTGTGAATCCTGTCAAAGAAATCGTCTTATCGGGAGAGATCACTCAATGAAACGATTGGCAATTCAACTGATACTCAGCATTTGTTTATTCGCATTCCCTGCTCTGGCTCAGAAACCGGGCTTTGCCGACGCCGTGCTGGGACGTTGGAACATCACCGTCAAAGCCGCTGACGGCTCAACGTATCCTTCGTGGCTGGAAGTCCGCTTGCGCAAGGAAAACGAATTGATGGCCAGTTTCGTGGGACGTTTCGGCAGCATGCGTTACGCCAGCCGTGCCGAATACGCCAACGGCCAACTGACCGTGGTCATTCCCGCGCAATACGAACCCGCGCCGAAAGAACTGGTTTTCACCGGCAAACTCGAAGACGACAAACTCACCGGCACGACCGTCAACGAAACCGGCCAAACCTTGCAATGGACAGGCGTGCGTGCTCCGGCATTGACGCCTGCGAAATCTGTCGCGTGGGGAAAACCGATTCAACTCTTCAACGGCAAAGACCTCGCGGGCTGGAAACAGCGCAACAACAATCACCCGAATTGCTGGAGCGTCGCCAATGGCTTGATGACCAACAAAACGCCCTGCGCCGACATCATCAGCGACCAGAAATTCACCGACTTCAAAGCCCGCATCGAATTTCAGGTTCCGGCCAACGGCAACAGCGGCGTGTACCTGCGAGGCCGCTACGAAGTCCAAATCAGCGATGGGTACAATCAAGCGCCGGACAGTTTGCGGATGGGAGCCGTCTACGGCTGGCTGAAACCGCTGGTGAATGCGGCGAAAAATCCCAGCGAATGGCAAACGCTTGACATCACGCTGATTGGCCGCAAAGTCACGGTTGTTTTCAACGGCCAGACGATCATTGATAACGAAACCATCCCAGGCATCACCGGAGGCGCGCTCGACAGTGACGAAGCCGCTCCCGGCCCAATCATGCTCCAGGGCGACCACACGAAGATTCATTACCGCAAAGTCGAAATCACTCCTGCGAAGTGAGGCGAATCATGGCAAAGGTTTATCTGGAAACCAGTTTTGTCAGTTATCTGGTTGCACGTCGCAGCCGCGATTTGATCGTGGCTGCGCGGCAGCAACTGACCAACGATTGGTGGGATTACGAACGCCAGAAATATGAGTTGTTCGCCTCGGAAGTGGTTTTACAGGAAGCCCGCCTGGGTGATGCGAATGAAATCGAAAAGCGGTTGCAGGCGCTGGCCGATTTACCCATACTGACCACGACCGGCTTGGCGGCACAGTTTGCCAACGACTTGCTGGTCAAAGGAATCGTCCCCGCTAAAGCTGCACGTGATGCGTTGCATATTGCTGTAGCAACATTGAATGGGATGGATTATTTGCTGACGTGGAATTTCAAACACATTGCGAATCCCCACGTTCGCCGAATGATTGACCGAGTGTTCCAAGCGGCTGGCTATCTGCCCCCGGTAATTTGCACGCCGCAAGATTTTGGAGAAAAATCATGACTGATCCGATTATTGAAGAACTGCATCAAATCCGCGAACAGTTGGCGGCTAAATTCAATTACGATGTTTTCGCCATCGTCGCCGACATTCAAGCGCAGGAGAAAAAAGAAGACCGCCCGCTGATTTCATTAACCCCCCAGCGCATTGATCCTGAAGAACTGGTAACTGATGTGACACAAAAGCGCGCCGCTTGAATGGCAACTTAGCTCCGTAATCGAAGGAGTACCAAGCTATGAATGCACTGAGAGCCGACGACGAAGTCATTGATTTCATCGCCGCAGCCAATCCAGGAAAAGCGCTGACCTTGCGAACTTCCGAAACAATGATTTGCGCCAAATAAAAAAATGCCGGGTGCGTGGGATCACCCGGCGAAAATAATTGGATGTTTATGTTTATCAGGATGCGCCAGACAAGATTGAAACTCATACAAGCGTTCTGTCCGGTTAAATGGCAGTCTTGCGTTGCGCAATCATTCGCAACAACCCGATGACCGCCAAATGCAGCAAGGCGTAAATCGCCAGCGCTGCCAGATAAGAAAATCGAATCCGAAATATGCCAGCCGCGGGGTCGTAAAACAGATTCTTGAAGGGCGCCAAAAATGGTGCGCTGATGGATTCGACAAATTCGCGGACGCCATTGCCGCGTCGCGCTCCAAACAGATCAAAGACAATCTGCAAACTGATCAGGCCGTAAATCATATAAAACACGTAATCCACAACCTGAGAAACGCGAGCGGCAACGCGCACGCGCTCCAATTCCTGCCCCGTTTCGCGGACTTCAGACAGCGCTTTTTGCTTAAGCTCATTGCCCAAAGCCGCGACTTCCTTGCGTTCGGTGGTGGTCAAATCATCAGCCTGCTGTTTCACCATCGCGCCGATTTCGTCGCGCGCTGATTCCTTGACTGCCTCGTATTGCTCCACACGCCGCCTGTCATCAATTAACAACGTATTGGTTTGTGCCATGCGATCCTCCTTGTATCTCTGTTTGTCTCAGTGATAGCGGTAAGCCAGGCGGCCTCTGCGCAAGACTCCAATCAATGCCACAAATAAGGCCGAACCGATGATTGACCAGATCACCTGAAACTGCTGTCCCTCGAAATTCAATCTGAATGGTTCCGGCAATCCCAACGCCTGCGCCATCCAACCGCCCAACATCGCGCCGATGAATCCAATGGCCACTGTCACCAAAATCCCTCCCAGACTGAACCCGGAAATTGCCTGACCGATGGCGCCGCAAATGCCGGCAATGATCAACAAAATCAAAAACGCAGTTAACGTCATGGCTCACTCTCCTTTTGAATCAAGTTTTCGTCAGGAAGTAATCCTTCCCGGTTTGTCTTTTTGTTTCTGCTTACTGCTTTCAACGCTGCAGGAAAATGGCAACAGGCGTGCCTGAAAACTTCAATGGACGGTTGACGCCAGCCAAACTGCTGCAAATTCAAGAAGAACGCGCGGATTGGATGTTTGCTGAAATCCCAATTGATTCATTGGTGGATGAGTACGGTGATTGTCCGGCGTACAGTTCCGCTGTAGCCCTGACGGACAGTGACCGTCTGCTTTTCAGCAAAAACAGTTGAGTCAAAATCGGTAACGAGTTGTTTTTATTGAATTGCAGCGCAGGCATGGCGATTGCCTTAACAAGTGGCAAGCACGAATGCTGATTACAAAAAGAACTGGAGGGCTGACGACAATGATGAAGTTACGCGAGGCATTAAATTTGAAACGTTCACCGGTGGTTTTGGGAATCTTTCATAACACGGATGAACTTTTTCGCGCCTGTGCTGTGTTGACTGATTTCGGTTATCCGAAAGAATCGGCGCGCATTTCCAGAATCGAAACAATCATGCCATCCCCACAAGACGGAATCCTGGAGACGATGTCGCGCCATCTGACCGCGAAAAAGCTTATTGTAGTTCTGGCAATCGTTTCGGCTGTGACCATTGGCGGAGTTGTATTGGCGGAAATACCAAAAACCGCTCTGGCGTATTTGCCGGAATCGCTGCTGACGATGATTTTGTCATTGCTATTTTTTTCGGCAGGATCGTTGACCTGTCTGCTGGTCGGATTTTTGATCTGGGCGCTGATTCATCCATTGCTGGCACGTGAAAAGAGTGAATCCGGCAAGCCAGGGAAAAAGCAATCAATGGCGACTTCTTTCAAGGGCAAGATCACTCTTCGCATCAAGCCGCGTAATTCGATTGACGCCAGCGACATTGCGCAAGCCTGGTCGGAAATCGGCGGACGTGTTGTCTCGAATTGACTGTATGATCCGATTACAAGGTGTATTCCAGAATTACACCGGGTTGAGAGGGTCATTACAAACAGGATTCCGAAAAGCTGAAAAATAACGCATTTCACGTCATAAATTTGTGGCCCATATTTTGCCATCTGTGATCGTTGGCAAGAGATTTTTGGGGCAGCGTAACGGCCTTTGCAGCCACTTTCCCAAGTTGATGAAGACTGGATGGAAAGTGGCCGCAAAACGAGCCGCGACGCCACGCGATGCGGGTTGGGCTGGACAATACTGGGGAGAGCAGCCAGCCTGACCCGTCAAGCGTGACCGAAGCGATCCCGTCGCAAACTCCTGCCTGTCATCTTCTGGTTTTAGAGCCGACAAACCAGAATCGCTTGAACAACAGACAGTAAAAAGATAATCAGATGTGCCTCAATTGAACTGCACGCATTCCACTGTTCACGAAAGTCAGAGCTGAAGCGAAGTTTATGATTACCCCTATTGAAAGAAAGTTATTTTCGTATCTGGGCGTCATCCTCCTTGTACTCGTTACTTTGGTCTTTTTGGTTTATCTGGGTGTGCGCACCATGACCAAAGCGGGCAATGACGTAACGCATACGTTGCGGGTCAAAAAAGAAATTGCCGAACTTTCCGCGGAAATCAATAAGGCGGGCGAACAAGCTCGCGAGTATCTGTTGACTGCCAATGCCAAATCGCTGGAAACGTTCGCCGATCTCAAAAAACAACTGCCGATTCAGATTCAACGAATCAGGGGGCTGACCCAGGACAACCCTGCGCAACAGGAACGACTGGCCAGAGTTCAGCAATTGATCGAACAGCGGTTGAATCTGAATGAACAGATGATCTCAGCCAGACAGCGCGATGATTTCGAAACATTCCGGCGAATTTTATTCGGAACCACTTTGTCGCAAGTTCGCGAACAACTTTCATCAGCCATTCAGGAAATGCACGAGGTGGAGGAAGCCCTGTACATCGAAAGAAGTTCGGTTCAGACCAACAAGGCAAAGCTGGCCGCGGCTGTGGCGGTCATAGGCACTTTGATTGCCGCGGCATTGCTGTTTGTGACCGGCGTCAGTTTGCGTCGCGAAATCGCCAGACATCTGGCCGGCGAAGAAAAACTGCGCGAGCGCGAACAACAATTGCGATTGGCTCTTGGCGCGTCAAAAGCCGGATTGTGGTTTTGGGACCTGACAACCAAGGAAGTCGCATGGTCGGACGAAAACTATGCCGTATTCGGAATTTCTCCGGGCAGTCGCGCGCCCAGTTATGAACTGTGGGCGGAGTTTTTGCACAGCGAAGACCGTGAGCGCTTCGAACGGGAGTTGGAAACGGCTTTGGCCGAGCGCAGGGAATTCAACACCGAACACCGCATAGTCCGGCCTGACGGCGAGGTGCGGCGAATTCTGGTCAGAGGAACAACCGTTTTCGACTCCCGAAATCAACCTGTCAGCATGAGCGGCATCAATCTGGATGTAACGGAATTTCGACAGGCGGAAGAGTCGCTTTATGAAAGCGAAGAGCGTTTCAAACAAATCGCTGAAAACATTGACGCGGTGTTGTGGATTCGTAACTTTGCCAGCGGAAGGCTGGAATTTTTCAGTTCCGGCAGTGAACGTTTATGGGGAATTCCAGCAGAAAAATTGATGGCGGGTTCAGCGCAATGGTTTGAATACATCCATCCAGACGACCGCGCCACGGCAAGCGCAATGATGCAGGAACAAATTGCCAAGGCAAGTCTCGATCTGGAATATCGGATTGTGACGCCGGAAGGAAGAATGCGCTGGGTGCGCGACAGGGCTTTTGCCATCAAGGATCAGAATGGTTTGCCGCGTCGCATTGCAGGGTTTTCCGTGGATACGACTGAACGCAAGCAAGCTGAAGAAATCAGGGCGGCGTTGCTCGCCCGTGAACAGGAAGCGCGCGCTCAGGCGGAAGCGGCGAATCGCACGAAGGATGAATTTCTGGCCATCGTGTCTCATGAGTTGCGGTCGCCGCTCAACGCCATGCTGGGATGGGCGAGAGTGCTGCGAAGCGAGGACGTTGACCAGCAAACGCAAGATCACGCAATCCAGGTAATTGAACAAAGCGCCGAAATGCAGTCGCGATTGATTGAAGATTTGCTCGATTCGGCTCGAATCGCTTCAGGAAAACTTCGCATTGAATCTCGTCCGGTCAATCTGCTGCCAGCCATTCGATCGGCGATTGACACGGTTTTTCAGGAAGCGGAGCGCAAAGGAATTTCAATCGAAACCGATCTTGATGCAGACGCAAACCAGGTAATGGGCGACGCCGGACGTTTGCAACAAATCGTCTGGAACCTGTTGGCCAATGCAGTGAAGTTCACTCCGGCGGGCGGAAAAGTTTTTGTCACTCTGAAACAGGAACCTTCATGGGCGACAATCACAGTGCGCGACACAGGCATAGGCATCAAAGCGGATGATCTGCCCAACATTTTTGACCGCTTTCAGCAAGTGGACAGCTCCAGCACGCGCCGGGCCGGTGGGCTGGGGTTGGGACTGGCATTGGTCAAAAATCTGGTCGAACTTCACCACGGCACAATCACAGCCGCGAGCGATGGCGAACGCCTGGGTTCGCTTTTCACCGTCAGATTGCCTTCGCTGTCTGAAACCAGTCTGAAGCCTGAAAGCGGGATTCAAGGGACGAGCGGGCCGCTCAGTTTTCCACCCGTGCTGGCCGGGTTGCGCATACTGGCGGTTGACGACGAAGCTGCGGTGCGTGATTTGGTGGCGACTTTGCTGAAAAAATATGGCGCGGTTGTTACTTCGGCAGCCTCCGCCGCTGAAGCGATTGCATTGCTGACCAACGATGACAACGCTCAACAATTCGATCTGCTGGTTTCAGACATCGGCATGCCGGGCGAAAATGGTTACGCCCTGATGCGGCGCATACGCCAATTGCCGGAGCCGCTTGCTCAAATTCCCGCCGTAGCATTGACCGCTTTTGGACGTTCGGAAGATCGCATCAACGCTCTGGAAGCCGGATTTCAAATGCACGTGCCCAAACCGGTCGAACCGGTCGAATTGATGATGGTCATTGCCAGCTTGACTGGCCGGGCAGTCGGCGCCACTCAAGGATAGATTACCGCGTAGCAATTGCGCGACGTTCCACTTGCGCCAGCCCAAAAGGAGTTTTTGTTATGACCCAAGCCAGAATTCTGGTGATTGACGATGACACGAATGTGTTGGATTTGACGCAATTCCACCTGCGCAAACAGGGGTTTGAAGTCGTGACTACAGACAATGGTTCTGCCGGAATCAACCTGATGACGACGCAATCTTTCGACGTGGTTCTGACGGACATGCGGTTGCCAGACATGGATGGAATTGATCTGGTGCGACAGGGCAAAGAGCTTGCTCCCGGCACTGAGATCATCGTCATCACGGGGTTTAGCTCCATCGTCACCGCCGTCGAAGCGACCAAAGCCGGAGCTTACCAATTCATCGAAAAGCCGATCAATTACGACAAATTGCTGTTGACGGTGCGACAGGCCATTGAGCGCCGCCAACAACTGCTGGAATTGAAACAACTGCGCGACCGCGTTCAACCTGATTCATTTGGAAAGATCATCGGTTCCAGCCGCGCCATGCAGAACATATACGCGATCATCGAAAGCGTAGCCGCATCGGACGCCAACGTGCTGATCGTTGGCGAATCGGGCACCGGCAAGGAACTGGTTGCCAGCGCGGTTCACGAACGAAGTCTTCGCGCCCGAAAGCCATTCGTCAAAATCAACTGCGCCGCTCTGCCAAAAGAGTTGATCGAATCTGAATTGTTCGGCCACACCAAAGGCGCCTTCACCGGCGCGGCGCGCGACAAGGAAGGTTTGATCGCTCAAGCGCGCGGCGGCAGCCTGTTGATGGATGAAATCGGCGAAATGCCTTTGGAGTTGCAGCCGAAACTGCTGCGCGTTTTGCAGGAGCGCGTTTACACGCCGGTTGGCAGCGAAAAACCGCTGGCATCGGATTTTCGATTGATTTGCGCAACCAATCGCAATCCAACAGACGCCATTCGTGAAGGGTTGCTGCGCGAAGATCTGTATTACCGCATCAACACAATCGAAATCCACGTGCCGCCTTTGCGCGAACGAGTCGAAGACGTGCAACATCTGGCTGAACACTTTCTGAATGTGTTTTCCGAAAAATACCAGCGCCCGGCAAAATCATTGTCGCGTGAAGCTTACGAACGACTCTTTGCTTACAACTGGCCGGGCAATGTCCGTGAGTTGCAGAATGTCATGGAACGCGCCGTGTTGATGACAAAGGACGAGGTTATTGAAGCCGACGTATTGCCAGTGACGCCTGCTGTCGCGCCGCAAGCTGTTTCTGTGCAGCTCAAACCAGTAGCTGAAAGCAGCTCTTTGCCGGTGACGGACTCCGCCCAGAGCGCGCTTTCGACGGGCCAGACAGATGAAGCCGATTTCAATGAATTATGCCGTTTGCTGGTCAATAGCCTGCCGATTCCCGGCTCCGGCGAAGAGGCTCAAAACATTTTCGAGCGATTGGAAGGCGGCATAGTTCAGGAAGCGCTTTTACGCACAAAAGGCAACAAGCAGGCAGCCGCAAATATGTTGGGGCTTTACCGCCCTCGTTTGTACAGCATCATCAAGAAACATCATTTGCTGGACGGCGATGACACCGGGCAATAAGCAGGCAGGCAAAACTTCTTCATGGCGCTATGGCTTATTTTCCAATTGTCATTTTCCAATTTCCATTTGTCATTGCCGCCGTGCGATTCAGGCAATGACAAATGACAAATCAAAAATGACAATTGGAAAATGAAAAGGCCGGCAAATTTTTGCTCAACGACTTAACAACAACGCGCCAGAGCGTTTCATCGCTCTGGCGCGTTGAGTTTGAAAAAGTGTTTGTCGGTTTGGAAAACCAGCGTTCTCCAATTTCATTTTCAAGCAAGGCTTTTGGTTTGTTGTTCGGCAAACAGGGCGGCAAAAGCTTGATAGGCCGATGTTCGCTCGGATTGCCGCTGCCTGACCCAGGAGCGAACAGTTTCAAAAGCCTGTTTGGGAGAGACGATGGGCGTCGCCGTTTCCTGTTGCCGTCTCTTCGCCTGAGTAACAATTTCGTGACGTTTGACCAATCTTGCTTTTTTCATAATTCCTCCTCGCGGCAGGCTTGCTGCACAGAAGCCCGTCCGTCTTGCTGACCAACTGTTGCGAACAACCGATGGAAACCCGTCTTCAATACGCTTGCCTGATGGAATGGTGTGCTGCCAGAAAAGTCAGTGCTCCGAATATGGAAACCACCAAACTGTAACTGTTGACCGTTGCCCAGGCAGTCGTGCCAAACAGCATGAACAATACACCGCCGACGACGGCTCCTGTCACAGCCAGCAGCAATTGACGAGTTGCCTGTTCAGCGTCACGCGGCCCAACCAGCCAATGCCAAATCAACGCCAGAGCCATTCCCACAATTGTCCAAATCAGAAACAACATGACTTTTTAACTTCGCGGCTTGCCTGATGGTTTTCAGTTCTACGCAACTGAAAACCTGAGAACCACAGATAAACACCGATCAGCACGGATGAACACAGATGAAGTTTTAGCGTTGATCTGTGTGAATCAGTGTTCATCCGTGGTTTACAGTCACACGCCTCAGAAAACTGCTGCGCGGACGAAATCGAATTTAGAATTCCGCCTTGCGAGCCGAATATCGCTCCAGCGTGTTGGGGAAAGCATTTACCGCCGCGGGCGCATTCACCTTGCCGTCTTGCAACACTTCCCTGGCAGAGATGCCTCGGCCATAAACGTCCCGCATATCGTCTTTGTCGGGTTTGATTACCACGCCTTTCAATTCAAGTCCGGCGAACAAACCCTTGCTGCGCGAATAAGACAGAATCTGCGCGTCCATCTTCAAATCGGTCGAAGCGCCAGCCTGGCGTCCGACTGGCCCCGCCGCCACTGAAGCGTCAGCGCCAAGCGTGAAGTCGTTCGACAACAAACTCTGCATGCCGCCCTTGTTCATAAACAGCAGCACGAAGTCAGTTGCCTGGGCGCCGATCTGCAACCCAAAGCTGCCGCCGCCTAAATTGAAATAAGCTGGCGCGCTCCATCCGTTCGTGGTGCGACAACTGGCGACTCCGCGACCGCCACGTCCACCGACTATAAAGCCTGCTTTGATGACTTGCGGAAAGACCGCCACGCATTCCGCTTTATCCAGAATCTCGCGCGGAATTTCCTTGTCTGGAATGTCCATGATTTCCTTGAAGACTTCTGCCGCTTTTTGCGACTGATTCTTTTCGTCTTTCAAACGTCCCTGCGCCAGCGCAGAGCCGCTCAACAACAACGCAATCCCAAACACCGACATTATTGACAGTCCGATTTTGTCTTTCATTTTTCTCCCTCCTTCTTGTTCAACGTGATTCGTTGCAGCTACAGATCATCAATTGCTTAAAGCGCAACTCGACGCCCGGTGATGACACGGATCAACAGAACAACCAGCGCGATTAGCAGCAGAATATGAATGAAACCACCAAGGGTATAAGAGCTGACCATGCCCAACAGCCACATAATCAGCAGGATTACGAAAATCGTCCAAAGCATAGTGACCTCCTTCCAGAAATAGCGGCACGACAATTCTTTTAGTTCAAAAATGGAGCGCATCCCCAATCGTAAAGGGCTGCGCTCCTCTTGCAGGTTCGCCTTCTCTGAACTCACCAGCGAAGACAACTCGCTTAATTGCAAGGCTCAGGCCACAGCCTACAATCTGCGTAAAGCATTGAAATACAAGGCAATTGGATTTATTTAGAGCTGCGTCAGGAGAGCGAGCGTATTGGCTCTATACGTCCTTAATCGCCATCAGGTGTACGCGAGAAATACAAACTGTATGGAAAGTTGAGTGATGGTCTTGAGTAGAGGCTTGACGGGTAACACGACGCTTTCGATGCCAATTCCAGTTAACTTCAGGTTGTCAGCCGCCGATAAATTCCCGGCAATCGTTCCGGCAGGCTCATCACGTCGTCAATGATCGTGTAGCCGACTTCGCCGTACAGGTCTCGCAGTTCGGCTTCGGATTCGCGGTCAATGGTGATGCAGAACGGTGTGATGCCGGCGATTTTGGAATGCCGCAAAGCCATCTTGGTGTCTTCGCGGGCGTACCGGGAATCGCCGTAATCGTGGTCGTAAGGACGCCCGTCGCTCAAAACGATCAGCAATTTGGTGCGAGCGTCCTGATGTTCCAGTTCGGCGACGGCGTGGCGAATGGCAGCGCCGAGTCGCGTGTTGTTGTGGTAGGTGATGCCACCGATGCGGCGTTCCACGTCCGGCGAATACTTTTCGCCGAATCGTTTGATCGTAAAGTATTTGACGTTGCGGCGGCCTTCGCTGGTAAAGCCGGAAATCGAATAGGCGTCGCCGACCGCTTCCAAAGCTTCACTCATCAGGACCAGGCCTTGTTTTTCAATGTCTATGATCTTTTGTCCCGGTCGCGTGTACGGCTGGTTTGGATGCCGCGTGATCGTGCGCGCGGTCGAAGACGACATATCCAGCAAAAAGCTGACAGCCACGTCGCGTTCACGACGAATGCGGCGAATGTAGAGACGTTCGGACGCCCGGCCTGTGGTCTTGCGGTCAACGAAATGCTCAATCACTGCCTGCAAGTCGAAATCTTCGCCGTCGAGTTCGCCTTTGATCTTGCGCAACGATTCCGGTTTGAGCATCTGGAACTGATGCCGAATCGAAGAAATGACACCGGAATAACGCGCGCGAACCTGTTCGACGAAATCGCGCTGGCCTTTGCGGTTTTCGCGTTGAATGACGCGACACCATTTGGCGCGATGATCGCCCAATTCCCTGTCCCATTCGTCGTAATAAAAGACTTCGTCGCCGTCCTGCAATTCCTGCTCGCTGGTTTCGGCGTTCATCAATTCGTTGAGCAAATCGGAATCAGTCGGCGAAACTTCTTCGGTGCTTTGCGACCATTGATTGAACAGTTCCGGTCGGCGATTCAATTGCTGCGTTTGTTGCTGTTGATCGTCGCCTTTGCCTTCGCTGCTGTCGTCCTGTTCGTCTTCGTTTTCCTTCTGTTCCTGTTCGGTTTCGTTGTCGGACTGGTTTTGGTTGCGACGGCCTTCCAACAGTTCGTACACCATAAACGTCGCCATCAACGTGTCGGCCACAGTGGCTTCGTCGCGGCGGACGTAATTGGAAACGATGCTTTCAAATTCGTTGATGACGCCCATGTAGGCGATGCGCGCCTTGTCATCAATGACTCCGCCGCAAAGCGTGATCTGGAACAGCATTTCATAGACGGCCTGTTCAACCGGCAGTTCATTGATCGGCGGGCGACGTTCGATCAATCGGGCGCGTACGAAATCCAGGTCGCGGCGAATGCCTCGGTAAGCCGAGCGCAACCGCCAATCAATGCGCCCGTTTTCCAGCGTGGTGAAAATTCGAGTCGCCAGCGTTCCGTTGGGAAAACGCGACAGCACGGTTTTGTAATCGGCGGCTTCGATCTGTATGTCTTCCAGCGGTGGTCGGCGGCGCAGTCCCAGATGCTCCGAATTGGAATACTGCGCGTATTCCTTGTCGCTCATTTCCAGATCGCGCATCGCGCTGAGTTCCTGCTTTTCCTTGTCAGTGAAAAAGCGATCAATTTCCTTCAGCGCCGCGCGAACGTCAGACTGTCCCAAATCGCGCGTGCCGAATTCCACCTGGCCTGAAGCATGCGCGGCCAGAACCTTGTACAGTTTGAAATCGTCATCGGTCGAACCGAACTCGGCGACGACCGAAGGCAGTTGAATCGTCTGGCCGTCGTTGATGCGCGATTCTTCGGGGATGGAACCGAGCGGCGCAATCGTCATTTCTCGCCCGGTCAGACCTTCGACATACAGCCGCAACAAATGCGCGACCGATTCCAGCGCCACGCCTTCGTGCGAACCGCGCAATTGATCCTGGCTGGATTTCGATTCCAGCGCGTAATAAGCCTGCGCTTTGCGGCGGTCGTTGCGATAAAGTTCCGCGCCGTCGCGCGCCCAGGCTTGAAACTGATCCAGCGATGCCGAAGCCAACGCGCGTGGCGAGCTTTTGAAACATTCCAGCGCGACATACACATTTCGCCCGGCCAGTTCTTCGACAATGTCCAGCACAGCGTTGACGCGTTCGGGTGCGCGTTTGCGTTGCGTTACGGACAGCGTCGCCAGAACTTTCGGCGTCAACTTCAAAAAGTCATAAACAATCGCGTTGCCTTCATCGGCCACCGTGCGCGTTACGCGACTCCATTTGTCGAAGCTGGAAGCTCCGCCGACTTCGATCACCGACCGCGCCGAACGGAAGTATTGCAGCGCCGTCGCGCCGCCACGTTCCAGAAAGACCGCCGTTTGATTGCACAATTCGACGATTTCTTCCGGGCGTTGTATGAAATCCAGGCCTTCGCCAACGGCGGACAAAAACTCCGCGGCAGTTGCGCCGGTGCGCTGCGCGAAACTTTCGGCCAGATTCAAAACGGATTCCGTTGGCGATGACGAGGCAGGTTCGATGCTTTGCAGCGCGGCGAGAGCTTGTGGCGCGGCGGTCAGAACTTCGGTGCTGTGTTTGACGCTGCGGTGAGCGACTTCGACGGCAATGCCGAACAACCGCGTGGCTGAAACCGGGTCGCCGAGTCGAGTGACGGTTTTCGGCGCAGAGCGGAAGGTTTGCAAAGCCGCAGCCGGAGACAACACAATCTGTTTCGAGCAAAGAGAAATCAGCAGCGAGCGCAAGCCTTCGGGCACGGCGTCAAGAGTCGAAAACGAACCACGATAAAACTCGCTGGCTTCTTCGATGGAATTGGCCGCCACGCGCTTGCCCAGTTCCGCCCAGGCCCGCAAATCGCCGTTGTTCAGCAAGGTCGCCACTTCCTGCACAGCCTTGAAAAATTCCATCGCCACTTTGGGCGAATTGCTGACCAACGACGCGCCAATGTCCACCGCCACCCAGCCCGGATCGCTCGGTTTCAAGCCCATCTTCATTGCCAGCGATTCGACGGTGTTGCGCGTCAATCCTCTCAGCAATGAACCTGTAAAACTCTTTTTCTCTTCGGACATAAAACAACTCTACTTCTCAATTAAGAAAAGAAACTCCCGATTCGGCGCTTCTGCTTCGCGCACCCATTCATTTGTCCAACGCATGCCAGCCATCACGTTCTTGCGATAATCAACTTCGATCACGTCAACGAGCCGTCCTGCCGCTCTGATCGCACTGTTCAATCCTTCCGCGGTTGCTCTTCCGCCAGAACTGTAAGACAAGATAATGTGTTTCGCTTTGGTTTGCTTGAGCAGGCGTTCAATCGCGTCAAGGGCAATGAACCGTCCATTGGCATTGCATCTAAACTCTTCAAAAACTGAAGGTGCGGCAATGTCCGAAGTGTCTGCCCGTCGCTTCGCTTTTCCAAACAACGTAGGACGATCATTAAGACAGACCGTTGTCCAGAGATGATAGTAAGCCGAATAACGAACCCGCGACGGCGGCATCTTTTCATTGTTTGACCCGTAAGGCGGATCAAAATAAGCAAGATCAACCTCCAGATCGTCAAGCAACTCAAAGACGTCTTTGCGGTGAACTGCATGCTTTACATTGTTAGGCATGAACTGCGGCACTTTCAGCCACATCCGATTATACGAACGTGGCGACCATTCATTCAGGTATGACGCATAGTGCCCCAAAGTGCTATCAACTTCGTCCAGCGCTAAAATCAGGCTGGTCAGCAGCACGGCATTTTCAACTTTGGACAAAGCAAGCCGGTCAATTTCATCACGTATTGCATCCAGCCTGCGTGTATTGTGAGCCTGCCAAGGTTTCTTGAATCCGTCCTGGCTCGATGAAGAAGCATCGTATGCTTGACCGCCATAATGTTCGGTAAACCAACCGTCTTCAGGCGGAAGATGATTCAAATGATCCACCAACTCTTTGTAGTGGGAAACGGAGCGCTCATTCAAAAGATAACAAGTCGCAAAAACTTCCGACCAGACCGCAAGGTCATTGGCGATCACTGAATAACCGCTTTGCGCCAGCGCCTGAGAAACACGGGTTGTTCCGGCGAATCCGTCAAAAACCGTACTGGGATTTACCTGGCGAACCAGCGACAAGATGTGAGGCAATAGCCTTAATTTAGACCCGGCATACTTAATTCCTTCCGTCCTGGGGACGGCGACAACCAGGTCATCAAATAAAGCGAGCGCTTGCATAATCAGATAAGACTAGATGTTTGTTTTTGGGATTCGATGTCTACTTTGAGATTTTCCAGTGCAGATTGATGCCCGTTGCCAGTGGCGATCAAGGCGTGTGAGAAGAGCTTGACCAATACTTGACTGTGCGAATAGCTGATCCAACCATTCGTCACACTTTCAAAATACTTTAGCCCGTTTCTGGTGTGAGTCCACAACCCTCGTTGCAAGGCATTGGCTGTCCCACTCCCATAACGCACCTCGCAGACATAAGCTCCTTCGCCATCATAAAACCTATAAACCGGATGCTTTCTGCCTTTGCCTTCATCTTCCAAAACTATGCGCCGCACACTCAATTTGGCCGCTTCGTAATCAAAGACAAGGATATTGCAACGCTTGTTTCTTTCGTCATAAATCAACGGCAGGATGTTCAAACTGCCGAAGTCACGAAAGGCGGTAGATCGCCACAATTCGCCAAGTTGCCTCTTGCCTTCAACCACTTTCCCGAATCCCTGCAAAGCTGGAAACAGCAAAAAGTTTTTGTCTATAGAAAGCTGTAACGGGCCGTCTCCATAGGCTTTGAGGCTGACAGGGAATTCGTCCCGTGTCACTTCGTTTATTATCTTGATGTCTTCCTCGTGCTCTTTGGAACGATAGAGGTCTTTGCCGACATGAACGGATTTGAAGTCATACATGAACTGATTGATAAATTCGGCAATTGCAATTTCGGCCAAATCGCCGTGCGTCTTGTTGCCAATCAGCCTCATCGTAAAAATATTGCTCAGAGTCGTCGTGATAAGATGCGGATTCTTGCTGATGAGCAATTTAAGCCGCTGAGTGAACTCTTTGTAAGGCGTCATTCGTCTTTCAAATCACAGTTGTCACGATTTCCCGAATGCTGCGTTGCAGTTCGGAATCGTCGGTGATGGGGCTGGCGATGGCGATTTCACAGGCGGTGACCGGTTCGACTCCGCGCGCTATCATCTGAGCGGCGTAGACCAGCAATCGGGTCGAAACCCCTTCTTCCAATCCGTGGCCTTTCAGGTTGCGAACCTTTTCGCCAATTTTGACCAGATCGCGGGCGGTTGCGTCGTTGATACCGCCTTCGTGAGAAACGATTTTCGTTTCAGCATCGACGTTGGGATAATCGAATTCCAGTGAGAGGAACCGTTGGCGCGTGGATTGTTTCAAATCTTTCAGCACGCTTTGGTAACCGGGGTTGTACGAAATGACCAGCATGAAATCATCTGGCGCGTTGAGCAGTTTGCCCAGCTTTTCAATCGGCAAAATGCGGCGGTCGTCGGTCAACGGGTGAATCAGCACGATGGTGTCTTTGCGCGCTTCGACGATTTCGTCCAGATAACAAATGGCGCCGTGCCGCACGGCAGTGGTCAACGGGCCATCGTGCCAGATGGTTTCGTCGCCTTCGATCAAAAAGCGCCCCACCAGATCGGTGGCCGACAAATCTTCGTGGCAGGCGACAGTAATCAACGGACGACCGAGTTTGTAAGCCATCGCTTCGACAAACCGTGTCTTGCCGCAACCGGTCGGCCCTTTCAACATCACCGGCAGTTTGGCTTTGTAGGCGGTTTCAAACAACGCGACTTCGTCTTTGACGTTCAGATAGAAAGGTTCTTTGGTAACGCGGTATTTTTCGATGGATTGTTCTTTTGCTTTTGCAGCTTCAGTTGCCATTTGGTTCATTGTCTTTCGCACATCCCTGCTTGAAGTGGGGGGTCTGGTGGTAGAATCAAGTGCGCATATTAGCACCGAGTTTTTAATTTGTCAGGCTGAAGGAGTTTTATGATCGCAGTTGCCATGAGCGGCGGCGTGGACAGTTCCACTGCCGCGGCTTTGCTGAAAAACCAGGGACACCAGTTGGTCGGATTTTCGATGCAGCTTTGGAACCAGCGTCGCATCAACGTAGGGCCGGACGGCGAACCGTTGCCCAGCCGATGCTGTTCTCTGGACGATTTGTACGACGCTCGCGTCGTGGCGCACAAACTCGGCTTTCCGTTTTACGTCGTCAACCTGGAAGACGAATTCGAGCGCGACGTGGTGCGCCCGTTCGTCACCAATTATCTGGACGGATTGACGCCCAGCCCGTGCGTTGCCTGCAATTCGTTTTTGAAGTTCGACAAATTGGTGGAGCTGGCGCAAACCGCCGACGCCACCAAAGTCGCCACCGGCCATTACGCCCGCGTGAAGTTTGACGAAAAGCGTAACCGCTGGTTGCTGCTGCGCGCCGTCAACCGCGCCAAAGATCAGTCATATTTTTTGTTTGAGCTGACGCAGGAACAACTGAGTTACGCCATGTTTCCGCTGGGCGAAATGACCAAACAGGAAGTCCGCGACATTGCATCAGAAGCCGGTTTGCCAACGGCCATGAAACCCGAAAGCCAGGAAATCTGCTTCATCCCGGACGGGAATTATTCACGGTTCATTGATCGGTATCTGGAAGAAGACCGCCAGCGACGCCTGAGCGAAAACGACGTTCCGGCTTTTCAGCCGCTGGTGCAACTGGAAGGCAGAACCGGTTCGGTTCAATTGAAACAACCCGAATCCGGCCAGATTGTCACTACGTCGGGCGAAGTCGTCGGCACACATCAGGGCATTCACAGATACACGGTCGGTCAGCGAAAGGGGTTGGGAATTTCTGCTCCTGATCCGCTATACGTCATTCAGGTGGACGCCAAAGCCAACCGCGTCGTTGTTGGTTCAAGCGACGACCTGTTGAAACATGAAATGATCGTCAACCGAGTCAACTGGATCGCCATTGAAGATTTGGCCGAACCGATTCACGTCATGGTCAAGATTCGTTCGCGCGCCGAAGAGGCTCCGGCAACTCTGACGAAGAACGATGATGGAACTGTTTTGGTGACTTTCGACGAAGCTCAACGCGCCGTTACGCCCGGTCAGGCTGCGGTCTTTTACGACGGAGACATCGTTGTCGGTGGCGGATGGATCGCCTAGAATCCGCCGCGTGGCCACCCCTGCTTGGAAACTATCAACAAGGAGAACCACCATGACAGACAACAACCCTGACCAAAAATTGAGCCGAATCGAAACCTTGCTTGTCGAGCTTGTAGAGGGGCAACAACGAATCCTTTTCAGCGTGGAAACGCTCAAGGCCGACGTGGAGATGCTCAAGGCCGATAGCATTGTTATCAAGTCCGACATTGAATGGCTGAAAACACAGGTTGGCTTGCTGAGCTTTCAATTGAACGAAGTCAAGGAAGACACGAAGCAGCGATATGCAGATTTGCGCTCCCGAATTGAACTCAATAACGACAAGCTCAGCGTCATCATGCGCGAGTTGAATCAAATTGATCAGGATATTCGTCGCCCAAGATTCACGGTGGCGGATACACGATAATTCCTACCTGCAAAATAAGTTAAGAAGGGTTACAAAGCAGGCAAACTTTCTTTGTGACCCTTTTCTTGCTTTGAAAGCCCGGAGCGTAGACGCCTTTTTTGCATGAACAACTCACCATCACCCTTACAACTCAGTGGCGAAGAAATGCGCCAACTCGGATATAAAGTCATTGACCAGATCGTAGAGTATTACCAAAACGTCGCCGATCAACCTGTGATGCGGTTGTTGCCGCGCACGGAATTGGAACCCAAATTGCGCGAACCGTTGCCGGAACAATCTGCCGATCCGAATTCCCTGCTCGACCAATTGCAGCGCGATGTCTGGTCGAATATCGGCAACGTCATTCATCCGCGCTTTTTCGCCTTCATTCCCAGCCCGTCGAATTTCGTCAGCGTCATGGCCGATGCGCTGGCCGCCGGGATCAATCCATTCGCCGGAAACTGGCTGGAAGCCGCCGGCCCGACCCAAATCGAATTGGTGACGATTGATTGGTTGAGGCAGATGTGCGGATTGCCGGAAACGGCGGGCGGGCTGTTTGTCTCTGGCGGTTCGATGGCGAATCTGACGGCGTTGGTCGCGGCCAAATACAACAAACTCGACAATCGCATCGAAAACGCGGTCGTGTATTTTTCTGACCAAACGCATTCGTCGCTGGAAAAGGCGCTCAGGATTTTGGGTTTCGCGCGCGATCAGATTCGCAAACTGCCGTCGGATGAAAAGTTCCGACTGGAAATGTCGCAGCTTCGCCAGGCAGTTGCCGCTGACAGAACCGCCGGTCGTCGTCCGTTTTGCGTCATCGCCAACGCCGGAACCACCAACTCCGGCGCGGTTGATCCGCTGAATGACGTTGCAGACTTTTGCGAAGCTGAAAACTTGTGGCTGCACATTGACGGAGCTTACGGCGCAGCGGCGTGTTTGACCAAACGCGGCAAACAGTTGATGGCCGGTATCGAACGCGCCGATTCGCTGTCGCTCGATCCGCACAAATGGCTGTTTCAACCTTTTGAAATCGGCTGCGTGATTTTGCGAGACGCACGTAGGTTGAAGAAAACCTTTCACACGATGGCCGAATACCTGGAAGACACCAAACGCGCCGAAGAGCAGGAAATAAACTTTTACGATTACGGCATTCAACTTACGCGCGGCTTTCGCGCGCTGAAGCTGTGGCTGTCGCTGAAAACCTTCGGCGCGGCGGCGTTTCGCCAAGCCATCGAACACGGATTTGAACTGGCGGAATACGCCGAGCATCTGATTCGGCAATCGAACTGCTGGAAAGTCGTCAGCCCTGCAACGATGGGCATTGTCGCGTTTCGCTTCGTCCCTTCGCACGCAGCGTCCGAAGAAGAACTCAACGAACTCAACCGGCGCATTGTCGAAGCCCAGATCGAAGACGGCTTCACGTTCGCCAATTCCACGGCGCTCAACGGTCGCGTCGTGCAGCGGCTCTGTACCATCAATTACCGCACGACCAAAGACGACGTGCGGGCGACAATTGAAAAGCTGGAACAACTTGGCCGAAAGGTCGCTAACCAATTTCAAAAGCTATGAATGATGTTCGCGTCAAATTGAATTTACAGGAAGGTTTTCGTTCGACGATCACGGCTGGCAATCACACGCTGATTGCCGACGAACCGGTTTCCGCCGGGGGCAAGGACGAAGGAATGTCCCCGTATGATTTGCTGCTGTCGGCGCTCGGAGCCTGCACGGCGATGACCTTGCGTATGTACATCGAACGCAAAAAACTGCCAATCACCGATGTCGAAGTCATGCTGACGTTCGACCGCATACACATTGACGATTGCGAAAGCTGCACGGCGGAAGAGGCGGAAGGAAAAAAAGAGATTCAACAGATCAGCCGGTTGATTTACGTCACAGGCGAGGTGACCGAAGAGCAGCGCGAACGTTTGCTCTACATCGCCGGTCGCTGCCCGGTTCACATCACTCTGCACAGCAATCCTCACGTTGAAGACGCCGTGATCGTCAGAAAGAGTTGAGCAACTTTATTCGTATCGAAGCGCTTTGATCGGGTCTACTTTGGCGGCGCTGCGAGCGGGATAAATGGCGGCCAGCAAACTGATGACGACGGCAAACAAAATCGCTCCCGTCCACAAATACCAGGGGATGGAAAAGAATTCGACGTACCGTATGGCTTGTCCGGTTTGACGCGCGATCCATTGGTTCGCCAGCAGATTGGCGATGCGGTCTATGCCCCAACCGGCGACTACGCCCAACGAACCGCCGAACAATCCGATCAAACTGGCTTCGACAAAAAAGATGCGCATGATTTCGCCGTCCGAACCGCCGATGGCTTTCATGATGCCGATTTCGCGCGTGCGTTCGCGGATGGACATAATCATCGTGTTGGAAATGCCGAACGAAGCCACCAGCAATGCAATGCCGCCGAGCAAGGCCAGGCTGCTGTTGATAATCAGAAAGATGCGTTCGATTTCTTCCAGTTGGGTGGTGACGGAAAACGCGCGAAAGCCCATCTGCTCCATTTTTTGTGTGACGGGTTTGATGTGGCTGGGATCGGCCACGCGCAGTTCAATCGCGCGGTATGCTTCGTCCGATTGCCCGACCAGCGCTCCGCCCATGCGTTCCACCGGCGAAAGATTGGCCAGCCGCAATTGTTTGGCTTGTCCCATCGGCAGATAAAAATCCGCGTTGCCGAACGGATTGAAGTTGATGCCACCATCGTTTTTCAGCACACCGACAATGCGAAACACATGACGTTCAAATCGGCTTTCGTCCGGGCTGTTGGCTTCTTGCTGTGGAGTCCGGGTTGGAAAATTCAACAACGGAATGCCGAAAATGCTGTCGCCTGCGCCTGTAGCCTGTCCCGTTGGAAGCGACAACAGAATGATTTCCTTGCCGATGACGGCTTGAGCTTCGCTCTGACGCTCTGCATCGGTTTTGTTGGGCGCGGTCTGGAACGGGCCGTTGCCGGTAGCTCCGCGATTGTTTCTACGCTGGCGAAAGGCTTCAGCGGTAAAGGCGCTCAGAAAGTTTTCGTTGACGACGGCTTCATCGCTGGTTTCGCTGGTGAATCCGGTTCCGGCCAGAAAGGTTTTGAAACGCGGTTCGTTGCCCGGCATTGCTCCGGCAACGAGTTGAAATCGCGTGCGGTCGTTGAACCGCGTGTAACCGGTGAAAGTTACTATCGGCGCGACAAATCGAACGCCGTCCAGTCGTTGAATTTCGGCAATCGTTTCGTCATTGAGCATGCGCCGCGCGCGGCGGAGTTGTCGGCTGTTTTCCTGTTGATTCGGCGTTGGTTCAGGCGTCTCCTCTTCGACCGTTTTGTCATCGTCGGCGTCTTCATCCGTCGCCGTTCGCCCTTCGTTCAACACCAGCAGATCATTGGCGTCCGCTCCGACGACCGTGATGGCGGTGAAGGCATCCAGTCGCGCAAACGCCTGACCGATGATGTTTCGCTGCAATCCGATGCCGAAACTGACCATGGTGATGATGGCGGCGACGCCTACCACCACGCCAATGACTGTCAACGACGTTCGCAATTTCGCCTGGCGAAGATTTCGCAGCGCAAGCGCAATGATGTCCGCAAAATTCATCCGCCGACCTCCACGACTTTGCCGTCTTTCAAGCGAACGATTTGCGTCGCATAGCGGCTGGCCAATTCGTGATCGTGCGTCACCAGCACAATCGTTTTGCCTTCGCGTTGCCGCATCTCATCCAGCAAGCCTATGACTTCGGCGGCGCGATTGCTGTCCAGATTTCCCGTCGGTTCGTCGGCCAGCAAAATTTGCGGCTGGTTGGCAATGGCGCGGGCGATGCTGACGCGCTGTTGTTCGCCGCCGGAAAGTTCCGATGGCAAATGTTCCGCGCGTTGCGACAATCCCACGCGATCCAGCAATTCCAGCGAACGTCGCCGCCGTTCGGTTTTTCCCAACCCCGCAAACGCCAACGCCAGCGACACGTTTTCGCGCGCAGTCATTGTCGGAATCAGATTGAAGCTTTGAAAAATCATCCCGACGCTCCGCAATCTGTAACGCGACATTTCCCACGCGCTGAGCGGCGCAAGGCTTTTGCCGTCAAACAAAATTTCTCCGCCGGTTGGACGATCCAATCCGCCAAACAAATTCAACAATGTGGATTTGCCGGAACCGCTGGTTCCGAGAATGGCTGCGAACTGACCGCGTTCGATTGACACCGACACGTCAGACAACGCGCAGACGGTTTCCGCTTTCATCGGATATTCACGAACGACTTGACGAGCTTCGAGGATGGGCATTGGGGATCAAGAAGAAAACAGGATTCGCAGGATGAAACCATTCTGCGAATCCTGCCGCTGAAATAGCTGGCTTAACAAAATTCCGTTGCGTTGAAGAAATAGCTCAATTCAATTTTGGCATTTTCAGGCGAGTCCGATCCGTGCGAAGCGTTTTCGCCCATTGTCGTTCCGAAATCGCCGCGAATGGTTCCTTTAGGCGCTTTGGTGGAATCGGTCGGCCCCATCAAATCGCGCCAGGCCTGGACGGCATTTTCTTTTTCCAGCGCCAGCACTACGGTCGGGCCACTGGTCATGAACTCCACCAATTCGCCAAAGAATGGGCGCTCGCTGTGAACGGCGTAAAAACCTTCGGCGACGGGTTTGGACATGTGAACCAGTTTCATCGCGCGAACTTTGAATCCGTTGTCGGTGATGCGTTGAATGATGTTGCCAATGTTGCCCGCGCGAACCGCGTCGGGTTTGATCATCGCAAAAGTCATTTTGGGTGTGTCAGACATAATTCTCCTTGAACAAGTGAAAATAAGATAAATGTAGTTGCGGGAAATTCGGAATTGATGGCGGATGATAACAATCGAGTTTTCACAGCGTCAAATATGCTCGAAAGCGTGAGGGCGTTGAGGATAACCACTGCAAAAAGCTTGAGGGCTGAATCGAACTCAACATTCGACTCAGCCCTCAATGGTTTAGAAGCCGCCTACAACGTTATGGTCTGGTCGGCGGGCCAGGTCGTCCACCGCCACTGGAAGCCGCCGCTGGACTTTCAGTTCGCGTCGGCGCAGCCGTAGAAACCGTGCTGACAGACGAAGCGCTGGAAGTTGAAATTGCTCGTCCTCCGTAATCGCCGACTCCGCGATCAGCGCCGAATCCCGTATTGGTGTCAATCCGGCGATCTTCGATGGAACGTTGAATCGGAGCGCGGTCATTTCCGGCAATCACACGACCAGGCAACGCAGCGCCGCCGCCGCCAGCGGTTCCACCGCCATTGCCATAAGGATTGCTCCAGTAGGGGTTATAACCATACGGCCAGTAATACAGGCAGTTGCCATACGAATTGAAGAATCCGAATCCATACGGCGAATACCACAAGCCGCGACGCGGGATGAATGTGTAGCAGTTGTAGAACGAATCGTACATCCAGCCATAATTCAACGCGCTCATCGTGCGCGAACGACGCAACGCCGAGACATTGGCAGCCATCAGCGTGTTGGCGCGGTTGAAGCTCCAGGCGTCGAATCTGTCCGAAACGTCCTTGTTGACTTTGGCAATGTCAGTGTTATTGACCACACCGCCAGTCAGTTTGACCGCGTTGCCGCGTTTGATTTTGGTCGCTTTGCCGGTCAGGAATTGATTGCGGTCGCCAACAAACAATTCACCCTGTCGAACCTGCACCAACGTGTTGGCCTCAATCGTGTCGAACCGATAGATGCCGTCCTTGGCGATGGAAATCGTGCCATGCGGCGTGACGATTTCGAGAGGCGAATTTTTGTTGATGTTGGACACCTGTTCATTGGCGGAGGCCACTTCGGCAATGGCCGAACCTTTGACCAGTTCAAACCGAATTTCTTCAAAGGCGGTGTTGATTACCCGAACTTCGCTGTTTTCATTCAGCCGCATATACGATCCGGGCGTGAGCAGCAATTCGGCATAACTGTCGGCTTCGGTAATCAGGCTGTCGCCATCGCGCATCTGCGTACCGAGCGAAGCGCGACCTTTGCTGCCGTCTTCGCTGTCTGCGCGCAAAATGAACACTTTGCCTTCCGCGCGATTGACAAAGCCGGACTTCGTGGAAATCAGGTGCTGAGCGTTGGCCGCGATTGACGCCCCAGCAAGCAGCGCAAATACAGCAACGAAAACTTTGACAACTTTTGTCATATTGGCCTCCTTACACGACCTAAAACACGTTGACTGGGGGTAACAGTCGCTGCGGATTCTACTCCTGCGACGACGTGAAACAAAGGCAAAGCGCGAAAATCGCCAAGTATTTTTCAGCCGGGATCGCAATGCCGGGCGGCTCGTGGGTTATTCCAACGGCCTCAAAATTCCAACGCGGCGACATGAGTTCTGACCGTTTCGCCCATCGTCCGCAAATCGTAGCCGCCTTCCAGACAGGAAACGATGCGACCTTTTCCCGAAGTCCTCGCCGCTTCTTTCAACCGTCTGGACATGCGCGCGTAACTTTCATCGGCCAGTTCCAACTGTCCCAACGGATCGGCAATGTGGGCATCGAAGCCAGCCGAGATGATGACCAGATCGGGGGCAATCGTTTTCATTGCCGTTTCCAAGCCCTGTTCGAACAACTGAAGATAATCATCCGCCGAAGTTCCGGCGTGAATCGGAACGTTCAGCGTAAAACCTTCGCCTTCGCGCACGCCGCGTTCGCGCGCATCGCCCGTTCCCGGATACCAAGGGTATTGGTGCAGGCTGTAATAAAAAACCGTCGGATCGTCGTAAAAAATATCCTGTGTTCCGTTGCCGTGATGCACGTCGAAATCAACGATCAGGATGTTTTTGATTTCCGCCGGATACGTTGTTTGAGCGTAACGCGCCGCAACCGCGACATTGTTGTAAAGGCAAAATCCCATCGCCTGCCCAGCGGTTGCGTGATGCCCCGGCGGACGACAGGCGACAAAAACGTTTTCGGCTTCTCCGTTGACGACGGCGTCCACCGCGCGGCAAGCTCCTCCGGCAGCCAATCGTGCGGCCACATCCGACTGTTCTGAAACCACTGTATCGGCATCAATCTGCACGTGTTCAAACATCATCGCCTGTTCACAAGCCTGATGTACGCGGGCAATCGAACGCGCCGTGTGGCAACGCTCAAGCTCTTCGTCGGTGGCGGCGCGCGGCGACAGTTTGACGAAGCTTTGCCACAAATCTTCATCGGCCATCAATCCGTTCAACACTGCGCGATACCGTTCGCGGCGTTCAGGGTGATGACCTGTATCATGCTTCAGGAAATAATCGTCGGAATAAATGATTGCGGTGGACATGGCGCGGATCGTAAGCGCGGATCGTGGGATAGGCAAACCAGTCAATCGGCTGAGCAAAAATTTTACAACCCCATCATTTTCCATTGGCCAGTTTCGATTTGTCATTTGTCATTGAGCAAGTGATCACAGCAATGACAAATGACGAATCGCAAATGGAAACTGGCAAATACCGATTACAGTCCTGGGTCTTTGACGCGAATCTCGAACGGCCATTCGTAGGTGTAAAACGGAAATCGGACGTGATGTTTGAAGCTGATTTTGGCGGCCAACGCGCGGCCTTCGCGCCACAATTCGACTCGGTGGTCGTCGGGCAATCCGCATTCGCGGGCTTTTTCTTTCAACTGAGCGCGCACGTCTTCATCTTTCAAATTCTGTACTGCGCCGCGATGCAGAATTTCGGCAGTGGCCGCGTGCATCGCTTCATTGCCCTGATAAATCGGGACGAAAATCGCCACCAGATAGACAATCGCTGCGGCGAATGCCAACAGCAGCAACACTCCAAACCGTCCACTTCCACGTTCGGCCTGAGCGGGTCTGCGATCAATTCTGTTTGCTTTCATTCTTTCTCAACCTCTTGCAGCGTGATTCAACAATTCGCGCACGCTGGCGCGAATGATGGTCGGCGGAATGTCGTCGCGCACAACAACCTCGCCGATCCGTGTTGGCAAAATGAGGGGAAGTTTTCCTTGAGCAACCTTCTTGTCGTGCGCCATCGCCGCGACGATGTCGGGCACGTTCAAGTCATCAATGGGGGGCAGCTTGCGACCAAACCGGCTCAGCGCGTCAACGCCTGATCTGATTACGTCGGCTTCAGCGCGCGGGATTATACCCGCTTTTTCCGAAATGGTAGAGGCGCATTGCATTCCGTACCCGACCGCTTCGCCATGTTTCAGTCGCCGATAAGCCGTCACGGCTTCCAGCGCGTGGCCAACCGTATGGCCAAAGTTCAAAATTCGCCGCAACCCCGATTCGCGTTCGTCCGAAGTCACGACTTCGGCTTTGATTTCGCAACAGCGAGCAATGATCTGCGTCAGCAACCCGGCATCGAGCGCAAACACATCCGCCAGTTTTTCCTCCAGCAAATCAAACAACGCCCGATCCCAAATCACGCCATACTTCAAAGCTTCGTACAGACCGGCGCGCAGTTCGCGTTGCGGCAAAGTCGCCAGAGTTTGCGGATCAACGATGACGGCTCGCGGCTGATGAAACGCTCCGATCAGGTTTTTGCCCAGCCGATGATTGACCGCGGTTTTGCCGCCGACGGAACTGTCAATCGTCGCCAGCAAGGTCGTCGGAATCTGGACGTAATGAACTCCGCGCTGATAACAAGCGGCGACGAATCCGGCCAGATCGCCTACGACTCCGCCGCCCAGAGCGACCACGGCATCGCTGCGTTCAAAACGATTGGCGATCATAAAGGCCAGGGCTTTTTCCGCCGATGCCAGCGATTTGGCGCGTTCGCCTTCGCCCATCAAGTGCGTCAGCGTGGCAAATCCCGCCTGCTTCAAACTCTTTTCGACGGCTCGGCCATATAACCGGTGAACGCGCGCGTTGGAGATAATCGCCAGCTTGCGTGTCTTCGCGCCGAGCGCCGCTCGCGTAATTTCGCCGACTTGCCTCAAGGCTCCGTCGGCAATGGTGATGTCATAACTTCGTTCGTCGAGCGCGACATGAACTTTTTGTGTCATTGGAAAAATGGTGGCTTCGTTGAATGGTTTTATGTATCAGTCGTGATGTCATCCCAATCTTGATCCAAATAGCCTATCAACCAGTTCAAAGCATAATGGCGTTCATACACTACACTCGGATTAAGATCACAAGGAGCATCTTCTCCGCGAAGATCAGCGTTTCGCACAGCCCAGTGCATTCTGTAAATCAAATCAGCTTCATCAAGAATTTCTTCCTTGTCTCGCAATTGAGCGGCACCGACAAAGTCTGAAGCTTCTGTCACAGCATCAAGAGCAAAATCAGCATCACAAAATGTTGATGGATAATTCAGCTTTTTGACTCTTCCCAAGGCCCAAAGCAAAACCCACAAACTCTCAATGCGCCATGAAAAGTTTTGCTTGTCTTGATCCGACGGATTTGGATTTTTCAGAAACTCTTTCTCCTCTGAGGTCGCATACTCCCAACCACCGCCCGACTCCAGAAACTCAATCGCCCACTTTCGATCAAATCCCTTTGCAACTGCCGAAACGGCAAGAAGTGCTTCTGCTCTTCTTGCAATTTCTCCAGAAGGTCGGAAATTTGCCTCTTCCGATGACTCGATGTTTGGCAAATTCGGGTTTATCGGTACGCCAAATTTATTGAGTGTAGCTTCAGACTTTTCTTTTCTTGTCATCCGTTTACTCCTATAGCTAAAAGGCCTGTGCAATTGCGTGAGTGCAATAAAAATCAAAATCCAATTCGCCCAAGCCAATCATCGCCGCCAATTCCTCCACCGAATACTGCTGCCCGGTATTCCACAAATCAATCAGCATTTCGCCCGCTTTGCGCGAAGTCCACCAGCACGAGCCGAATTGGGTTTTCAGGAAGTCGCGCAGTTGCGCTTCAAAGGCGACGGCGCGCAGAAAATCCGCCGAGCGAAAATCGTCGCTGAGGTCGCGCAAACAATCGGCTTCGTCAACGCGCACGCGCAGTGCGTCGGTCATCAATTCGGCGTAGCGTTCGCCAATGCCGCTGGTCAGATTGCCCGAATGAAATTCCAGTTCGTAGGTGAGCCGGACGGCTTCGCGGCGCAATTCCAGCAAACGAAACAGCGACAGCGCACGGCGAAATTCCGCGTTGGCAGCAAAGCCGAAGGTGCCGGTAAGCCAGGCTTCTTCCAGCAGCAGGTTTTCGATCAGCAACGCCCAGGCCATCGGCACTGCGGCATCTCCGCCACGTTGAAATTCCGGCGGCAGATTGCGCGAAGTCCACGCGAAGAGTTGCGCTTTGCCAGCAGCACGCAGGAATTCGCCATAATTCAACTGGCCGCCGGTTGGTTGAACGACCAGTTTGATTTCGTCGGGAACGCGAATCGGCGAACAAAACGCTTGGCGTTGTTTGCCCGCGCGAACGGTGGCGTCGAGTTCGACATTCGTTTGTTTGTCAGGGTTAAAGCCGAAATTGGCAAAGAGTTCGCGGTACACGCGCAGCATCTGTTCGCGCGGAAAGAAGACGTCAAACCGCGTGTAACGCCGCAGATACGGCAAATCCGCTTCAGTCGCTTCGTCCAATGAAACATTGGCTTCGCGCAGCAACAGCGGCGCAAGTTCCGATACATATCGGCTTTCGGTTTTCGAAAGAAGCTGCTTCGCTTTTGTGGCGACAGCGTCAAGATCAACTCCGCGAAGTTCGCGTCGCATCGCCGGATAGGAGGCAAATCCAAGCTCGCACGCGCCGTTTCGTAACTTTTCAAATCGTTCGGCCAGCAAATCCAAAATTCCTTTGACGACATCGGCTCGGCGGGCGTGGAGTTCGTGGCGACGCTGGCGGTCAGGTTCGGTCGCCAGCAATTCTTCGATTTGATGGAAAGGAATTCGCTGCACATCCAGATTACTTTTTGACGGCCAATCAATTTTCGAGGCGGCTTCGTATTCGCCGATTTCGGCTGACACTTCGCGGATGCGCGCAAGCATATTTCCTTCCAGCGCAAAGGCGATCAACCGGGCAATGGCCGCTCGTTCGGTTTTGCGGTATTCGGAAACGTCGTTGAGTTTGGCGCGCAGTTCTTCGACCGTCGAAAGCCGAAACAGGTCGCTGTATTCGCTGTGAATGTGCGCCACGTCGCGGCTGGTTTGGCGACCGGAGCGAAAGAGAAAATCTTCGCGGTGAAGTTCGGAATGGTACTCGCCAAATCGCTGGCGGTAATCGCTCAACATTGCGCGCCCTGCTGGTCAAAAGATAAGCAAACGAACACGCAACATAGTCACGGCGGGAAAGTACGTCAAGAACAGTCGGCGGGAAAGTTGGATCAGCAGGTGGCCTGGTCGGCGCATGAATACGTACTGCGGCGCATCCCTTAACCGCAAACCCTTTCGAGGCACGTAATCATACGCCTACCACGCCATCTGTTGATCCATTCGACAGTCTTTGATTCAAGACGCACAACATGATTGATCGAAGCAAGGGGGGTATTCTTTTTGTAATTTGATGGGAGAATCCTGAAGCCTTTGGCGGTAAGGAACACCGGCAACCAAACAGACCCTGACACCGAACACCACATCCGTGAGATTGTCTGTTTGCACGAATGCAAGAGTTGCTTGCAGCAGTTGGAAAATAAAAGGCGCTACAGTCGTGGGATTGTCTGTAGCGCCATGATAAGTGCGGTCACCTTCCTCACCCTGGTAACCGCTTGACACCGTCAGTGGAGTTAACCACCTGGTATCTCGTTGCCCCACCCAAGCTAGAGCAAGCTCGATGCCAAAGAATCATCGCCGTAGAAAAATCTCCTAAGTCATTGAAAAGGTAAGCTTTGAACCTGCATCCGGCCAATCTTCCAAAAACTCGTCTTATCGCTGCCGAGTAATTCTTACTTCGTCGGGTAAAAACCGCTATGAAATAATTTCCCGCAAACTATCACCGTTCCGTCTTTCCGAAGTCTAGTGTTCAACCAGGCCTGGAAAAATGTTCGCAGGAAAAATTTCCGGTCTGATTCGTACCGAAGCCAAACAGTCGAGGGCTTGAAAATGCGCTCACCGCGCGCCAAACTCCAAGTGGCTTGACCAATCTATCAGGCCAAAGTTATAACGCGGCTTCGCTGCAATCTGCATCTGCTTTCCAATTCTTCACTCCCAAGGAGCAAGTTCATGTTGGCGACGATTCACCGTCTGAAATTTGTTGTGGTTGTTTGTTTCATCGGCGCAGCCTTGTTGTATATCAGCCCAAGCTCGGAATCGGCTTCGGCGCATTCGTCTGAGAATGTAGATGAACAGGCCGATCAGGCGGAGTTTTTCGAGAAAAAGGTTAGGCCTCTGTTGGTCGCCAACTGCGCCAAATGCCACAACCCCAATGCCAATGTCGCCGAATTGGATTTGACCACTGCCGAAGGTTTTGCGCGCGGCGGCGAAAGCGGCCCGCTTGTCAATAAAGAACATCCAGAAGAAAGCCGGTTGTTGAAGGTCATCGGTTACGACGACAAATTGAAGATGCCGCCGTCTGGCAAGATGAAAGACGCCGATCTTGCCGTCATCGCCGAATGGGTCAAAGCGGGCGCTCACTGGCCAAACGCGAAAGGAATCGTTGCCGAAACCAAAGCGGCTCCGAAATCCACGCGCGAATTCACAGACGAAGAAAAGAAATTCTGGGCTTATCAACCTCTGGCCAATCCCGCCGTACCCAAAGTCAAAAATTCGGCTTGGGTGAAATCGCCGATAGACGCCTTTGTGTTGGCAAAACTGGAAGAAAAGAACCTGCAACCCGCTCCGCCCGCCGACAAACTGACGCTGTTGCGCCGCGCGACATACGACCTGACCGGATTGCCTCCGACCGAAACAGAGATCAAGGACTTTCTGGCCGACGCTTCGCCGAATGCTTTTGAAAAGGTCGTTGAACGATTGCTGGCTTCGCCACGATACGGCGAAAAGTGGGGACGGCATTGGCTGGACGTGGCGCGTTACGCTGATTCGACCGGCAACGACGAAGATCATCGCTATCCCTTCGCTTGGAAATATCGCGATTACGTCATCCAATCGTTCAACGACGATTTGCCATTCGATCAATTCGTCCGCGAACAAATCGCCGGAGATTTGTTGCCGAGTAAAGACGGCTCCAAAGAAAATCCGGATGCTGTCAATCGGCGAGGCATCATCGCCACAGGCTTTCTGGCGCTGGGTCCAAAAGCCGTCGCCCAGCAAGACAAAAAGAAGATGTTGTACGACGTTTACGACGAACAAGTGGACGTTACCTCAAAAGCGTTTTTGGGAATGACGCTGGCCTGTGCGCGTTGCCACAATCACAAATTCGATGCGCTGCTGACCAAAGATTACTATTCGATGGTCAACATCTTCGCTTCGACGCGCAGCTTCAGCAATCCCGATTCTCACGTTTCAGGAGTGCTGGAAAAACCGCTCGTCCCCAAAACCGAATGGGAAAAATACAAAGCCGCGCGCGCCGAACACCAAGCCAAAGAGCGTCGCGCTCAGATGGAAATCGAAGAGATTGTGGACAGCGTTCGCGAACCGGCGGCCAAACAGCTTGTTCCGCGCATGGCTGAATTCATGCTGGCAGCACACAAAATTTACGGCGGCGGAGCCAAACTCGAAGACATAGCCGCGCAAACCACGTTGCCCGCCGATGTGCTGAAACGTTGGGTCAATTTTCTGAAGCCGCAAGACCTGACGCCACAGCATCTGCTGGAATGGCGCAACGCCAAGCCGGACGAGCTGGCTGAAGTCGCGCAAAGTTATCAACAGCAATTTCAAACCCGGCTGAACGAATGGCTGGAAAAGATGTCCCAATGGCGTGCCGGAGAAAACGTTGCTCAAACCGGCAAAAAGAAATCGCCTTCTGGCAAACCTTCGTTTGAGGCTGGCGATGACCGGTTCTTTCACGGAGCCTATTTCGCTGGCGATGGGCCGTTCGGCGTTTCCGCCAAAGACAAAACGCGCTTTTCCGCCGAACAAAATCAGCGCATCGCCGAATTGCAAAAGGAAATCGAAACGCTGAAAAAGAGCGCTCCTGCCGAACCTGAACTCGCCTGCGCCATCGAAGACGGCGAACCGGTTGCGCAAAAAGTCTTCGTGCGCGGCGATTACAACTCGCCCGGCGAAGAAGCTCCCAAAGCCTTTCCGGCCATTCTTTCCACGTTCGACACCAAACCGAATTTCACCGGCAGCGGTCGTTTGCAATTGGCCGAGTGGTTGACGCAACCCGAACATCCGCTTACCACGCGCGTGATCGTCAATCGCGTCTGGCAATGGCATTTCGGCGAAGGCCTGGTTCGCACGCCGGACAATTTCGGCATAACCGGCGACAAACCTTCGCACCTGGAATTGCTGGATTTTCTTTCGCGCGAGTTCGTCAAACGCGGCTGGTCTATCAAAGCCATGCACAGGTTGTTGATGCTTTCCAGCGCGTACCAAATGGCCAGCAGCATCCAAACTGGGCCGAATCTGGCCGATAACGCCGACAACGACAATCGTTTGTTGACGCGATTCAATCGCCGCCGTTTGTCGGTCGAAGAATTGCGCGACGGATTGCTGGCGATTGACGGTTCGATTGATTTGACTATGGGAGGTTCGCTGCAGAAAGGACGCGGAACCGACGGCGAAAACAATCAGGGACGATTGAGTTTGAATCCCGAAAATCTGAAACGCCGCACGGTCTACGTTCCGCTGCGCCGCGCCAATCTGCCCACGCTGCTGAACCTCTTCGATTTCGGCGACGCGACTTCAATGACCGGCAAACGCCAGTTGACCAACGTTTCTACGCAGGCGTTGTTCTGGCTCAACAGCGAATTCCTGACGGATCGTTCAGCTTCGCTGGCCAAAGCTTTGCTGGCAGATGCGTCGCTGAATGATTCGGATCGGGTTGAAAGCCTTTATCGCCGCGTCCTCAATCGTCAGGCGGAAAAAGCGGAACTCGAACAAGCGTTGAAATACGTTGCGGCTTTCAAACAAAAAGCTTCGGGCGAAAACGCCGACGCCAAAGCCTGGCAGAGTTTGTGCCGTGTGTTGATGGCTTCGAATGATTTTCTTTACGTGGATTGACGGCAATGAAAAAGACGCTTGGCAACCCGGCAGACAAAGCCGAGATTTTCGCGCGGATCGAGCAGTTGCAATCGGACAGCCCGCGCCAATGGGGCAAGATGACCGCGCATCAGGCTATTTGTCATTTGAACGATTCGTTTATGTGCAGGTTCGGCGAGCGCTCTTCGACCGACAAAAGCAACTTTTTCAGCAGAACGGTGATGAAATGGTTTGCGCTGGAAGTTCCTATTCCCTGGCCGCATGGCGTCAAAACCATGCCGGAAAACGATCAGTTGATCGGCGGAACTCCGCCTGTGGAATTCGAGCTTGACCGCGCTCAACTGAAAGCTTTGATAGAACGGTTTTGCCAGCCGATGAAAAATCCGTCGCCACATCCTTTGTTCGGCCAGATGACCGAAGCCGAATGGATGCGCTGGGGTTATTTGCATTGCGATCATCATTTGCGCCAATTCGGCGTTTGAGGACTTCATGACCAACGAACTTCATAACCTGTTAAGCCCGATTTACAACCAGATTGAAAAACCTTTTTCACGCCGAGCCTGGCTGCGCGCCGCCGGACTTGGCTTCGGCTCTATCGGATTGACCGCAATGTTGGCAGAACAATCCCAACTGTTCGCTGCGGCCAATCCGCAATCGGAAAACCCGCTTGCGCCGAAAGCGCCGCACTTCGAGCCGAAAGCCAAGCGAGTCATTTTTCTGTTCATGCACGGCGGGCCGTCTTCGATTGACACCTTCGATCCGAAAGAGCGGTTGGTGCGCGACCACGGAAAACCTCTGCCGATCAAACGTCCGCTGGCGTTTGCCGATGGGCCGGTCGGGCCGTTGATGAAACCGCTCTGGGATTTCAAACCCGGCGGCAAAAGCGGCGTCCCGGTCAGCGACCTGTTCCCACACATACGCGAATGCGTGGACGATATGTGCATTATTCGTTCGATGGTCGGCGAAGGCGTGGATCACGGCGCGGCGATGTTGCAAACCTTCACCGGCGTGTCGAATTTCGTTCGCCCCAGCATGGGATCGTGGACGGTTTATGGATTGGGCACGGAAAATCAAAACCTGCCAGGTTACATCATGATTAAACCTACGCTGTCGCACGGCGGAGCCAAAAACTGGTCATCGGCCTTTTTGCCCGGAGCGTATCAAGGCACGGCCATCGGCAATTCCGGCTTGAAAGTGGACGACATCAAAGACCAGCCGATTGATTATTTGCTCGGCAAACATCTGTCACCGGACGAACAGCGGTTCGAGCTGGAAATGCTGCAAAACATCAATCGCCGCCACAAGGAATTGCGGAAAAACGATCCGCAATTGGAAGCGCGCATTCAAGCCTTTGAACTCGCGTTTCGCATGCAGACCGAAGCGCCAGAAGCTTTTCAGGTAGACAAGGAATCCGAAGCGACGAAAAAGCTTTACGGGTTGGACGATCCGTTGACGGCGGATTTCGGCTGGCAATGTTTGCTGGCGCGACGATTGGCTGAACGCGGCGTGCGCTACATTCAATGCACGCACAGCTACAAATGGGATCAGCACAGCGAGCTTTATAACCTGCACACCAAAAACGCCCGCGAAGTGGACAAACCCATTGCCGGTTTGCTGAAAGACCTGAAATCGCGCGGCTTGCTGAAAGATACGCTGGTCATCTGGGCGGGCGAATTTGGACGGACTCCTGTGTCGGAAAGCGGTGATGGAAGAGATCACAATCCTTACGGCTACACAATCTGGATGGCGGGCGGCGGCGTCAAGGGCGGCTTCATTTACGGCGCGACTGACGACATTGCCTATCACGCTGTCGAAGACCGCATGCACATCCATGACTTCCACGCGACGATGCTGCATCTGTTGGGACTGGATCACGAACGACTGACTTACAGTTACAGCGGGCGAAATTTCCGGTTGACCGATGTTGCCGGAGTGGTCGCCAAAAAGATCATCGCCTAGGCGCGGTTCTTCTCTTCAGCCTGCAGAAATTACCAACCACGAATCTTTCCTGAAATTGCAATTGGACGGCTAATGTTGGCCGTCCAATTTTCATTTTTGGACTTTGGACTGTTCCTGGTGAACTGGAAAACTGATTTTTTAATCTCTAACGCCAGATAATTCCTACTTTTTTTTCAGACCAAGCAGCTTTCTACTTGCCATATTGTAGGAACCTGGACTACTGTCTGCCCGTCAGGATTCAAAAATTACAAGGCTGACGACTCAACTCGGTACCACAGCTCCACAAAGATCGAATCAAACAATTGATTGCAATTGCGGAAAAAACCTTTAGACAGTTCCGTCTTCAGATAATTCTGGCATTGCGCTTTTGTTCAGGCTTAGGTTTTCTTCAGCGTGAGTTCAACAATTCAAATTTGAAACATCACTCCAGATAAACCAACCACATTCATTAATGAGAAATTGAGGTCACATGAAAAGCACATCCCAAAATACGCCTGTTCGTCTATTTCTGAATTTGACTGCCCTGATGATCCTGTTAGCCACCGTTTCGTCAGCATCCACCAGCAAACAGTCAACTGCTACAAGCCTGGCCCGCTCTATCAACAATAATTCCAAATTCGCAGGCAAAGCGATTCCGAAGCTGCCAAAACGTCCAGGCTATAGGTCGTCCGCTCAAGTCGTTTAGACGCTGCTGATTTCGTCAGATCAAATAGATTCCCCAAGGTGGCTGCCATTGAGCCACCTTTTTCTTTGCGCTCCCCCCTCATTCATTGGCGAACCAAACCGGCGAATTATCGAACTCAGATTGAATTGAAATGGCGGCTTGACTGAACCATATCTCAGCGAACACACTTCCGCCGTTTCCTGTAAACAGTCGTATGCTTTCAAAAGAACAACAATCAGATGTGGCCGATTTGAAAAGAATTCCCAGAGTTTTGGCGTCTATGGCTCACCCTGACGATGCTGAAATTCTCGTCGGCGGAACTTTCTTGCAGCTTAAATCATTGGGCTGGGAAATTGGAATTCTGACGATGACCAGCGGCGATTGCGGTTCGGCGACTCATACCAAAGAAGAGATTTCACGCATTCGCTACGCCGAAGCCAAAGCCGCCGCCGCTTCGTTGAATGCCTGGTACGAATGCGCAGGTTTGATGGATGTGGAAGTTTTCGTCAACGCTGAAAACCTGCGTCGAGTGGTAGAACGCATGCGACACTTCAATCCTGACGTGGTTGTCACGCATTCGCCTGTGGATTACATGCTCGATCACGAAGAAGCTTCACGGTTGACGCGCGCAGCGACTTTCGCGCTTTCGATGCCGTTATATCAAACCAGACAAATCGCTCCGTCGGAACCAACGGCGGTGACCCCGGCGCTGTATTACGCCGATCCGCTGGAAGGCATTGACGCGATGGGCAACAGAATTCATCCGCAGTTTTACGTCAACATCGCCGACACCATCGCGCAAAAACGCGAACTGCTGAGTTGGCATCAATCGCAACGCGACTGGCTGCGCGCGCATCACGGCGTAGATCAATATCTCAACCAGATGACCGGATGGGCGGCCAGGTTCGGTGCGGAATGCGGCGTGGAGTTTGCCGAAGGATTTCGCCAGCATCTGGGGCACGGGTATCCGCACGAACCTGTTTTGCAACAAGCGCTACATCAATTCATCAAAACATCTCCCGCGAAGTCACACGAAGAATCACGAAGCCATAATTCAGCTTCGTGATTCTTCGTGTGACTTCGCGGATTCATTCAACATCAAGGAGAGTTCATCGAAATGAGTCAGTTAAACATTGGCATTGTCGGGCTGGGCTGGGTGGCGGGAGCGCACATCGAAGCCTTCAAACACATTCCCGGCGCAAAAGTCACCGCCGTCTGTTCGCGCCGCGAACTGGACGAAGCCGCCATTTCCGCGCAGTACGGAACTCCGCTCAAGGCGTACACTGATTACGCGGCGATGCTGGCCGATCCGAACATTCACGTCATTGACATCTGCACGCCGCATCCGTTTCACGCCGAACAAGCCATCGCTGCCGCCAAAGCAGGCAAGCATCTGATTATCGAAAAACCCATCGCCATCAGCTACGAAGACTCTGTCGCCATTCGCAAAGCAATTCATGAAGCTGGCGTCCAAGCCTGCGTTTGTTTTGAAGTCCGGTTCAGCATGCAGGGCACAATGCTGCGTTCGACGATTGACCAGGGATTGATCGGCAAATTGCATTACGCCGAAGTGGATTATTACCACGGCATAGGCCCTTGGTACGGTCAGTTTCCCTGGAACGTCAAAAAAGACATGGGCGGCAGCAGCTTGCTGACCGCCGGATGTCACGCGATGGATTTGCTGCTCTGGTACATGGATTCCGAAGTCGAAGAAGTCACCAGTTACGCCACTCGCAGCAGCAATCCTGTCTTTGCGCCATACGAATATCCAAGCTCGACCGTCACCATTCTGAAGTTCAAAGACGGCAAGGTCGGCAAATGCGCTTCGATTGTGGATTGTTTGCAGCCGTATTATTTCCACATCCATCTGGTCGGCAGCGAAGGCAGTTTGCTGGACAACAAAATTTACAGCGCGAAACTGGCGGGCATGAACAAAGCCAAGTGGAGCACTCTGGAAACCGGATTGATTGATTCCGGCGACGTAGCCGATCACCCATACCAGCCGCAGTTCCAGGCGTTCGTGGACGCGGTGAACAACAACCGGAAAATGCCGTTGACGGATTTCGACACGGCCTTTGAATCTCATCGAGTGGTTTTCGCTGCGGATATGTCTGCGGCTGAAGGTCGCACAGTGAAGATGTCTGAACTGAAATTTTAAGAGTTCGTAGTCCCGCCTTCAGGCGGAATCATTGCGCCACCGAGCTATTCCGCCTGAAGGCGGGACTACATGCGCTCTCAATCCAGTCGCCGAGCCTTGATGCCGTCTCCCCACAACACCGACAGCAATTGATTGACGTGATCGTGGCCGCGAGCTTCCAGAGTCAGGTCAATGCAAAAAACTTTGAAACAGGGTTGACAGGATTTTTTCAGGATTGAAAGAATTCAGACTTGGCTGGATTGCTTCAAACTTTGATCGTCTTGCAAATCCTGTCGAAAAATCTTGTTCATCCTGTTTTGAAAACAGTGTCTCAATGTTGTTTGCTCTGATTTAGAATTGATAACCATGGCGCAGAGAGCAAGCTCTCTGCGCCACTTACCATTCAGCTTATATTTAAGGCGCCGGATTACAGGCAGCGGTTGGAAGGATTGTTGCCGTTCAAAAGCGTCAGAATACTGGCAATTCGAAGCATGTCGTCAGCGCGATTTTCGATAATGGCCAATCTGGCCTGGGCCAGCAGATCACGAAGCAACGTCATTCGTGTCAGCGTCGCCCCGTTGTCGAGTTGAACCATATCGAACATCAGGTTGTAACATCGCACCGGACTGTTCATTACGCCTGGCAAACTGCTGGCATTGACCGCCGCCAGACTGATCTGGGCGGCGACGTATTGCTGGTTGAGAATCGCCATTGGGTCAACTCCCCCGCGCAGCACGCGGCGCACATCCAGCAAACTCGATTGAATGGAAACCGGGTTGCCAAAATTAACGCCGCCGATGATGATCGAACCGCTTGGCAGACGATTGATGTTGATCGTGTAATAAGTCGCCGATTGGAAACAGGTCGTCTGGCAACTCAAGGACACAATCGGTAGCGGGTAACCGTCTGATTCTCCGCCTCCGGGTCCGGGATTCACCACGGTGACGGTTGCTACTCCGGGAGTGGCAATGTCTTCGGCAGGAATCAACGCCGTCAGTTCGCTCGGACTAAGGAACGTCGTCTGACGCGGAACGCCATTGAACGTAATGAATGCTCCCGGCACGAAGTTCGTCCCGCTCGCCGTCAAAACAAATTCCGAATCTCCGGCAATCACCAGATTCGGATTGACCGCCCCAAGCACCGGAACCGGATTCAGTATGGCGCTGATATTCAGCGGCAATCCGTTGGAGTTTCCACCGCCCGGAGCCGGATTGGTGACAGTGATTGTCGCCGATCCGACGCTGGCAAGGTCAGCCGCAGTGATTTGCGCATAAAGCAGCGTCGCACTGAAAAACACTGTTTGTCGTGGGCTGCCGTTGAAATTGACGACCGATCCGGGCACGAAGTTCGATCCGTTGACCGTCAAGGTAAATGCCGGACTGCCAACTGCAACCGTTGACGGCAGCAAACTGGTCAACGTCGGCACAGGATTCGGCGGATTGATCGTGAAGTTCAGCGAATTGGACGCGCCACCACCCGGAGCCGGATTGGTCACCGTCACCACCGCTGTTCCCTGCGCAGCAACATCCGAAGGCAGGATTTGCGCGCGCAATTCGACGCTGCTGACGAATTGAGTGGCGCGCGGGCTGCCGTTCCAATTGACCACAGCGTTCGGCACGAAGTTTTCGCCATTGACGGTCAGCGTGAATCCTGCACTGCCTGCCACTACGGAAGTCGGCGCCAGGCTTATCAGTACCGGCGCTGGATTTGGTTGAGCCGTAACGCGGAAAATTCGTTGCGACGAAATGCCGCCACCCGGAGCCGGGTTGAGCACATTGATATTGATGTTTGCCGGCGCGGCGACTTCAGCAGCCGAAACCGGAATCGTCAATTGTGTCGTGCTGACAAATGTCGTCGGACGCGACTGACCGTTCCACTGCACAACAGAAGCGGGAACGAATCCGGTTCCGTTGATCATCAGCGTAAACGCCTGACTGCCTGCGGCAACGGCGTTCGGCTGCAAATCCACGATTTCCGGCACAGGGTTGCTGACCGACAAAGTCACGGCATTTGACGTTCCTCCGCCCGGAGCCACGTTGAACACCGTGATGCTCAGCGTTCCGGCATTCAACACATCCGACGGAAGAATAGTCGCCATCAACTGAGTCCCGTTGACGAACGTCGTCTGACGGTCGGCATTGTTGACTCGTACCACCGAACCATTGACGAATCCGCTGCCATTCACCGCCAGCGCAAAGCTGGGACTTCCGGCAAGCACATTGGTCGGATTGATGCTGGCAATGGCCGGAGCCGGATTGACGATCGAGAAGTTCACGGCGTTCGACGTGCCGCCTCCCGGAGCCGGATTGACCACGACCACAGGCGCAACTCCACCGCCCGCAAGCAGCATGGCCGGAATTTGCGCGGTCAGTTGTGAGCCGGTGACGAAAGTCGTCGCCAGATCCACGCCGTTGAATCGAATGACGGAATTGGTGACGAAATTGACGCCATTGACCACCAGCGCGACATCACCGTTGCCCGCAGCCGTCGTGTCCGGGCTGATGTTGGTAATGCGCGGAACCGGATTGTTGACGTTCAGAACCAACGGCCCGGACATTCCGCCGCCGGGGCCTGGGTTGAACACACTGATATTCAACGCCGCCGCAACTGCAATGTCGCTGGCCGGAATTTGAACCGCCAGAGTGGTGTCGGAAACATAATCCGTCGGGCGATCCTGACTGTTGACTCGAACAATCGAACCGTTGACGAAACTGGTTCCGGTGACCACCAGCGTGAAGCCTGGGCCGCCAGCCATGACGATTGTCGGGTTAATCTCGTTAATACGCGGAATCGGATTACGCGGACGCACCGGCAATGCAACCGTATTCGACCCGCCTCCGCCCGGCGATGGATTGACCACCTGAACGTTCAACGTCGTCGTGTGGGCCAGTTCAGCCGTCGTCAATTGGCAGGTCAACTGCGTGTTGTTGACGAAAGTGGTTATGCGCGAAGCGCCGTTGATCGTGATTGCCGCTCCAACCACGTAGCCTGTGCCGTTGACAGTCAGTTGCTGACCGGCGCTGCCTTCGGCAATTGCGCTCGGTTGCAATGACGTAATCACCGGAACGGGATTGATGACCGACAGGATGACTTCGTTTGACGCGCCTCCTCCCGGCGTGGGCGACACCACGCGAATCGCAGGGCCATTCGCCCCCGCAATGTCTTCGGCCAGAATTTGAGCCGTCAACTGAGTGGCGCTGATAAACACCGTCTCACGGTTCGAACCATTGAATTGAACGGTCGAACCATTGACGAAACCGGAGCCGTTGACCGTCAAGACAAAAGCTCCTGTGCCCGCCCCAACCGTGTTGGGACTGATGGAAGTCACAACAGGCACGGGGTTCGGCGGAGTGGTGATGGCAAAGGTCAGCGTATTCGATTCTCCGCCGCCCGCAGGTGGCGTGAACACAGTCACCAGCGCATTGCCGACTTCATCCAAATCCGAAGCCGGAATCGTTGCCGTCACCTGCGTGCTGTTGACGAAAGTCGTCATGCGCGGTTGCCCGTTCCAACGAACCACTGAATCTGAAACGAAATTCGTTCCGGTGACGATCAGCGTGATTTCCGGCGAACCGGCCAGCGCGGTATTTGGGCTGAGCGCCGAAATGCGCGGCAACGGACGCGCTTGCGGATTGATGGTGAAGGTTACGGCATTGGACAGACCACCTCCCGGCGAAGGACTGAACACCGTCACGGTCGCCGTTCCAGCGCTGGCAATGTCCGCCGCGGGAATTTGAGCCGCCAGTTCCGTCACGCCTATGAACGCCGTCGTGCGATCTTCGCCATTCCAGCGCACCACAGACCCCGGAGCGAAGTTGGTTCCGGTCACATTGAGTTGGAATGCCTGGCCGCCTGCAACCGCAGAACTCGGACTGAGCAGCGTAATTACCGGCGGAGCGAAGTTGATCGTCAACGTCGCGGTGTTGGAAGTCCCACCCGCCGGAGCCGGATTGAAGACCGTGATATTGGCCGTTCCGCCGTTGATGATGTCGCCGGCCTGAATGACCGCGCGGACTTCGGTAGAGGAGACAAACGTAGTCGCCCGATCCGCGTTATTGAAGCGAACAACCGATCCCTGAACAAATCCGGTTCCAGTAACGGTCAGCGTAAAATTCGGTCCACCCGAAGTCACAGTGCCTGGATTGAGCGCAGTAATCACCGGCACAGGATTCGGCGGAACATTGATCGTCAACAGCGCCCCGTTTGAGCTTCCTCCGCCTGGTGGCGGTGTGAAGACAGTGATGCTGACCGTTCCCGGCGTATCAATATCCTCAGCCGTGACCAACGCTTTCAATTGCGTATTGTTGATAAAGGTCGTAGCCAGCGGGCTGCCACTGAGCCGCACGATGGAATTCTGCGTAAAGTTCGTTCCATTGACGGTCAGCGTGAATTCCTCTCCGCCGCCCATCACCGAAGTCGGATCAATGTTTGTGATTCGCGGAAGTGGAGCAGGCGAAGCAACGTTGAAATTGACCGTGTTCGATGCGCCTCCGCCAGGTCCGGGATTGACAACCTGAATTGTCGCCGTGCCTGCCGTGGCAATGTCTGACGCCGGAATCTGCGCCGTCAATTGAGTGGCGCTGACAAATGTCGTGACGCGATTGTTGCCGTTCCATTGCACAGCCGCGCCCGGAACGAAGTTCGTCCCGTTGACGGTCATCGTGAATCCCTGACCACCGACCGCCGCCGAAGCTGGCGTGGTCGTTGTCACAGCTGGAACCGGATTGACGACTTCGATGGTCAGTGAATTCGAGATGCCGCCGCTCGGAGCCGGATTTTGCACATCCACACTGATCGTTCCGGTTTCAGCAATGTCCTGCGCCAGCAAGGTCACTCGCAATTGCGTCAGATTGACGAATTCCGTGAATCGTTGCGCCGTCACGCCATTGACCGTCACGCGAGCGATGGCTCCGCTGAGCAGATTGTTTCCATTCAACGTGGCGACGAAATTTCCACCGCCAGCCAGAACCGTGTTCGGGTTCACGCTGGTCAAACTCGGCGTCTGACTGATCTGCGGATCGAGAGTGACAACGCCTGCCGTGTAAGTCGTCGGTAAAACATTCGCCGTGGCGTCCACGACTTCACGCGCAATCGGCAGATCGCCGAAACTGATGGTTGTTGAATTCACCGAACTAGATGCCGGAACGTTGAATGTCAATCGCAGAACCTGGCGCGTGCCGTTGGCAAAAGACTGTCCGGTGGGAAGCGCGATGCCGATTCCGATGCGCCCCAGGTTTAGCTGCAAAATGTTGACGTTCAACGCCGCACCCTGAGCATCTACTCCAAGCGTGGCCCCAACAAAGTTCAATTGCGAAGTGTCGAAATTGATGCTGAAACCGACTGCGTTTTCATTGCCCAACGAATTCAATTCGACAATCGCAGTGTTTTCCTGACCGCGAACGAACGTGACCGGGACAACACGAATGCCGCGATTCTGTTGCTGATCTTCGTCTGTCCCGGAAGCCGAATTGGCATCCAGGTTCTTGATGAACGCCACTCCCGAACCGCCCAATGCCGCAACGGGTGCGCTGGCACCGCCGGCAGCCACGACGCCTTCCAAACCGGCGGCGTAACGTCCAGCCAGAACCCAGTCCGCAATCGTCAATCGCCCATCGCCGAGCGTATTTTTCGGAGCCACGTCGGCCCGCTGAAATTCACTGCCGTCCGAGGTTTCATCCAAACCGCTGACAAACCGTCCGATCTGCACCCAGTCTGCAGTGGAAACGCCGCCATTGCCCAACGGACGCGGACTTACATCGCCTTCAAATCCCGGAGTGATAATCACATTGCCTGCGGCATACGTGCCAATCACCGAATTGCCGCTGACATCGGTCAAGCCGCGAACGACAGGTTCGTCGCTGAACTCGACCACAGTCGCCCCGGCATTGGTGGAAGACTTGATTGTAAAGCTGACTTTCGCCACCTGGCGAGCGCCAACTCCAAGTTTCTGCCCCTGCGGCAACGTAAGACGAATGCCCAGTCTGCCTACTGCCGCTTCGTTCATGTTGACATTGAGCGTGCCATTGTGCGCGTCGCCGCCAAGCGAAACTTGCGGATTGCCGAGCAGCGTCGAATCGAATCGCAAACTGAAATTGAGAGAGTTTTCGTTGCCTTCGGAATAAAACGAAATCGGCACAGTGACCGTGCTGTTCGGCGCGGCGCTGTTGGTCATCACCTGCATCAAGCGATTGCCTGGGATTCGGGCTTCGATGGTGTAGCTGCTGGCTCCCGACACTGCCGAAACACCGACCAGATACCTTCCTGCTGGCAGCATCGTCGGCGTGGTGATGCGTTGAATCGGCCCTTGCAGCCGCGAATTCCCCAATGATTCCAGCGTCGTCGAACCGGGAATTTCCCGGAACAGATACAGCGCCAGATTCGCCTGTCCGTCGGTTCCGAACAACGACAAATCCAATCGTGAACTTTGCGTCAACACCACAGCATACATGTCCTCGACCGGATCGCTCTGCCCACCCGGAACCTGAATCGTGACGATAGCGGCATCTCCCACAGCCACCGAACCTTTGCGTTTGCCAGGCGAAAGCAACAACGTCGCGTCGGTGGTGGTTTCATTCGGTTCGACTTCAGGCGATTCCCCGGCAATCGTCACCGTAAACGGCACGGAATTCGACGGCCCGCCCAACGACGGAGGATTGCTGACACTGACCGGCACAATGCCTTGATTGGAAACGTCCGCCGCAGTCAAAAACGCGACCAGTTGCGTGCTGTTGATGTAAATGGTGGAACGCGGTTGGCCATTCCAGCGCACAACCGACTGGCCATCGAAGAAATTGGTTCCGTGAATCGTCAACGAAAACGGTCCGGTTCCTGATTCCGCCGCGTCAGGAACGATTCGAGAAATCGTCGGTTTGGGAGGGGCGGAATCCAGCGCCGTCGTCAGCGTGTAATTGACCGGCGAACTGTTCGGCCCGTGCCCGTCATAAGCCGAAACGCCGATGAGATAGGTTCCTTCGTCAAGTTCAGGAATCGGCGTCAATCGTTCCGTCGTCGTGCTGCCGTTGGAAACGGCCAGCGGAGTCAAGGTCGGGTTTTCATCCGTTCCTCCGACTTTGAACAGAAACAAATCCAAATCCGCCGCCGCATTGGTGAAGGTCAGCGTGATGTCCACGCGTTGTTTGGTATTAGGCGGCAATGTAGGAATCGAGAATTTGAAAAAGTCTTCGATCCGGTCCGTCGGCCCATTGTTATAGGCGAATTCATACCAGAACGCATCGTCCAATTTGACTGTGCCCGTTTTGCGTCCCGGCAGAGAAATTGGATTGGCGGTGGCGACGGTTTCGTTCGGCTCCTGTTCCGGCTCAATTGGCTGAAAAACGCCGGTCAGCGAGGCAAAAGCTTTTTGTAAAGTATTGGTTTTGCTTGCGGCATCAACAAACGAAGTTGATTGGATGATGGAAATACCGATTAACAGCGCCAAGCCCAGCGCCAGCATTGCGAGACCTGACTTCATAGTATTCGTAGTTTTTTTTGACACGTACTTCATAAATGGCGTACTCCTCCCAAGAGTTTGAGACGCATTCTCTTCGGAACTCGATTGGCAATTAACTGCAATTGTTTCGGGGAATCGGAAGCTGCTTTTCAGTGCAACACTTCTTTTTGAATCAAGTGAGGCCAGGGTTTCGCTCCCTGACGATTCGGGCAAAGTCATTCAAATGAATCATCTGAACAACAAGTTGGCGGGGATCATAACTCTAAAAGCCCCAGCCATGCCACGATAAATTGCGACTTCCGACACAGATTAAAATTAAAATCCGACGCGCTTGCCAAGCTGAAACCGAGCCGCTAAAGTGCAGCCGTTTTTCGCTTTCCAACACTCATCAACGCATCAAAACTCGGTGGTCGCCAAGTGTCGGAGTGACTTTTTCTGAACTCCAAGTCCGCTTCACGCTCCGGTTACCGCCCTTGACCAACTGAATTGGAGACACAGGAATGGCATCTCAACTCTTCAGTACCAAAAGCCCGGATCAGCTTCTTCACGAATCGGAAACTCCAGAACGGCAAATGAAACGCACGCTCTCGGCGTTTGACCTTACTGCTTTGGGCATTGGCGCAATCGTCGGTGCGGGGATTTTCTCGCTGGTCGGGACGGCTTCCGCCGGTGAGACCTTCGACAGCAAGATCAAAACTCCGCTGATGAACTTCATTATTGCCAGTCTGACGGGATCGGACGTGCAACTCGGAAGACCGGGTGCAGGTCCAGCCCTTGTGATTTCATTAATACTAGCTGCGGTTGCCTGCACCTTTGCAGCTTTTTGTTATGCGGAGCTGGCTTCAATGATTCCGGTGTCCGGCAGCGCTTATACGTACTCTTATGCAACACTGGGAGAAATCTTCGCCTGGATCATTGGTTGGGACCTGATTTTGGAATACGCCGTCGGCAATATGGCCGTCGCCGTCAGTTGGTCGGGCTATTTCATCAAATTCCTTTACGCATTGTTGGGATTGAAGTTACCGCTCTGGTTGGTGTCGGATCACACCACGGCCAGGTCCATGATCGAAAGCAACAGCGAGAATCTTCAATACTATTCCTCGACCGTGCTCCCGAACATTGGTGGATGGGAAATTTCCGTCAATTTACCGGCTTTGCTGATTGTGCTGCTGCTGACGGTGCTGCTGGTTTATGGAATCCGTGAAAGCGCCCGCGCTAATTCCATCATGGTCGTCGTCAAAGTCGCCGTTCTTGTCTTTTTTGTCGCGCTGGGCGGGTTTTACCTTTCGCCAGGCAATTGGCAGCCGTTTGCGCCGAACGGAATGACCGGAATCATGACCGGTTCGGCAATCATCTTTTTCGCGTTTATCGGGTTCGACGCGGTTTCGACAACCGCCGAAGAAGCTCACAATCCCAAACGCGATTTGCCGATTGGCATCATCGCCAGTCTGGTCATAACCACGCTGCTTTATGTCTGCGTGGCCGGTGTGATGACGGGCTTGAAACATTATTCGACCTTTGCAGGCGACGCTTCACCGATTGCTTCGGCCATTGCGGTCATTAACAAACCCTGGTTGCAAGCCATCATCAGCGCCGGAGCGCTGGCCGGTTCGACTTCCGTGTTGCTGGTGTTCCAACTCGGCCAGCCAAGAATTTTCATGGCGATGGCGCGTGACGGATTGCTGCCAGGTTATTTTTCCAAGATTCACCCGAAATTCCGCACGCCGCATGTGACGACCATTTGGACAGGCATCATCGTCGGCGTCGTAGCCATGGTCATGGACATCGGTTCGCTGGCCGACCTGACCAACATCGGAACGTTGTTCGCGTTTATCCTGGTTTGTCTGGGCGTCATTGTGCTGCGCAAAAACCAGCCCAACCGCGAGCGCCCGTTCAGGGTTCCGCTGGTTCCTATCTTTCCGATTCTTGGAGCGTTGTTCTGTTTTGGATTGATGCTGAGTCTGCCGATTGAAACCTGGTACCGATTCATCGTCTGGCTGGCAATTGGCCTGCTGATTTATTTCCTGTACGGAATCAGCCACAGCAAATTGAAGAATCGTTGAACCACAGGCGGGCGATGTTCCAACATTGCCCGCCTAATTTTCCCAACCATATTTCCCGATCAATTTCACGAACTGGCAAGCGCCGTGGTCTTCGGTCTTTGTTCCCTCTTCGGTTCGAGTGACGCGGATCAGGCGCTGTTCTTTTTCATCGCCTGTGGGAATCACCAGATGACCGCCGATGGCCAATTGCTCCACCAGCGGTTTGGGAATTTCCGGCGAAGCAGCGGCCACCAAAATCCCCTGGTAAGGTGCAAACTCGCTCCAGCCATAGGTCCCGTCGAAACATCTGATCGTCGCATTATTGATGCCAAGTTGTCGCAATAAGTCCTGCGCTCGTTTGGCCAGTTCCGGCAATCGTTCCAGCGCGAACACCTGTCCGGCGATTTCGGCCAGCACGGCGGTTTGGTAACCCGATCCCGCGCCGATTTCCAACACGCGATCATGTTTCGTCACTTCTAGCAATTCGGTCTGCCGGGCGACAATGTATGGCTGGGAAATCGTCTGGCCGAAATCTATCGGCAAGGCGTGATCGCCATACGAATGTCCGCGCATCGCTTCGAGCACAAACAGGTGGCGAGGAATTTTCGACATTGCCGCCAACACATGTTCTTCACGGATGCGATAACGCTTTCGCAACCGTTCGACCATGTCGGCGCGTTCGCGTGCAAAAGCGGGCGTGTCGAATTGAGTTCGGTTCGAATTGAACATGCGGGCTACAAGTTTTCCCAGGCCTTCAGTTTTTCGAGCAGACGATAATCGGTCAGATCCGTTCGGAGCGGCGTGATGGAAACCAGCCCTTCGCTGACGGCGGCGAAATCGTTGCAAGCGTCTTCGTTGACCGAAACTTTCTGCACGCCAATCCAATAATACTGTTTGCCACGCGGATCAACGCCTTCGATGATGTTCGACACCGACGAAGCCGTTCCCTGATGCGTAAATCGCGCGCCGCGAATTTCGCCCGGTGGCACATTGACGTTCAGAATCGTCCCTGCGGGCAATCCTTCTTTCAACACACGCTGAGCCAGTTTTGCGGCGAATCCGGCGGCAGGTTTGAAATCGCCTTCGCGCGCGGTCAGGCTGACGGCGATGCCCGGCAATTTGAAAATCGAAGCTTCGAGCGCGCCGGCGACCGTGCCCGAATACGTCACGTCGTCGCCCAGATTCGCTCCGTGATTGATGCCGGACAACACAATGTCCGGGCGTTCGGGCATGATTTTAGTGATTGCCAGCAACACGGAATCAGTTGGCGTTCCGTCCACTGAGTATCTTCGTTCGCCAAGCTGTCGCACGCGCAAAGGCCGCGTCAACGTGATGGAATGCGCCGTCGCGCTCTGTTCGGACGCCGGAGCGACCACGGTCACTTCGCCGATTTCTTCCAGAGCTTCGGCCAAAGCGGCAATGCCTTCGGAAAAATAACCGTCATCGTTGGTGACTAAAATTTTTGGTCTCACTTGTTCGACTTCTCTTTCGCAGGAAATGCTGAAGTAGAAGAAATCTTCGCCCATCAATTCCGCGATGGCAATAGCCGCCTAGAAAAGCCAAACCGAGTTTGTATAATCGCCAAGCTTATGCCGGATCATTCCAGTTCATCACCGCCGGATTTGGCGCGAGTGCGTCGCATCGTGCTGACGGTCGTCCTGTTCGTTGCGATTTCGATCATCGCGGCCTGGTTGCTGTACGCACTGAGGATGGTTATGTTGCTGCTCGCGTTTACGGTGATTTTCTGTTACCTGATCGCGCCATTGGTGGATTTCTTCGAACGCCCGTTGCGCTTCAGTAACCCGGATTGGAAGCTGCCCCGCTCGCTGGCGATTTCAATTGTCTACTTGCTGTTGATCGGCGGAATTGTTCTGGCAGCAGACAAAATCGCGCCGCGTTTGTCTGAACAGATCGTTGCGTTTTCCGATAATGTCCCGGCGTACGCTCAGCAACTGGATCAATACGTCAAGTCGCTGGAAAGATTCCCAAACCGGTATCGGTTGCCGCAAGGCTGGCGACAGAATTTGCTGGATTGGATGGCTTCAACGCGACAAGGCGCTATTGAATGGTTGAAGACCATGATCGGCAGAACTTTTCGATTGGCGCTGTTTCTGCCCTGGTTGGCGCTGATCCCAGTCATCGGATTTTTCTTTCTGAAAGACGCTAAAACCGTCAGCAATCGATTTCTGGCTTCGTTGCCGGAATCAGACTTGCGCCATCGGTTGACGCTCTTTTTGCGCGAAGTCAGCGAAACCTTGGCAGCATACATTCGCGCGCAGTTGATGGCGTGCGCAGTGGTGGGCGTGATCGAAGGCGCTGGGCTGTGGTTGCTGGGGATTTCTTATCCGTTGGTGTTGGCAGTCACTGCGGCAGCGCTGGAATTCGTGCCAGTCGTCGGACCGTTGACGCTCGGCATTGCCGCAACATTGGTTGCCAGCTTTCATTCCACAGAAAGCGCTTTTGCCGTAGCGGGATTTCTGATTCTTTTTCGCCTCATTCACGATTATGTGATTTACCCGCGCTTGATCGGCGCCGGCGTGGAAATTCATCCGGTGGCGGTGATTCTGGCGGTCATTTGCGGCGCGGAGCTTGGCGGCATAACCGGAGTGTTTTTGAGCGTTCCTGTCGCGGCGTTGTTGATTGTTTGCTGGCGGCATTGGCGAAAGTTACAGGCTGACCGTGTCATCCGACTCGAAAAACCGCCACACGATCTTGCCGCCATCGAATGAGCCTTTCAAAAGCGAGAAATCTCATTGTTCGCGTTGCAACGTCAAAGCAATGTTTCTGATTTCGTCGCCTTCGATTTCGATTTCCGCCGTCGCAGGTTGAAATCCATTGGCGACAGCCGTCACACGATATTTGGCTTTTTCCGATTTCAACCGAAACGCGAACTGGCCGCCTTCGCCGGAAAGTTTTTCTTCTTTGAATTTTTTGCCGTCAATCCGCTCGATTTTCACCGAAGCGTTAGGGAGCGAAAACCCCTGACCGTAAAACACTGCTCCGCGAATCAACGAATACGGCGCTTCATCGCGCTTCAACTCAATCACGCTTTTCAGTTTCAGAGTCTCTCCACCCGGAACGGTCAGATTGCGCGAAAGGAACGTTTTGTAACCTTTCTTTTCAAACGAAAACGAATAATCTCCGGGGGGCAACTTGGTGAACTCAAAATCGCCCTTGGCGTCGCTGATTGTTTCGTGTTTTTCGGTTTTGTTTTTTGCGTTGGTCGCTGTGACCAGAACCCCTTCCAGCGACTTACCGTCCAGTTCCTTGACCTTGCCCTTGACGATTCCGGTTTGGGCCAGCGCCACACTGGAAAGCAAAAACAGAAGAACCAGCGTTCCCATAAGCGCGTATCGAATTGCAAGCTTCATAAATTTCTCCGTGATAAAAATGACTGACGCGATATAGAATTCAAAGCGACCCGAACAGAATCGAAGTATAGCAAGCTATGATGAAATTACGCTCAATTCTGCTACTCCTGCCAATTGCTGTGCTGGCGTTCGGATCAATCATGTTGGCGCAACAACGCGAAAAAACCGACCAAAGACCCGTTCCCACCATACGAATTGACACTGATCTGGTCACCATTGACGTCACTGTCACGGACAAGAACGGAAATTATGTCCGCGACTTGTCACCGGATGAGTTTCAGGTATTTGAAGATGGCAAACTGAGGAATCTGGATTTTTTCGCCGTCACCGATGAAATAACTCTGTCCAGACCATTGGCGGTCGTATTCGCGCTCGATCTATCCGGCAGTCTTAAACAGGAAGAAACAAAAACTCTGCGGGAAGCCGCGCTGAAGTTCACAGAATTGATGCAGGGCGATTCCGTCTTTGCAGCTCTGGCATTCAATTACAAAGTCAAAATCCTTCAGGATTTCACCAACAGCCCAACCAAGCTGGAAAAAGCCTTGGCCAAAACGGAACGCTTTGAAGGATCAACCAGAATTTACGACGCGATTGACCGAGCCGTGACAATGTTGAATCGAAAAGCGCCGCGTTCGCGGAAAAATCGTCCGGTCAGACGAGTGGTGATCGTCATCAGCGACGGTTTCGATTCGGCCAGCATCATTGATCGCAATGAGTTGATTCGCAGAGCGATGGCAGCAGGCGTCACAGTGTATTCGGTAACCCTGCCTTCCTATATTTTGTCCCCAACTCAGTCAACGCAACGAGTGCTTACGCCATTCGATGCTTCACGCATTGTTTCGGCAACCGGAGGGCGAGATTTTTCAGCCGACACAAACGACTTCACCCCAATCTTCAAGGCATTGGCCGAAGAAATCAGAGCCAGCTACGCGTTGGCGTTTTACCCAGAAGGTCGCGATGGAAAGTTTCACGACGTGCGCGTCAAAACGTCGCGTCAGGGCGTTCAACTGCGAATCAGCCGCACGAGCTATGTCGCCCCGGACAAATAACAGTAATCGCGACATCTGATTCTGCAATCAATAATTTCAATAGTCGTCTTCGTCATCGTAAAAATCTTCTTTGTCTTCCGTCGCCAGATCAAGCTCGACCGGATCAAGTCCGACAACTTCGAGTCGAATATCGCATTCTTCACAATTTACGATGTCGCCTTTATCTACGTCTTCATCCACGTGGATTTCAGATTGACATTCAGGGCAAGCAGCTAATGGCACGGTTATGATCCTCCGCGTAATAATTTTTTGCTGACAGAAATCAATTTCTGCGCGTGATTGAGTATTGTTTCTCAGGAATTGAGAACTGTTTGATGCGTGACGACGACAACTTGGCCAGATGCTCGTCACAAACGCGGAGAATCTAAACTATCTTCGCGCGATTTGGCAATGCTTCAAATCTCGACGAGGATTTCGCCTCTTTCAACGACCCAAGCCAGACTGTTTGTGCCACGATAAATGCAAAATATCAATGTTTACAGGGTTGCCAGGTAAGCCGCGCAATTTCATGCCTGCAAAAACAGGCCTTTTACCGCTTTTTCAAGCAATTTTGTCTTGCGCCACCACACAAGCTCCGGTATACTGCCGCGCGTTTCGGCACAATATAATGTGATTACAACTTAGTATCCGTTCTTGCATACACGAAAGAAAAAACTGAATTTGGTTTTTGCCTGGTTGGTCTGCATTCAGCAATGAAACTGATTGCCATTCGACAAACAGTCTTTCGTGATTGACCGAGGTTTGTTTTTGACTGCTTCGGCATTATCTACCATTGTCCGGCTTGAGATTCGATTTCATCAATTCAGAAAAGAACGACAAGCCAGGCTTGAAAACAACACTACATTTACAAAGGAGAAAACTTCTATGGCAGCAGCAAAATTGATGACCAAGAGCCAGTTTGCGGCTCATCTCGCGGACAAATTCAGTCTGTCGAAAAAAGCCGCGAACGAAGTGCTGGACGAAATCGCCGCCGTGGCGGTAACGCAAACCAAAAAAGCCGGGGCATTCACTCTGCCGGGCATTGGCAAACTCGTCAAAGCTCATCGCAAAGCCCGCAAAGGCCGCAACCCAGCCACGGGCGCTGAAATCAAAATTCCGGCGAAAACCGTAGTCAAATTCCGTGTGGCGAAAGCTTGCAAGGATTCCATCGTTCCGCCGAAGAAGTAATAAGGCTGAAGAGAAAAACGAAAACGCGGCGCTTTGGGCATTCACTGCCAAGGCGCCGCGTTTTCATTTTTGTTCTGAAGAGATTTCTCCAACCTCTTCACTCGATACACCCGTCGCGATTCGAACGCGAGACCTTCAGCTCCGGAGGCTGACGCTCTATCCAGCTGAGCTACGGGTGCGAACGAAGGCAAAATACACCAAGCCCTTAAACCGGTCAATTCTCTACGCCTTCAAGCTCAAACATCTTTTGCAACAGGCAATTCAATAATGAAGCGCACGCCCTGAGGCTGATTTTCCTGAACGCGAATGCGTCCCTGATGCTCGGCGACAATGCGGCTGACAATCGCCAGTCCCAATCCAGTGCCGCGTTTACGAGTGGAAAAATACGGATCGAAGATTCGTTCGCGGTCCGCCACTGAAATTCCCGGCCCTGTATCGGCAACGACCAGTTCAACAGCCAATCGTTCCGGCAATTCGCGTGTGCTGACTGTAATGCAGCCAGCGCCGTTCTGTTGATTCAACGCCATCAATGCTTCGGCGGCGTTATCAATCAAATTCACCAGCACACGTTTGATCTGCTCGGTATCAAGCATCACGACCGGCAGTTCGTCCGCAAGGCAGGTTTCCAATCTGATGTTATCCAGTCGTTCATCGTAAAGCTTCAACGCATTGGCAATGACTTCGTTCAGCGAAGCCAGTTCCAGCCTGGCGCTCGGCAACCGTGCGAAATTGGAAAACTCGTCAACCATTCTTTGCAATGTGGCAACTTCGTCGCCGATCATCGAAGTGCATTCCCGAATGAGTTTGGCCTGTCGGTCGTTCAAACCAGACGATGAACTCAGCTTGCCGGTCGTTCCGTTCGATTCGCCCAGCAGATTCTTGGCCAGACGTTCGGCGGACAATCGAATCGGCGTCAACGGATTTTTGATTTCGTGAGCCATGCGACGCGCGACTTCGCTCCAGGCAGCGCGCCGCTGCGCCTCGATCAATTCTGTCATATCTTCAATGACAATCACTGCCCCGCGCGATTCGCCGCGCGGGTCTTGCAATGCCGTGACCGTCACCGCCGCGTCCAGCTTCGCCTGATTGGCCAGCGTGAAATGGACTTCGCGCGTAATCGAACGAAGCCGCGCCGCACGGCGAATCATTCGCCAGAATTCTTCGCGCTGCTCTCCGGGCAGCAACGCTTCAAGCGCCACGCCGGTCACGGGCTGATTTCCAATCTTCAGCAATTCTTTCGCGGCGTCGTTGAGCGTGGTGACGTTGCCGGTTTCATTCAGCGAAATGATGCCCGCCGACAGGCTTTGCAAAATCGCTTCGATATAGGCGCGCCGTTCCTCCAATGCAGAATTGCTGAGTTGCAGTTCGTTGGCGGAAAGTTCCAATCGGCGACGATTTTCGGACAGTTCGGCGGTCATCTCGTTGAACGAAAACGCCAGCGCCGCCAGTTCATCGTCGCCTACGATTCGCGCGCGATAATTCAAATCTCCCTGTTTGATGTGTTCAGTCGCCTCGGCCAGTTGCTGCACAGGATCGGCAATTGTCCGCGCCAGATACAACGCCAACCAGAACGCGATGAAAAGCGTCAAGAGCGTAATCAACCCCAGCGTCAGCAGAGCGGAGTTTTTGAAAGTGTTCTGATCTCTCTTCAACGCGCTGTAGGTCACTTCCAAATCGTCTATTCGATTTATGCGTTCGGTAATTTCGGTTGAAACCTGACGGGCGATGACCAATGCCTGTCCGCCGGAATCCGGAATCGGCGACGAAGCCAGCAGGTACACGTTGCGATTGGCATCGCAAACCATTCCGTCGAATGGTTTGCCTCGTCGAGCCGTGAGACGCGCTCGTTGCCAGAAATCCTGAAACTGATCTCCGAGCGAATCGAATTTCAATTCGGCCTGTTCCGCAATCAGTGTTTCGTCGCTGCCAAAAACCTGCGCCAGAAACAACTCATGAGTTTTCAACTCCTGCGCCAGGGCGCTGCCAATACTTACAGAGTCCGTCCGCGCCGCCAGTCGGGCGATTGTCGAGGCGGATTGCGTCAGATTCTCCATCTCCGATTGAATGTACACGCGTTGAATCTGCCGGGCATTGACCACCATTTCGCGCGCCGGTTCGCTGAACCATTTATCAACGCTGCGATTAATCAGGCTGCTGGTGGCGACAAACAGAAAGATTACCGGCAGCAAGGACAGCGCAATCGAGTATTTGACCAGCCGGGTTTTGAATTTCGATCCGAGCTTCGATTCGTAACGTTCGCGGCGCAATTTGATGATGTTGCGAACCAGCACCATCAGCAGCACGATGAACGCCATCAGATTGACGGTCGAAAGGGCGTACAGAATCAGCGTTTCGCTGGCCGAAGTCGGGCGAAGCCATTTCAAGGTGTCGAATGCCGATTGCACGAACAACAAGACAAACAACACCACTGTCAGCGTCGCCAACACGAAGATTCGTATGCGGCGTCGAGCACGACTGCGTTGGATGTCGCTGGTAAATTGCGGTGTAGGCATAATCGTTTTTTGCAGTGGGAACAGATTCTAACCGGAATCCTTTGCGCGCCAAACATCGGCAGGTTGTAAACACTGCCATGTTTTCAGGCTTTACGGTTGCAGACGGCCTGACCTATCATCCGAAACGTTCCCAAACATTTATGAACTCATTCAACTTTTTCATCAACCCACAAACCAGACTCCTGCGGTGCGGTTGGCGCGCATTGGCGTTTATGTTCGTGCTGTCGTTGCCTCAATGGTTGATGGCGACGTTGTTCAAATCGCCTTCTTCGGAACCCGGCAGCCCGGCGTTTGATGTCAGCCTGGCGACGATTCTGGTTTACCTGATTCTGTTCGTCTGGGTGCTGCTTCTTTCGTGGGCGAGTTTGAAATTCCTGGATGGATTGAGTTTTCGCTCGCTCGGTATTTCGTTTCATTCCAACTGGCGGCGAGAAATAACCCACGGATTTGCTATCGCGTTTGTCATGATCGTCGTTGTGTTCGCGCTGCAAACCATAGGCGGTTCGCGCGTCGAAGCCAATCCTTTCTGGTTCAACGGCGGGATCAAATTGTCTGCGCTGGTTGTGGTTTGCCAAAATCTGGCGACAGCGATGATTTTGATGATTCTGGCCGGAGCGTTTGAAGAGTTGGTTTTTCGCGGTTACCCCTTTCAAACCTTGCTGCGCGGTTTGCCGCCGGTCGTGCCGATTTTGATCTTGTCGGTTTACTTCGGCTTGGGGCATTGGGGAAATCCCAGCCGGACGCTGTTTTCCACTGTGAACACAGTGCTGGCGGGAATCTGGCTGGCATTGGCCTATTTGAAAACGCGCAGTTTGTGGTTTCCGATAGCGCTGCATGTCGGTTGGAACTGGACGATGGGAGCCATTTTCGGATTTCCCGTCAGCGGGTTGCTGATTCCTAAACACCCGTTGCTGCTTTCCACCGAAGGAACTGAGTTGTGGTTGACCGGCGGCAGTTACGGCCCCGAAGGCGGCGCGGCAGCCACCTTAGTCGTTCTTCTCACCACCATCTGGATTTGGAAAAGCGATTGGTTGACCATCGCCCCGGAAATGCAAACTGCCTGGTCTGAACCTGCTGGAAAACCTGAAGCGCCTGTCCGGTTGAACCTGCAAAACGAAGAAAGCTGAGGACAATCATTCGTGCAGAAACACATTGACGATTTCATGAAGCATTTGAAATACGAGCGGAATGCTTCGCCTCACACGTTGCGGAATTACGAAAGCGATTTGATTCAGTTTTACGATTACGTCGCTCCGCCGGACGAAAAAGGCCACCGGCGCGCGGTCAACGTCCGCGACATAGATCATCTGACCGTCCGCGAATACATGGGCAAACTCTACGACCTGAAGAAAAAGAAAAGCTCCATCCATCGCAAAGTCGCCAGCCTGAGAACTTTTTTCCGTTTCCTCTGCCGCGAAGGCGTGATGGAAATGAACCCGGCCAAACTGGTTGCCACTCCACGAGTCGAACGCACGCTGCCCAATCACCTGACCATTGAACAGATGGTTCGATTCATTGAAACGCCGGACATTGAAACGCTGCTTGGCAAACGCGACCGCGCCATGCTGGAACTGCTGTACGCCAGCGGATTGCGCGTGTCGGAACTGGTCGGGCTGAACATCACAGACATTGATTTCACCAATCAGACGGTTCGCGTCAAAGGCAAGGGGCGCAAAGAACGCATCGTGCCGTTTGGCCAACACGCGCTGCTGGCGTTGCAGGAATATCTGACTGTGCGCGGCGAATTGCTGATCGAAGCCGATGAAGACAAACGCGATCCGGCGGCGCTATTTTTCAACTATCAGGGGACGCGAATCAATCCGCGTTCGGTGGGAAGGATGGTGGACAAATACGTCAAGATGTGTGCAGACATGCATCACATCAGCCCGCACAGTTTGCGACATTCGTTCGCCACTCATTTGCTGGACGCCGGAGCCGATTTGCGAGCGATTCAGGAAATGCTTGGCCACGCTCGGCTTTCAACAACTCAAAAGTACACGCACGTTTCTACCGACAAGCTGATGGAAGTTTACGACAAGGCTCACCCGAAAGCCTGAAGCTAGAGCAAATGCGCAGCCAGCAAAGCCGCGCCAATGACCGTCGCTTCAGCGCCGATTTCAGCCGCGACGATTCGACAATCGGCAAACGCCGCTGCCGAAGCTCGTTGTCTGGATTCCTGTTCAATGGCAGACACCAGCAACGGACGGCCTGCGGGCGCACCACCGACGGCGATCATTTCCAGATTCAGCAAACTTATGACATCGGCCAACGCCAGCGCTATGAACGCGCCTGTGCGTTGCAACATCAATTTGGCCAGATCGTCTCCGCGATGAGCCTGTTCGATGATGTCGTCGTAACTGAATCCGCCCATCGCTCCCAAACGCGAAAGCGACGAGGTGCGGTCGCGATGCAACCGGTCGCGCGTTCGACGAACAATGCTTTCCGCTGAAGCCATGGACTCCAACCGGACAAAGCCGCCCAGATGCTCAGCGTAAATGTTCATCTGGCCGATGTCTCCCGCCAGCCCGGATTTGCCTCGTTGCAATTTTCCGCCCAGCACGATTCCCGCGCTGACGTTCGATCCGATGTGCAGATAAAGAAAGTCGTTGACGCCGCGAGCGATGCCGCAGGTCATTTCGGCAAACGCCGCTGCGTTGGCGTTGTTATCAAAATGCACCGGCACGCCGAATTTTTCGGCGAGTTCGCTTTGCAGGTCCAGTTTGGAAAGGTCTGGCAAATGCGGCACTGAAGCGGCGCGCTGCGAAGGTTGAAGAACCAATCCCGGAATTCCAACGCCAACGGCGGCGACCGGAGCCGTGGCCGTCTGCTCTTCGATCATCTGGCTGACGGCGGAAACAAGCTGACCGGCCAGCGAGTGCGCATCGGAAAGCGATCCTTCCGGGTAATGCTCTCGCCGGAACGCCAGAACTTTGCCGCTGCGATCAATCGTGCCCAGACGGATGTGGTTTGTTCCCAAATCCACGCCAAGCAGGACGGGCGTTGAAGAAGACGCGCTGGAGGAGTCTGAAATTGCCATAACGGTTCACCTGCGGCGGACTATAAAACGGCTGCAAATAGCTGTCAATTTTGGTTTTGACGGCGCGTCCAAGACTGCGGAAAGCTTGCTTGCGCTGTTGGGGGGCTTCAAGTATCTTTTACGCCGCTCAAGGGACGGCGCGCTTGAACAATCGCTGCAACCATCGCGCGCAAAGTGGTGCCTTTTCACTGACCGATGAATCTATGTCGCATTCCCGGCCTGTATTGTGCAGGCTCTGGCGAACGCGCTTTCAGTAATGTCGGGGCAAGTTAAACGTTGGTTATCTTCGCAAGATTGCCATCGGTTCCCTTGCCGTCATCAGCCTGTGATTGATGCTAATCGAAGACTTAATCAGAGAGTATGGCCTGTGGGCGGTTTTCTTCGGCGTGATGATCGAAGGCGACCTGACTTTGCTTTTCGCCGGAGTTCTGGCTCATTACGGGCTGTTTAGTTTTGGCGAAGCGCTGTTGGTCAGCACGCTGGGCGGATTCGTCGGCGATTCGCTGAGCTATCTGGTCGGGCATCGCGGCAAGGAATGGATCAAACACCGAACGTTTTATCATCGCGCCCAACCCAGACTGGAAAAACTCTGCGCGCGATTCGGCCTGTATTCGATCTTTCTGGTCAAATATGTTTACGGGCTTAGAACGGCCAGCGCGGTGTTCTGGGGATTCGCGCACATGCGGTTACGCCGGTTTCTGCCATTGACAATGGCCAGTTGCGGAGCCTGGTCATTGGCGCTGATTGGATTGGGATACACTTTCAGCGGAGCCATAGGCGTCATCATCGGGCGCGTGCAACAGGCCGGGATGTTGCTGCTGGTCGCGTTTGGCATCGCCATTGCCATTGCTCTGACCCTTTACCTGCTGGAAGTTTATGTCGTCGGTCGCCGCGTGCCGGAAATGGAGCCGATTGAACCGGCTCTGATTCACGAAAAATTGCACGAGACGTTTCACGAAGCCATGGACACCGTTCGCAAGGATTCCGTCAAAGAACCGAAGGAAGAAGAAAAAATCGTCATTGAACGATTGCCTTCAGACAGTCCACATCCCCGCAGACCCAGACAAATCGGTTCTCACCACATCTGACCCCGCAATCATTTCAGTCTTTCAGGAGGTTTTCGTTGATTATCGAATCGCAAGCGCCTACGCGCATTGATCTGGCCGGAGGCACGATTGACCTGTGGCCGCTGTATCTGTTTCACGACAATACCCAAACCATCAACTTCGCCATTGACCAGTATGCGCGCTGCCGACTGGAAACGCGCGACGACGGCAAATTCGTCGTCGAATCGAAAGACCGCGGCGTTCGCGTCGAAGCCGGTTCACTCGAAGAGCTTCGCGGCGACGACGAACTGTCGCTCATCTCGAAGCTGATTTACCACTTCATTAAACCCGGAAATGGGCCATCCACAGGATTGAATATCACAACGGATTGCATGGCTCCGGCTGGAGCAGGACTGGCTGGTTCGTCGGCATTGAACATCGCAGTGTGCGGCGCGCTGAATCAACTGGTTGGCAATCGTTACCCGACCGAACGGCTGCCATTCATTGCCATCAACATCGAAACGCAGGTGTTGAAAGTCCCAGCCGGCTATCAGGATTATTTCCCCGCCGTGTATGGCCGGGTTTCGCGCGTCAAACTGGATGTCGAAGGCGTAGTGCGCGAAGAAGTCGTCACCGATCTTGACGAACTGGAAAGCCGCGTCGCGTTGTGCTTCACCGGCGCTCCGCGCAATTCCGGCATCAACAACTGGGAGATGTACAAGAAGCACATTGACCGCGAAGGCGACGTTGTCGAACGCTTCGACCGCATACGCGACACGGCTCTGAAAATTGACGAAGCTCTGACGGCCACGGCGTTCGACAAAGTAGGCGCGATCTTTGCCGAAGAATGGGCCAGCCGACGCGAACTCGTCCCGACCATCACCACTCCGTTCATTGACGAACTGATAGAAATCGCCAAACAACACGGCGGCGAAGCGGCAAAAGTCTGCGGCGCAGGCGGCGGAGGTTGCGTGGCGTTTTATTGCCAGCCCGGACGCAAAGCCGATGTGGAAGCTGCGCTGAGCAAGGCTGGCGGCCAGGTCATTCATTACCGCATCGCCCGCGAAGGCCTGACGGTCACGCAAAAATAGCCTCGTGGATAAGCCCCCCGGGTTTGCCGCTGCGCGAATTCGCCTGCAATTTCCTTTGGTTTTGAATTGAAACGAAGAAAGGTGGCGGAGGCGTGTGGGAATCGAACCCGACCGGCGCACGCTCACGCGCACGTCCAACGGTTTTGAAGACCGCGCCAGTCACCAGACCAGATGCGCCTCCGCAATCGAGAGCGGGCTTTTTATTACACAGGTTGTAATCGGTCAACCGTACCGACTTTTCTACGCCAAACTTTGTTATATTGCCGCGCGCAAATTTCAACAGGAGGCATTGCACACAACTTGAGCAAACTCGAATCGTTCGTTGAAGAATTGACCAAAGCCGAGCGCACGCTGGCTCGCCGCGACAAACGGCTGGGCGCGTTTATCAAACAATATGGCCCGTGCCGCATTCGCCCGCATACGCGATACTTTCACACGCTGGTCGGTTCGATTATTTCCCAACAGCTTTCGACCAAAGCAGCGGACACCATACACAAACGTTTTCTGGCTTTGTACGCGCCGACTCGTTCACCAAAACCGGAACTGATTCTGGCCACGCCGGACGAAGACCTGCGCGCAACGGGCATTTCGTTTCCCAAAATTTCCTATATCAAAGACATCGCCGCCAAGACCGAAGACGGCACGCTGAAATTCAATCGCCTCTCGAAAATGACCGACGACCAAATCATTGAAATGTTGACCACGGTTAAAGGCATAGGCGTGTGGACGGTGCATATGTTTTTGATTTTCTCGCTGGGCAGATTCGACGTACTGCCGGTCGGCGATCTCGGCATACGCAGAGGCATTCAACTGGCGTATGGCTTTGACGAACTGCCTAACGCCGACCAGATTGAAAAAGTGGCTGACGAAAACGGCTGGCGACCTTACTGTTCCATCGCTTCGTGGTACTTGTGGCGCAGCCTGGAAAACAAAGCCGATTGATTTGCCTCTCCTGCAGAAATTCGTGACGCTTCTTTGGTGAGTTCTGTTGTCGGCGTCGTAAGTCCGCGCGCCTCCGCCCGTGATGTTGTCGGTGGTGGTGTTTCCGGCTGAGTCATACGTCATCCCGTTCAGCCGATTGCTGGCCGAGTTCGGCAGGATGACGGTCTTGAAGATGTTCGCGCCCCAGGTTCCGCCGGAGTTGATCCAGCGATTTCCCCACCGGTCGTAGCTGTAATGCTGTGCGTAAACCGAAGGCCAAGAACCGCCAGTTGTTCGCTGAACTCCGTTGGCTTGGGTGACGCGGTTCAGCGCATCGTATTCATAAGTGTCCCGCAACGGGATGGCGTAGCTGGAATAAGCGTCATCGGAAGGAACGTAATGTTCCTGCATCGTGACGTTGCCGTTGTTGTCATTGGCGTTGAGGAATGCGTTGCCGATGCTGCGCGCCTGATTGCTGAAGTAGGTGATCAGCGCGCCGCGATTCCACGTCCATTCGTCTGCGGAGCTTGTGCCCAAACGAATGTCCACCGCTTGCCCGCGCGAGTTGTAATGGATGTTGTGATAAAGCGCCGTCGTCGTGCCGAAGCGTTCGCGTTTGATCTGTCCCTGAGCGTTGAACAGAAATTCGTTGGCGTAGGTGCGCGAAACACCGTCGCCGATGTTGCCGCTGAAGCTGCTGATGCGACCGGCAGTGTCTTAGGAAGTGAGCCAGCCTTTGCTTTCCAATCCGAGGCAATACAGGAAGCTGAACACTACTGGTGATCGCGCAAGCCCCAATTATGAGGGATCATTCGGCGGATTTGTTCGCCAGCCGGTAATCGTTCAACGTGCGCAGGCCGCCCATATTGCTACGTGCGGACGGTGCGAAATTTTGCGCAAGCGCTAGCGAGAGCTTCAATCGTTGAGCGACGCTGAGCATAGTCGTTTCAACTTACTTTTTGGAAAACCTGATCGGTATTTGCGTTGATTATTCTGGCTATCAGAAAAATATCACCCGTAGCTTTATAAATATCTATTTTCGTTCCGTCGCTGAAAAAAATACGTAAAAACGTAGCCCGAAATTCCAGACGCTGCACTTCAGAGTAATTTCTAGACTTTGTTCTTTTGAATAAAGTGCGGTGTTCAACGAAGTCTTTATGGAAAATAGTCCGCTCTATAAAGACGTGAATTACCAGAATCAGTTGAAATAAAAACAATGCACCAAGTGCTACTTTATGGAATGCTCTGACCTCCCATACTTCTTGTTCATTGTCTACAAATATAAAAACCCCAGCCAAAAAAAACATAAAGAGTCCAAGCGGAGTTTTTAGCCAAAGTGGATTTCTTGCTGTATATGGAAGCTTATCGTCTAGTTGCAAGCATCACCCCCATATTTTCGACAGGCTTCTGCGGGAGTGAGAACATTTGGTTCCTGGCTATAACGATTCCTAGAGTACATCTCAACTTGAAGCCGCATCACATTCATGCCCGGCTGAACGCCAGTCATTACAGCCGTGCTGGCAACGTTTGCCGTTTGTACCTGTCGCATCGTCCAGCCATTATTAATCGTTGTTCTCAATGGGTGCGGCTCTTTTAGAACGACGGAGAAACTGCAAAAAATTGGGAATTTTCGCAAAGTTGCCTTTTCCTGAGAGCCAATTTCCAGGAGATATGCTCATTCGGCAGTCATACCTCCTCGTTACTCGTTCCACCGCAGCGCGCGCATTCACCTCA
>Ga0268299_1000372_pt1 | contig 149319 bp, 138 predicted proteins | sample NOBtaG_FD_193484 | JGI IMG/M metagenome (GOLD analysis project Ga0268299, IMG submission 193484) | Activated sludge microbial communities from bioreactor in Nijmegen, Gelderland, Netherland - NOB reactor | ecosystem: Engineered > Bioreactor > Aerobic > Activated sludge | place: Netherlands...
GTCCTGGGCGGCCAGGTCTGGGCGGCGTCCGAACGCCGGCGGGCCCTGCTCCAGGTCGCCGACGTCCTCCGCTCGCCCGGCGACGACGACGCCCTCGCCGACTGCCCGCCGGTCGTCGAGCAGATCGCCGCCCTCGCCGAGCGGCTTCGGCCGGTCCCCGCCCGGCCGAAGACCGACCCGACGTTCGACGACTCGGCCCTGTACCAGGTGCCGGACTCGCTCAAGGCCGGCGGGTCGTCGCGGCAGCGCATGGTCGCCCGCCTGACACCCAGCCTCGCCTGGCTGGCGGCGACGCCGCCGCTGTTGCGCTTCCTCGGCCGGTCGGCCGACGACCTCGGAGGGACGTCCTTCCTCGACCTGGTCGAATCCGACGATGTGCCGACCCTGCGGCGCGTCCTCGACGAGGCGATCCAGGACGGCGAGGGGCACAACTTCGTCTTCCGCATGGCCGGGTTCGCGTCGGGCACCCCGGCGACGCGCGAGGTGCGCCACGTCCAGCTCGATGTCATGACCGCCTACTCGGACAGGGGCGTGCCGCTCCACCTCCGCTGCCACCTGCTCGACGTGACCGACAAGGTGCGCACCGAGCGCGAGCTGGTCCGCCGGACGGAGGAACTCTCCCAGGCGAACGCCCGCCTCCGGCAGATCAACCACGACCTGCAGCGCCTCAAGGAGAGCTACCGCGACTTGTACCACAACGCCCCGGTCCTCTACTTCAGCCTCGACGTCCAGGGCCGGTTCGCCGCCGTGAACGAGACGCTCCTCCGCGTCCTCGGCTACGCCCGGGACGAGGTCATGGGCCAGCCGTACACGAAGGTGCTCCTCGACGAGGACCGGCCGGCGTTCCTCGACGACCCGGCCCTGTTCCAGCACCCCGGCGAGATCGAGACGCGCTGGGTGAAGCGCGACGGCTCGGTCATCGACGTCTGGATCGGGACGACGACGATCAAGGACGCCGAGAGCCGGTTCGTCCGGTCGCGCAGCGTCGCCCGCGACATGACCGCCTACCGCCGCCTCGCCCGCGCCGTCCAGGCGAAGGCCGAGGAGCTCGCCCAGGCGAACGAGCGCCTCCGCCGCATCAACCAGGAGCTGGAGGAGTTCACCTACGTCGTGTCGCACGACCTGAAGGAGCCGCTCCGCACCCTGGAGGCGTTCAGCAACTTCCTCGCCGACGACTACGGCGACGTGTTGCAGGACGAGGGGCGCGAGTACCTCGCCCACCTGATCCAGGCGAGCCGGCGGCTGGCCCGGCTGATCGACGACCTGCTCACCCTGAGCCGGGTCGGCCGGTTCCTGAAGAAGCCGGCCCCGTTCTGGTGGGAGCCGCTCCTGGAGCTGGTCGCCGCCGACCTGCACGAGCTGCTCCAGCGCAAGCAGGCCGTCCTGCGCGTCGAGGGGCCGCTGCCGCCGGCGGTCGGCGACCCGGAACGGATCGGCCAGCTCCTGACCAACCTCGTCGGCAACGGCCTGAAGTACAACACGAGCGACACGCCGGAGGTCGTCGTCGGGACGGCGGCGTCGGCGACGCCGGGCGAGGTGGTCGTCTTCGTGCGCGACAACGGCATCGGCATCGCCGCGGAGCACCACGCGGAGATCTTCCGCATCTTCCGTCGGCTGCACCACCGCGACAAGTTCGAGGGGACCGGGGCCGGCCTGGCGATCTGCAAGAAGATCGTCGAGTCGCACGGCGGCCGGATCTGGGTCGATTCGACCCCCGGCCAGGGGGCGACGTTCTACTTCACCCTGCCGGCGGCCGAGCTTTCCCCACTCGCCCCCGGCTTTGCGGGGGAGAGGGGTCGGGGGTGAGGGGGACGACGCCTTGCCGGACGAACAGCCGCCCCCCTCACCCCAACCCCTCTCCCCCCGCAAAGCCGGGGGGCGAGGGGCTCCGGAGGCGACCATGCCCGCGCCCCGCCTGCTCCTGATCGACGACTCGCCGGAGGTCGCCCTCCTGGCGCGGCACCTCGCCCGGCGGGCCGGCCAGGGCCTCGTCGTCGCGGTCAGCGCGGAGGCGGCCCTCGACATCCTCGCCGCCGACCGGGCGTTCGACCTGCTCCTGCTCGACGTCAACCTGCCCGGCATGGACGGCGTCACCCTCGCCGGCCGGCTCCTGGCCGAGGGCGTCCGGCCGGTGGCGATCTTCCAGCAGTCCGGCCTGCACGACGACCTGGCCCGGGCGGTGGACGCCGGCGTCGCATACGTCTTCTTCAAGGACTATCTGGCCGATCCGGCCCGCTGGGCCGGCCGGTGCGACGAAATCCTACGCGCCGCCGGTGGCGAATCGGCGGCGCGCCCTTTATCCTGTCCAGAGGCGGCCCTCGGCCCGGCCCTGGAGCAGGCCCTCGGCTCGCCGGGGACGGCCCGGCTGGCGGCGGCCGTCCTGGCGCGGTGCCGGCACGGTTCGAGTCTACTCGACGTTTGCGGGCGGCTCTTCGGCGGGGCCGTCACCCAGCGCCTGGAACAGGCGCTGCGACCACATCGGCAGGAGGGGACGGACGAGGCGCACGGCGCATGACGACCCACACGGTGCTGCTGGTCGAGGACAACCCGGCCGACGTGGCGATCGCCCAGCGGGCGCTGCGCGAGTCGAGCCACGGCCCGGACGCCGACTGGCGCATCGACCTCGTCGTCGCCCGCGACGGGGCCGAGGCGCTGGAATACCTGCTCGGCGACCGGCCGGTGCCGGCCCTGGTCCTGCTCGACGTCAACCTGCCGGGCCTGACCGGCCGCCAGGTGCTGGAGCGCATCCGGGCGACGCCGCGCCTGCGGACGCTACCGGTCGTCGTCCTGACGACGTCGCGCCGGGCGGAGGACATCCAGGAGATGTACGCCGCCGGGGCGAATTCCTACATTGAGAAGCCGCAGGAGTACCGCCGCTTCGTCGCGCTGATGGACGTGGTGCAGCGCTACTGGTTCGACGTCGCCCAGCTGCCGACGTGATCGGGCCGACCTCCGGGTAGGTCCGCCGAGCCGAGGCGGACCAGGCCAGGGCGCGGGCTCCGCGCCGAAGGGCGTGGCCCGCACCGCCTGTTCTGCGGTGCCGCTCGGCTCGCGGCACCTACCCGGACGGCTGCCAGACCGCTGACCTGAGTGGGCCTACCGATGTCCGGGGAAGTCACCGCCGCTCGCCCGTTCCCTCTCCTGGACCCGGCCGAGGCGCTGCGGTTCTGGTACGACCGCACCAATTACGAACACCGCCAGGCCCTGCCGAACGACCTTAAACTCGACCGGATGCTCGCCCTGCTCGCCCGGCTCGGCGACCCGCACCTGCGCCTGCGCGTCCTGCACGTCGCCGGCACGAAGGGCAAGGGCTCGACCGCGGCGATGCTCGACAGCGTTCTCCGCCGGGCCGGCTATCGCACCGGGCTGTTCACGTCGCCGCACCTGCACGGCGTCGAGGAGCGCTTCCGGGTCGATGGCCGACCGATCACGCCGGCCGAGTTGAACCTGCTCCTGAGCGAGATCAAGCAGGCGTGCGACGCTGTCCCGGACGCGACGTTCTTCGAGATCGGCACCGCGCTCGGCTTCCTGCACTTCGTCCGGCGGCGCGTCGAGGCGACGGTGCTCGAAGTCGGCCTCGGCGGCCGGTTCGACTCGACGAACGTCTGCGTCCCGGACGTCGCCCTCGTCACCAGCATCAGCTACGACCACACGAAGCAGCTCGGCACGACCCTCGCCGAGATCGCGTTCGAGAAGGCCGGCATCGTCAAGCCGGGCCGGCCGGCCGTCAGCGGCGTCGTCGCCGCGGAGGCCCGGGCCGTCGTCGAGCGCGTCTGTGCCGAGCGGGCCGCCCCGCTGTGGCAGCTCGGCCGGGACTTCGACTTCGACTTCCAACCCGGCCAGGTCGCCGCGACCGGGATCGAGCCGGCCCGGCTGACGGTGCGGACGCCGCGGCGGACATGGGACGGCCTGGAGCTGCGCCTGCTCGGCCGGCACCAGGCGGCGAACGCGGCCGTCGCCGTCGCGGCGCTCGACGTCCTGGCCGATCGCGGCTGGCCGATCCGCGAGGCGGCCGTCCGCGAGGGGCTCGCCGGGGTCGAATGGCCGGGTCGGATGGAGGTGCTGCGTCGGGCCCCGCTCGTCGTCGTCGATTGCGCCCACAACGTCGCCTCGGCCGAGGCGGTCGTGCGGACCCTGGCCGAGTCGTTCCCGACCGGCGGCCGGCGCTGGCTCGTCCTGGCCGTCAGCAACGACAAGGACGTCGCCGGCATCGTCGCCGCGCTCGCCCCGCACTTCGACGGCGTCGTCGCGACCCGTTTCCTCGGCAGCAGCCGGGCCGTCGCCCCGGACGAACTCGCCGCCCACTTCGGCCGGGTCGGCCGGACCGCCACGGCCCGCGCCACGCCGCTCGACGCCTGGCGCGAGGTGGAGCGACTCGCGGGGCCGGATGACCTGGTCTGCGCGACCGGGTCGGTGTTCCTGGTCGGCGAGCTGCGCACCCTGCTGACGTAGAACCCGTCCGCCCGGCAGACCTTTACGGGCCGCCCGGCGACGACCGCCGCGCAAGTTCACTTGTCGCTGGCGTTCCGTTGCGGGGCGCGGTAACCTTCCTGGGTGTGGGTCGCTGCGCCAAATCGCTCGCGGGAGGAGCCTTCACCATGACCCGGGTACGCGGCTTTGCCGTCCTGTCGCTCGCCCTGTTTTGCGCGGGGCCGCTCGTCGCCCAGCCCGACCTGCTCGAACAGGCCAAACTGCGCCAGCAGGTCGAGGCCCAGCGCGTCGAGCAGCTCGTCACCGACGCGGACAAGAACGCGACCGCCGTCGGCCGGACCGACCCGGCCCGCGCCATCGCGATCCTCCAGGCGGCCCTCGACACCCTCGAAGCGGACACGTCGCTGCCCGAGGCGAAGAAGGCGACCCTGAAGCGCAAGGTCGAGATCGGCCTGCGGGCGTACCAGGGCAGGACGACCGACCTGACCCGGCCGGCCGCGCCGCCGCTCGTCGTCGATCCGCGCCGCCAGGGCGAGGAGCGCGACCTGCGCGACGCGACCCAGATCCAGCGGCAGATGCAGGAGATCCGCGACCTCCGCGCCGCCGGCAAGACGTTCGACGCGAACCGCCTCCAGGACGACCTCCGCCGGCGCTACCCCGACAACCCGACCATCGCCCTCGCCGGGACGATCGCGTCGCGCAACCAGGCCCTGGCCGACGCGCGCCAGTACGACAACCAGCGCGACAACGCCTGGGGTGCCATCCAGCGCGACATCGAGAAATCGTCCACGCCGGAGGCCCGCGACTACAACCTGCCGTCGAACTGGGTCGAGCTGTCGAAGCGCCGCTCGCAGGCGACACAGCTGACGAAGACCGAGCGCGCCATCCTCGAAGCCCTCAACACGCCGGTGTCGGTGGACTTCAACGGCGAGAAGTTCGACGAGGTGATCAAGTACCTCGAAAAGGTGATGAAGCAGCCGATCATCGTGCCGCAGGCCGTGCTGGCCGAGGTGCAGGTCACGAGCGAGACGCCGGTCAAACTCAAGACGGACCGCGTCTCGATGCGGACGGTGCTGAAGAAGCTCCTCGCTGAGGTCGGCCTGGCGTACGTCATCAAGGACCAGACGATCCAGGTCATGACGACGCGCGGCGCGGCCGAGACGATGTCCACCCGGACGTACTACGTCGGCGACCTGGTCACGGTGGTCGATCTCCGCTTCGGTCCGGTGGCGAACCAGTTCCAGATGATCGAGAACGTCAACCGGCTCATGGCGATGGTCGTGCAGTCGGTCGATCCGAACAGCTGGTGGCCGAATGGGGGCGGCCGGATCTCGTTCGACCCGGTGACGATGTCGTTCGTCGTCCGCCAGTCGGCTGAGGTGCACATGATGCTCGGCGTCGGGCTGCGGTAACGCCCGCCGAGGCCGTTCGGCAAAAAGGTGAGGTAGAGAGCGGGCGATCGGATTCGAACCGACGACGTCCAGCTTGGGAAGCTAGCATTCTACCACTGAATTACGCCCGCAACATTCGCCACTATACCCACCCCGGCCGGGCCACGCAAGAGGCCCGGCCCGATTTTTTGCGCCGACCGAACGCCCCGTCACGGGTCGATCTTGCCGCGCATCTTGTACAGCCGCAGCAGCGCCGCGTCGGCCATCCGCTCGCCCGCCCCGACCTCGGCGATCGCGACGGCGAAGTCCGCGCCGTAGCCGCCCTCCGCCGCCGCCTCGATCGTCGGGAAGTACTGCTGGTAGTCGTTGCAGTAACCCAGGACAAAGAGGTGGTCCAGCCGGGCCCGCCGCTTCAGGCCCAGGCCGTGAGCGCAGAACGGCTCGCCCGAGACGCCGACCAGGCCGAACTTGCCATCGAGCAGGGCGACCGTCACCCGCGGCCGGACGCCGTCGCGGTACTCGCGCTCATAGAACGCGACCAGCGCCGGGAAGAACGCCTGGCTGTAGACCAGGGTGACCAGCGGGTTGCCCAGGTCGATGCGCGGCTTGAAGGTGAACTCCTCCGTCGCGAACGCCAGCGCCGGACGCGCCGACGGTTTTGGTTTCAGGTTGGGTACCAGTTTCAACACCTCGCCCGCGAGCAGCTGGCCGAAGCCGTCCGGGTCGCCGGACTTCAACGCCTTCGGTGACAGGTCGCCGGACGCCCCTTGCAGGAACAGACACGGCGCGTTGGTTTCCTTCTCGACGGCGCGACATAACGCCCCCGGGTAATCGGCCGAGAAGTCGAGCAGTTTCGCGGGCAGGATCGTCGGGTGGGCGGCGAAGTTCACCGCGTGGGCGATCGGCTTGCCGTCGAGGCCCTCGACGCGCAGCACCTGCAACGAGTCGTCCAGCGGCTTGTCGGCGAGCTTCGAGTGGCGGTTGCGGTTCCAGTCGCCGCGCGACGCGCCGACGGCCCAGCGCGCCGGCCGCAGTTCCTTCGCCGCGTCGCGGACGACGCGGATCAGCTTCGCCTCCAGGTCGGCGGTGTACGGCTTCTCCTTCGTCGGCCAGTCGTCCAGCTCGAGGACCGGGCCGTGGTGCGTGTGCGACGCGACGAGGAACAGGCCGTCGATGCCGTCCCCCTTCAGGGCGGCCTCGATCCGGGCGAACGACGCCCGGGTCGGCGGCCGGCCGAGGTCGAGGCCGACCAGGGCGATCCGCTTGCCGGCCGCCTCCAGGACGAGGGCCCGGGCGTGCAGCGAGTCGCGGACGCCGGTGCTGGCGGCGTCCTTCCGGGCACCGTAGCCCCACATCGGGAAGCCCTTCGGCGGGGTGACGTCGATCCGGGCGGCCCCCGCCCTCCACGCCGGGCCGGCCGGTTCGTCCGCCGGGAGCGAGCAGGCCGCCATGGCGGCGGCAACGAGCGGAATCGCCAACGAAACGCGGGTCATGTCCGGTCCTCCTCGTCGTGCCCCAGACGCCGTGCGGGCACCCGGGGCGATTGTAGCGATTGTAGCGAACGTATTGGATGCGCCTGTCGAGCCGGCGGGAGCGCCCGCGCCGGAAAATCGGGATTGACTTGTCTCCCACGCTACAATTCGGGTGGCAACGCGAGCTGACAACTCCCCTGTAACTGCTCCATCGCGTCGGCTGAAACCAACCGCCTCGGTCGATCCCCACGGCTTACCCCGTCGGGCAAGGACATTGCGTCTTGCCAGCGCGGAAGGTCCGCGCCGGCAGGTTGTGGGAAAACGGGCAAGCCGGGCGGAAGGCGGAACGCGAGTAAGACCGTCAACCGGCAGAAGCCGTCCCCAATGCCGTCATTCGACTAAGCGCGGAAGGACCGGTTGCCGATTTACTCACTAGCCACGGCGGAGACAATTCTCCGACCGACGCACCGACCGGCTCGCCGACCCGAGCCGGGGTGTCCCACCGGACCGACTCCCATGGACCGTGTGGCCGATGGAGCTGCCCCCCGAGCGGAGATGCCCGGCATCCCCGCGCGCTCAGTTCCAGCGCCCCCGGCCCGCCGAGCGCCGCCCCCGGCCGTTCGGCTCCAGGCGCGGACCCGGTCGCTGCCCCAGGGTGCCCCACTGTCCCGACCGGCTTCCCGCGCCGGCTCTGGGGCCCCGAACCAGAGACGATGAGGGAGTGTAGCTGAACATGAAAAAGGTCTTCACCACCGGCCAGGTCGCCAAGATCTGCAAGGTCGCGCCGCGGACGGTGAGCAAGTGGTTCGACTCCGGCCGGCTGCGCGGGTATCGCATCCCAGGCAGCCAGGACCGGCGCATCCCCCGCGAGCAGCTCATCCGGTTCCTCAAGGAGCATCACATGCCCCTTGGCGAACTCGAGGAGGAGGGCTGGCACAAGGTCCTCGTCATCGGCGCGGAGAAACTCTTCCTCGACCGGATCAAGGAGCTGCTGCCCGAGAACGAGGACTACAAGTTCGAGGTCGCCAACAGCGGCTTCGAGGCCGGCATCCAGGCGGAGAGCTTCCACCCGGACACGATGATCATCGACCTGGCGATGGGCCGCAGCGAGGCGCTGCTCATCGCCCAGAACCTGCGCCGCAACCCGGCCTACGAGGCGACGACGATCATCGGCATGGCCGGCGAGGACGAGCCGGAGCCGGACGCCCTGAAGACCTACGGCTTCAACGAGATCTTCAAGAAGCCGTTCGACGTCGCCCTGTTGGCCGAGTCGATCCGAACCGCCGTCGAAGAGAAGCGCGACAACATGTGAAACTGGCCCGCCCGCGACCCGGCGGCGTCCCACCCCATCCTCACCGATCGGGTGCGACGCCGCCGGGTCGCTCCGTTTCTTACCCCGCCGGTCTTATTCCCCCGCGTTGGGTTGCGCCGCCAGCACGATGTCCCATCCGTCTGGCAGAAACCTCGGCCGCATCGCCGCCACGAAGTGGTCCTTCCAGACGTAGGGGTCGAGCGAGTCGCTCTCGAGCTGTTGCGATTCGTAGGTGTCGTGGCAGCGCCGACAGACGAAAAGGACGTTGGAGATGCGCCGGCGCAGGTCGTCGGGGAGCTTCCGTTTGTGCCGCTTCGGCACGACGTGATGGCGGGTCAGGTCGTGTGCCGTGCCGCAGACGACGCAGCGGTCGTTCTTCACCGCGAGGAAGAACGGCGAGAGCCGGTCGCCGTACAACTCGGCGAGCTTCTTCTCGGTCGTCGCGTCGGTCAGGCGCAGGGTCTGGTCATCGACCGCGACGGCGAACCCCTTGCGGAGGTAGAACCGGGCCCGCCGCCGCGAGCAGCGGAAGAGCGCCTCGCCGGCGACGTTCTGGACGAGGACGGTCTCGTAGCGGACGGCCCCGTCGAGGCGGGCGAAGTCGTCGCCGACGAACTCGCCGTCGAGCCAGGCGAGGAACTTGCGCACGGCGCAGACGCCGCGCGGCGACTTCTTCAACGCCGGGCCGTGGAGGACCTCGTACTCGACCCGGCCCTCGGTGATGGCCAGCACGCGGCGGACCGCGCCGAGCGGGCCGCGCTTCTGGTAGTAGGACTTGCCGACTTCGATGGTCGTCACGGCTCGTCCTCAGCGTGCCCAGAGCTTGCGGTCGAGGCTCCGGTAGCCGATCGCCTCCATGACGTGGTGCGGCTGGATCTTCTCCTCGCCCTCCAGGTCGGCGAGCGTCCGTGCGACGCGCAGGATGCGGTCGTGCGCCCGGGCCGACAGGCCCAGTTCGTCCATCGCCATGCGTATGAGGCCCTGACCTTCGAGCGTCAGCTCGCAATGCTTGCGCAACTGGCGCGTCGTCATCCGGCTGTTGAGCTGGTGGCCGTCCGGGCCGAAGCGCCGCCGCTGGGCGTCGCGAGCCTTGTCGACCTGACGGCGCATCTCGGCGCTGTTCGTCCCGTCGGCCTTCGCCGACAGTTCGGTGAACGGCACCGCCGGCACCTCGATGTGCAGGTCGATCCGGTCGAGCATCGGGCCGCTGAGGCGGGCCATGTAGCGCTCGATGACCGGCGGGGCGCACTTGCACTGGTGGCGCGGGTCGCCGAGGAAGCCGCACGGGCACGGGTTCATTGCCGCGACGAGGACGAACCGGGCCGGGAATGTCGTCGAGTGCAGCGCCCGGGCGATCGTCACCTGGCCGTCCTCCAGCGGCTGGCGCATCACCTCCAGGCTCTTGCGGTTAAACTCGGCCAGCTCGTCCAGGAACAGCACGCCGTGGTGGGCGAGGCTGATCTCGCCGGGGACGGGCGGGTTGCCGCCGCCGACCATGCCGGCGTCGCTGATCGTGTGGTGCGGCGACCGGAACGGCCGGGTGCAGAGCAGCGGCTCGTCGCCGGGAAGCCGGCCGGTCGCGCTGTAGATGCGCGACGTCTCCAGGCTCTCCGACAGCGTCAGCGGCGGCAGGATCGTCGGCAGGCGCTGGGCGAGCATCGTCTTGCCCGATCCCGGTGGGCCGAGCATCAGGATGTTGTGCGCGCCGGCCGCGCTGACGATCAGGGCCCGCTTCGCCGCCTCCTGGCCGCGGACGTCGCTGAAGTCGATCGGGTACTGGTTCAGCTTGCCGGCCAGGTTGCCGACGCCGCCGGGCAGCGGGTCGATCTGGAGGTTGCCGGTCAGGAGGCCCACCGCCTCCGCCAGCGACGCGACCGGGTAGACGTCGATCCCCTCGACGACGGCCGCCTCGCGGGCGTTCGCCGCCGGGACGAGCAGGCGCGAGATCCCTTCACGCCGCGCCGCCAGGGCGACGGCCAGCGCGCCCTTGATCGGCCGGACGGAGCCGTCGAGGGCCAGCTCGCCGACGCTCGCCAGGTCGTTCACCACCTCGGGCGGCACGTCGCCCTTGCCGACGAGGATGCCCAGGGCGATCGGCAGGTCGAACGCCCCGGCGTCTTTGCGAAGGTCTGCCGGTGCCAAGTTGATGACAGTGCGCCCTTGCGGTCGCCGGTAGCGGAGGTTCTCCAGGGCGCGTTCGATGCGGTGGATGCTCTCCTTGACGGCGAGTTCCGGCAGGCCGACGAGGATCGTCTTCGGCAGGCCGGCGGCGATGTCGACCTCGACCTCGACCGGGACGGCGTCGATGCCGACGAGGGCGTGCGTGCGCAACTTCGCGAGCATGGGCGGCCTCGGCCCGGGGTGTCGGGGATCCATCGGCCGTTCTACCCGGGCCGGGGTGATTGTGCAAGCGTTCACCAGCGAAGTGAAGGGCCACCCGGGAGCAACCTGTCGCCACGTCGCGTTGACAAAGCCGGAAGAATCGCTACCATCATCAAAGTTGGCGATGAACGGGCTGTAGCTCAGCTTGGTAGAGCGCTTGGTTCGGGACCAAGAGGTCGCAGGTTCAAATCCTGTCAGCCCGATCTTGTAAGCCCTGGTTATTCCAGGGCTTACATCTTTTTTGGACCGCACTTCAATCGCCCCATTGCCCCTCCGGGGGAATCGCTTATCCTCACCGATACGCCTTTCCCACCGCCAGCGAGGCGGCCAAGAGCCGATCGACGGTGCCTGGACCGGGGCGGGAACCACGTCGCCGTGAGCGCTGCGGACGCGGACATCACCCCGGCTTCGCCTGCCGGGGGGCGATCCCGTTGGCTGTGCGATTTTGGGCCGCCTTGAACCTGGCCAAGCCCCTTCCGCACGCGGGACCGCGTGGCTGGCGGCGACGCCCCTCCTCTCAAGCCGGAACGGAAGCGGAACCAGGATGTCGCCAGGTCTGGTACGGGACGTGCTTTAAGGGAGCAGGGCGGTTGACGCGGGGAGCTTTCCTTACGCAGGGCACGAAACCGTTCGCTGAAGGCGATCGACGAGGAACGGAGGCGACGATGACCCTGCGGCACTGGCTCCTGCTCCTCGGGGGGATCGCCATCGGCGTGGTCGCCTTCCTCGGGTGGAGGTATTTCAAACCCGACGGGTTGCCGGCGGGGTTCGCCGGCAGCAACGGCCGGATCGAGGCGGTGGAGATCGACGTCGCCACGAAGACGGCGGGCCGCGTCGTGGCCATCCAGGCGGACGAGGGCGACTTCGTCACCGCCGGCCAGATCCTCGCCCGGATGGACACCGACGTGCTCAAGGCCCAGTTCCACGAGGCCGAGGCGGAACTCCACCGGGCGAAGAGCGCCGTCGAAGCCGCGGGGAGCAACGTCGCCCAGCGCGAGGCGGAGAAGGCGGCGGCGGAAGCCGTCGTGCTGCAGCGCGAAGCGGAACTCGACCTTGCCACCCGGAAATTCGCCCGGGCGGAAAGCCTCGTCGGGACCGGGGGCCTGTCGAAGGAGGAATACGACACCTACCGCGCCGCCCTCTACGGTGCCCGGGCGGCCGTCAGCACCGCCCGGGCGAACGTCGCCGGGGCGGCCGCCGCCATCGCCACGGCCAAGTCGCAGGTCGCCCAGGCGGAGGCGTCCGTCGTCGCCGCCCACGCGAGGATCGAGCGCATCCAGGCCGACATCGAAGACAGCACGTTGACGTCGCCGCGGGACGGCCGGATCCAGTACCGCATCGCCCAGCCGGGGGAGGTGCTTACCGCCGGCGGTAAGGTGCTCAACCTGATCGACCTCGGCGACGTCTACATGACCTTCTTCCTGCCGACGGCCGAGGCCGGCCGGGTCAAGTTGGGGGCGGAGGCCCGCCTCATCCTCGACGCCGCCCCGCAGTATGTCATCCCGGCCCGGGTGTCCTTCGTCGCGGATGTCGCCCAGTTCACGCCCAAGTCGGTCGAGACGGCCGAGGAGCGGCAGAAGCTCATGTTCCGCATCAAGGCCCGGATCGATCCGGACCTGCTCAAGAAGTACATCCGCAGCGCCAAGACCGGCCTGCCGGGCATGGCCTACGTCCGGCTCGACGACCAGGCCGATTGGCCGGCCCGCCTGGAGGTGCGACTGCCGCAATGAGCCAGGCCGCTGTCACCATCGGGCCGTCCGATCCCGGGCCGGTGGCGCGACTGACGGGGGTCGGCCTGCGGTACGGGCGGGTGTGTGCACTCGACGCCGTCTGCCTCGCCGTGCCGGCCGGGGGCATGGCCGGGGTGATCGGCCCGGATGGCGTCGGCAAGTCGAGCCTGCTGGCGCTCGTTGCCGGTGCCCGGCGCATCCAGGCCGGTCGGGTCGAGGTGCTCGGCGGCGACATGGCCGACGCGGCGTTCCGCCGGGCGGTTTCGCCCCGCGTCGCCTACATGCCGCAGGGCCTGGGCAAGAACCTCTACGCGGCCCTGTCCGTCTTCGAGAACATCGACTTCTTCGGCCGCCTTTTCGGCCACGGCCCGGTCGAGCGCGAGCGGCGCATCGCCGACCTGCTTGCGAGCACCGGCCTGGCACCGTTCGCCGGCCGGCCGGCCGGCAAGCTCTCCGGCGGCATGAAGCAGAAGCTCGGCTTGTGCTGCGCCCTGATCCACGACCCGGACCTGCTCATCCTCGACGAGCCGACGACCGGCGTCGATCCCCTGTCGCGCCGCCAGTTCTGGGAGCTGATCGGCCGCATCCGCGCCCACCGGCCCGGCATGAGCGTCCTGATCGCGACCGCCTACATGGACGAGGCGGCCGGGTTCGACTGGCTCGTCGCGATGGACGGCGGCCGCGTCCTCGCCGCCGGCGCGCCGAAGGAGTTGCTCGCCCGGGCGGGGACGGCCTCGCTCGAGGAGGCGTTCATCGCCCTGCTGCCGGAAGCGAAGCGCCGCGGCCACCGGGCGGTCGAACTGCCGCCCCGCCCGGCCGGCGGCGGCGAGGTGGCCATCGAGGCCCGGGACCTGACCAAGCGCTTCGGCGACTTCGTCGCGGTCGACCGGGTGACGTTCCGGATCGAGCGCGGCGAGATCTTCGGCTTCCTCGGCTCGAACGGCTGCGGCAAGACGACGACGATGAAGATGCTGACCGGCCTACTCCCCGCCAGCGACGGGAAGGCGTGGCTGTTCGGCCACGAGGTCGACGCCGGGGACATCGAAACCCGGCGCCGCGTCGGCTACATGTCGCAGAGCTTCTCGCTGTACGCCGAGTTGACCGTGCGGCAGAACCTCGTCCTGCACGCCCGTTTGTTCCAGGTCCCCGAAAAGGACATCGCGGCGCGGGTCCGGGAGGCTGCCCGGCGCTTCGGCCTCGACCAGGTCCTCGACGCCCTGCCCGCGTCGCTCCCGCTGGGCCAGCGCCAGCGCCTGTCGCTGGCGGTGGCGTTGATCCACGAGCCGGAACTGCTCATCCTCGACGAGCCGACGTCCGGCGTCGATCCGGTCGCGCGGGACTCCTTCTGGGAGTTGCTCATCGAGCTGTCCCGCCGCGACAGGGTGACCATCTTCATCTCGACTCACTTCGTCAACGAGGCGCGGCGCTGCGATCGCATCTCGCTGATGCACGCCGGCCGGGTGCTCGTCAGCAACACGCCGGCCGGCCTGGTCGAAACGCGCGGCGCGGCGACCCTGGAAGACGCGTTCATCGGCTACCTGGAGGAGGCGTCCGGTGCGGCCCCGGCGGCGAAGCCGACCGAGCCGGCCGTGCCGGCCGTGCCGGCCGCGACGGAGAGGCCGGTGCCCTCCCGGAGCGCCTGGGGAGGGTTCAGCGCCCGCCGCCTGTTGAGCTACGCCCGGCTCGAAGCGCTGGAGCTGAGCCGCGACCCGATCCGGCTGACGATGGCCGCCCTGGGGACCGTCATTTTGATGTTCATCATGGGTTACGGCATCACGATGGACGTCGAGGACCTGACCTTCGCCGTGCTCGACCGCGACCAGACGACCGCGAGCCGGGACTACGTCCTCAACCTCGCCGGGTCGCGCTACTTCGTCCAGCGGCCACCGCTCACCGACTACGACGACATCGACCGGCGGATGCGGTCGGGGGAGGTCAGCATGGCCGTCGAGATCCCGCCCGGCTTCGGGCGGGACGTCGGCCGTGGTGCCCCGGTGCAGATCGGCGTCTGGATCGACGGTGCCATGCCGTCGCGCGCCGAAACGATCCGCGGCTACGCGCAAGGGATGCACGCCCACTGGCTGACGTACCGGGCGGCGCAGGACCTCGGCCGGCGCGGCACGAGCGCCCCGGCCACCATAGAGACGCGCTTCCGCTACAACCCCGACGTCACGAGCCTCGTCGCGATGGTGCCGGCGGTGATCCCGCTCCTGCTCCTGATGATCCCGGCCATGCTGGCGGCGCTGGCGGTCGTCCGCGAGAAGGAACTCGGCTCGATCATCAACTTCTACGTCACGCCGACGACCCGGCTGGAGTTCCTGCTCGGCAAGCAACTCCCCTACGTCACGCTGGGGATGGCGAACTTCCTGCTCATGGCGGCGCTGGCGGTGACCGTCTTCGGCGTGCCGCTGAAGGGGAGCCTGGCGGCGCTGACGACCGGCGCGCTGCTCTACATCCTTTGCGCCACCGCGCTGGGCCTGCTCTTCTCGACCTTCATGCGCAGCCAGATCGCTGCCATCTTCGGCACGGCGGTGTTCACCATGCTCCCCGCGGCGCTGTTCTGCGGCATGATCGACCCGGTCTCGTCGCTGGACGGCGCGGGTGCCTTCATCGGGCAGATTTACCCCACGACCTACTTCCTCGTGATCTCGCGCGGCACCTTCTCCAAGGGGCTGGGTTTCGCCGACCTGTATCCCTCGTTCCTCCCGCTGCTGCTCGCCATCCCGGTCCTGTTCGGGCTGAGCGTGGCCCTCCTGAAGAAACAGGAGACGTAGCCATGCGCGGGTCCAACGTCCTGCACCTCGGCGTCAAGGAGTTGTGGAGCCTGGCCCGCGACCCGATGATGCTGGTGTTGATCGCCTTCGCCTTCACGGTCTCCATCTACACGGCCTCGACGGCGATGCCGGAAACGCTCAACAAGGCACCGATCGCCATCGTGGATGAGGACCGATCGCCGCTCTCGGCGCGGATTGTCGGGGCCTTCTATCCGCCGTATTTCCTCCCGCCGAAGCTGATCACCCAGGCGGAGATGGACGCCCGGATGGACGCCGGGCTGGACACGTTCGCGCTGACCATCCCCCCCGAGTTCCAGAGCGACGTCCTGGACGGTCGGCAGCCGGCGATCCAGCTCAACGTCGACGCGACCCGCGTCAGCCAGGCCTTTAGCGGCAGCGGCTACGTCCAGGCGATCGTCAGCCAGGAGGTGCAGGCGTTCGCGCTGCGTTTCCGCGCCGACACGGCGCTGCCGGTCGAACTGGCCGGCCGGGTGCGTTTCAACCCCCAGCTGAACAAGTCCTGGTTCATGGCCGTCATGAAGCTGATCGACCAGATCACCCTGCTGGCGATCGTCCTCACCGGCACCGCGCTGATCCGCGAGCGCGAGCGCGGCACGATCGAGCACCTGCTCGTCATGCCGGTGACGCCGTTCGAGATCATGACCAGCAAGGTCTGGGCGATGGGGCTGGTCGTGCTCGCGGCGACGGCGTTCTCCCTCTCCGTCGTCGTGCAGGGGGCGCTGGCGGTGCCGATCCAGGGCTCGGTCCTGCTGTTCCTGGCCGGTGCCGCGGTGCACCTCTTCGCCACGACGTCGCTCGGCATCTTCATGGGGACGTTCGCCCGCTCGATGCCGCAGTTCGGCCTGCTGCTCATGCTGGTGGTGCTGCCGCTACAGATGCTGTCCGGCGGCCAGACCCCGCGCGAGAGCATGCCCGACGCGGTCCAGTACCTGATGCTGGCGGCACCGAACACCCACTTCGTCATGCTCGCCCAGGGGATCATGTATCGCGGGGCGGGCCTGGCGGTCGTCTGGCCGCAGTTCCTCGCCCTCGCCCTGATCGGCGCGGTCTTCTTTAGCGTCGCCCTCGCCCGGTTCCGCAACACGATCGGGACGATGGCCTGAGTCGCCCCGCTCTCGCCGCCGGCGTAAAGCTTCCCGTTCGGCAACCCCGGTTTCGAAGGAACGCAACGATGACGCTCTTCCACACGATCCTGCACCCGACCGACTTCGACGCCGTGTCGATGGAGGCGTTCCGGGTCGCCCGGACCCTGGCGCAGCGGCTCGGGGCGAAGGTCGTCGCCTTCCACATCGCTGCCCCGCCCGCCGTCGTCACCGAGGACGGCCGGGTCGTCCTCGACCCGAAGTCGCCGACCCCGGTCGATCTCTGGGCGGGCTACCGCGCAGCGGAGGCCGAATCGCTCGGGGTGGATTACCAGCATTCGGTCGTGGTCGGCAACCACGCCGACGCCGGCCGGATGCTCGCGATGATGATCGGCCCGAACCCGGCCGGCGTCCTGGTCGTCATGGGGTCGCACGGCCGGACGGGCCTCAGTCGAATGATCTGGGGCAGCCGAGCCGAGGAGATCGTCCGCACCGTCCCTTGCGCGGTGCTGGTCGTCAAGGAGCCGCCGGCGTGACCTCGCCCGAGGGCACCGGACCGCCGTCGGGGCCTATTCCTCCGTAAGCTTCTTCCGCCGCAGGATGTGGTGGTAGTGCTGCGCGAAGCGGTGCGCCTCGTCGCGGACCGACTGCAGCAGCCGCAGCGCCGCCGAGTGGCGGCTCAGCCGTAACGGCTCCTCCAGGCCCGGGACGTACACCTCCTCCTCGCGCTTCGCCAGCGAGATCAGGCACGGGACCGCCACGCCCATCGCCGTCAGCGCCTCCCGGGCGGCGTTCAGTTGGCCGAGGCCGCCGTCGATCAGCAGGATGTCCGGCACCGGCAGGGCGTCCTCGCTCTCCTCGCGCTGCCGGAACCGCCGCGACACCACCTCGCGGATCGACGCGAAGTCGTCCACGCCCTCGACCGTGCGGACCTTGTAGCGCCGGTAGTGCGGCTTGAACGGCACGCCGTCGATGAAGTAGACCAGCGACGCGACGGTGTCCTCGCCTTGTAGATGGGCGATGTCCACCCCCTCGATCGTCCGCGGCGTCGTCGCCAGGTTGAGCACCTTGCGCAGGCCGGCCAGGCCCTTGCGCGGGTCGATCGGGAAGACGTGCGGCTGGGCGTCCTTGCGGACGTCGCCCCGGTCGCCGAGCTTCTGGAGCGCCTGGACGTCGTCGCGCAGCCGGGCCGCCTTCTCGAAGTTCAGCGCGGCGCTCGCCGCCTGCATCTCCTGCTCCAGTTCCTTGATCAGCTTCGCCTTCTTGCCCTCGAGCACGAGGCGGAGCTTGCGGATCTGGGCGCGGTACTCCTCGCGCGTCACCCGCAGGTTGCACGGGGCGGTGCATTGCCGGATGCTGTGCAAGAGGCACGGCCGGAACCAGCGCCACTTCGGGTCGTCCGACCGGATGTCCAGGCCGCAGGTGCGGAACTGGAACAGCCGCTGGAGGACGTGCATCGCCGCCCGGAGCGACTTGGCGCTGGTGAACGGCCCGTACAGGCGCACGCCGCGCCGGCGAGGCGTGCGGGTGAACTCGACACGCGGGAACTCCTCCCGGACGCGGATTTGCAGGTACGGGAACGACTTGTTGTCCCGCAGCAAGACGTTGAAGCGCGGCTGGATGTCCTTAACGAGGCGCGCCTCCATCAGGATGGCGTCCACCTCGGAGTCGGCCTCGACGTATTCGACGTCGGCGATGAGCGGGACGAGGTCGCGCGTGCGCGGGTCCTCGGCGGCGGCCTTGGTAAAGTAGTGGCCGGCCCGGTTGCGCAAGACCTTCGCCTTGCCGACGTAGATGACGACGCCCTGGGCGTCCTTCATCAGGTAGACGCCCGGCGTGGTCGGGAACGTCGCCGCCTTCTCGGCCGGCGTCGCGGCGGTCGGTTCGGACATGGCTGCCTCGCTCGCTGGGACGACATCATTGTACCAGTTTTGCTGGATGGCGGGGCGGCGGAAGGCCGATGCGTGGGAGAAGTGATTTCACCTAGCCGCCGGCTTGCCGGCGGGGTTTCGAGAAGTCCGCCGGCTTGCCGGCGGCTTAGGTGGGGACCGATGGACCTCCGGCCGGGCTACTCCCTGGAGCGCTGCCTGGGCGGCGGGCCGATGACGGTCGTCTTCGCCGCGTGGGAGGATGCCACCGACCGGCCGGTCGCCCTCAAGCTGATCCGCCCGGCGTGGGAGGATCGGCCGATCGCCTTACGCCTCCTCCGCCGCGAGGCCCGCGCCGGGCTCCGGGTCCGCCATCCGCACCTCGTCCGGGTCGAGGCGGCCTACCTCGACGACGCGGTGCCGTTCCTCGTCCTGGAGCGCCTCCACGGCGAGTCGGTCCGCGACCGGCTGCGGCGCGACTACCGCCTGCCGGTCGCCGACGCGGTCTGGATCGTCCGCCAGACGGCCGAGGCCCTGGCGGCGCTGCACCGGGCCGGCTTCGCCCACGGCGACGTCAAGCCGGAGAACCTCTGCCTGACCGGCGACGGCACCGTCGTCCTGCTCGACCTCGGCTTCGCCCACCGTCCGGGCGAGAACGACCGCCTCTTCGCGGAGGGCTACCTGCTCGGCACGGCCCACTACCTCGCCCCGGAGTTGTGCGGCTCGGAGCCGGAGGACGACCTGGCGGGTGACCTCTTCTCGCTCGGGGTGATGCTCTTCGAGCTGCTGACCGGCGAGTTGCCCTACCCGCGCGGCACCCTGGCCGAGGTGCTCGCCTGCCACCACGACGACTACCCCGACGACGTGCGCGAGCACGTCGCGGTACCGGACCGGCTCGCCCGGTTGCTCGACCGATTACTCGCCCGTCGGCCAAACGACCGACCGACGGCCCGGTCGGTCGTGGCGATGCTCGTCGCGCTGGAGATCGACCTGCTCGGCCGCCGGGCGGCGTGAGGTCACTCCAGGCCGCTCTCGTTCAGGTCGCCTTCGGTGAAGAGGACGAAGCCGCGCTCGACCAAGGTCCGGGCCCCGGTCTCGTGGTCCTCGACGTGGATCGCCAGGGCCGCCCGGCCGGACGGCCCGATCAGGAGCGGGTAGGCGTAGTTGATGCCGACCTCGGCCGCGAGCAGCGCCTTGCAGATGTCGAGCAGCGGCTGGTCGTCCTCTGGCAACTGGACGACGAGCAGGTCCGTCTCGGTCACCGGGAGCTTCGCCTGCTCGAAGATCTCCAGGGCCCGCTCCGGGTCGCTGAGCACCAGGCGGATGATCGCGCAATCCGCCGCGTGGACCACCGACAGGGCGACGATGCGGATGTCGGTCGTCTCGAACCGGCGGACGACGTTCGCCAGGCCGCCGATCCGGTTCGCGACGAAGACGTTGAACTGGCGCACGCTCGGCCAGTCCCGGCCGTGGGCGGTGTCCAGGCCGAGGGATCCCGAATCGTCGCCGTCGTTCACATCGTCGCTCATGAGCGTCTCCGTCGGTCAAGGGCATGGCGTAGTGTAGACGCGCCGCCGCGACGGCGTCAACGCCCACCCTTGACAGCCGGCCGATCATCGGGCACTGTGACCGTGGGAAGAACGCCCCGAGCCGAAACGGAGCCACGCATGGCCGACCTCACGCCGCACCAGCAGAAGATCGTCAAGCGCTACTACGACAACATCGACACGATCAAGCTCTCCCGCCTGGCCGAGCTGGCCGGCGAGCTGTACCTGACGGAAGGCAAGAAGCGCGAGCGCGTCTGGAAGCAGATCGTCGCGGCGATGGAGGCCCTCGAAGTGCCCCAGAGCCGGATCGACCATCTGCGCAAGCAGGACAACCCGGCCCTCGTCGCCGAGTTGGTCAAGGAGCTGGAACGGGCGAAGTGACCGGCCTCACGCCGCGTCGCGGAACTCGTGCAGGGTGATGCCGCGGTTCGCGCTGCCGATGAAGTCGGCCAGTTCGCGCACCTCGGGGATGTGGCCGACCTCGGCCAGCATCCGGTCGATTCCCTGGCTGACGGTTAGGCCGAGCTTGAACAACAGGAAGTAGGCCCGCCGGACCGCGTCGATGTGCGGCGACGGGATGCCGGCCCGCCGCATGCCGACGACGTTGACGCCGAGGATCTTGTTGATCCCCTGGACGATCATGAACGGCGGGACGTCCTTCGACGAGCCGGACACGCCGGAGAGCATGCTCACCCGGCCCATCTTGCAGAACTGGTGCAGGGCGCTGTGGCCGGACAGGACGACGTTGTCGCCGATGGTGCAGTGCCCGGCGAGCAGGCCGCCGTTGGCGAGCATGCAGTTGTTGCCGACGACGCAGTCGTGGGCGACGTGGCTCATCGCCATGAAGAAGTTGTTGCTGCCGATGACCGTCTTCCAGGAGTGGGTCGTCCCGCGGTGGATCGTGACGAACTCGCGGAAGACGTTGTTGTCGCCGATCTCGACCCGGGTCGGCTCGTCGGCGTACTTCTGGTGCTGCGGCTTCTCGCCGAGGACGGCGTAGGCGAAGACCTGGTTGTTCGATCCGAGCGTCACGTCGCCGACCAGGCAAGCCCCCTGGCCGATCGTGCAGCCGGGGCCGACGGTGATCCGGCCGTCGAGGACGGCGTAGGGTCCGACGGTCGTGTCCTCGGACAGCTCGACCTCCGGGCCGATCACCGCCGTCGGATGGACGCGCTGCAGTGGTACCGTGGCCATGGGGCACCCGTCCCTGGGTTCCGCGAGGAAGGAGGCGTCGGCGGTGCGGTCGCAAGGAGTGTACCGGCCGGACTCGCTAGGTGGAATGTCGGGTATATACGGTTTCTTCCGGATCGCCGCTAGGCCAGTTTGACCGGCGGTGGCCTCAGTCGCTGGCCACCTCGTTAATGACGTCTTCGGCGACGTAGATCGGCACGTTCGCCGTCACGGCCAGGGCGATCGCGTCGCTCGGGCGGCAGTCCACCTCCACGAGTTCGCCGTTGTACTTGATGCGCAACTTGGCGAAGTAGGTGTGCTCGCGCAGGTCGCTGATGAAGATGTCGTTGAGGTCGCCGCCCATCTGCTCGATGACGTGGTGGACCAGGTCGTGGGTCAGCGGGCGGGGGGTCGGCGTCTTCTTGACGCGGCGCTCGATGCTGGTCGCCTCGAAGATGCCGATCATGATGGAGAAGCTGCGCTCGCCCTCGACCTCCTTCAGGACGATCACCTGCTGGTCGCTGATCTCGCTGATGATGATGCGCTTCAGTTCCATCTGGACCGGCACGGCAGCCTCGCTTTCCGGGACGCCGCCAGGCCGGGTGGGGGTGGCCGCCCGGCCGCGCGGAAGATGCGTCGATTATAGATGGTGCCGGCGCGCGCGGTCAAGCAAGGCTCCGAACGCCGCCGTGGCGGTTTGCACCGCCTGGTCCGACGGACTATACTGAGTTAGGTTTGCGCCCTTTCCGGCGGGCCGGTTGCCCTGGTAATCCGGGAGGGATGCGGTACGATGCCCTCGGGTGGCGAGACGGCCTGTTCCCAGGCACCCCGACGCCGCGACCCCGTGATCGGGCGGCGGGGTGATCCAACGAGTGCGCGGGCGGGACGAGGTGGCCAATGGCGCTGGCGCTCAACATCGGCAAGTTCACCCACCAGGGCAACTACCGCGAGAACAACGAAGACGCGATCGACGTCAAGCTCTTCCCCGACATGACCGTCTGCCTCGTCGCCGACGGCATGGGCGGCCAGGCCGCGGGCGAGGTCGCCAGCAAGCGCGCCGTCGAGATCATCCCGCGCGAGCTGAAACGCTACGTCTCCGGCGTCGTCGGCAACGAGGAGACGAAGGCGATCATCCGCCGGGCCGTCGTCCAGGCCAACGAAGAGATCATGGCCCTCGCCGCCCTGGACCGCGAGCTGAAGAACATGGGGACGACCATCGTCCTCACCCTCTGGCGCAAGGGCAGCTCGCTGCTCTACGTCGCCGGCATGGGCGACAGCCGGGTCTACCAGGTGCGCGGCAAGAAGATCGAGCAACTGACCGTCGACCACTCGATCGCCCAGGCGCTCGTCGAGGCGAAGACGATCACGCCGGCCGACGCGAAGACGCACAAGTTCCGCAACGTCCTGTGGAAGTACCTCGGCTCGGCCGAGGTCGGCGAGGGGCCGGACGTCAAGGTCGTCCAGCTCCAGGCCGGCGACCGCTACCTGCTCTGCACCGACGGCCTGTGCGGCGTCGTCCCGGACGAGGGCATGGCGAACTACATGAAGGACAAGCCGGACCCGCAGGCGTGCGCCGAGGGCCTGGTGCAGTTCGCGCTGGAGTCCGGGTCGCGCGACAACGTCTCGTGCGTCGTCATCGACGTGGCCGAGCAGAAGTAGCGACAGCCCTCCTCCATAGAGCCCCGGGCTTGCCCGGGGTTCTTCGTTTCAAAGGCACCCCGGGCAAGCCCGGGGCTATGTGGCGAGCGCTCACCGCTCCGCCTTGAGCGGGAACGGCAGCGGCCAGATCCGCCCCGGCCGGTCGCTCGTCGCCTCGAACAGGATCGCACACATCTCGTCGTTCGTCTCCAGGCCGAAGAAGACCGTCCGCGGCGGGTTGTGCGGGTTGGCCGGGTTCTTGGCGCTGTTGTCGTAGACCGCCTCCAGGTCGAAGCGCGTGCCGGCCTTCACGTCGATCGGTTTCTTGTAGAAGTACGTCTCCTGCCAGTTGAAGTCCCAGTCGCCGATCTCGATGAGCGTCGTCGTCGTCCCGCCGGGCGGCGTCATCGTCACCTTCATCGATCTGCCGATCAGGTGCATGTGCGGGAAGGCGGAGTAGAGCGTCATGTCCTGCGGGGCGTAGGCCCGGCCGGTGACCTTGACCCGGTCCTGGCCGGCCGGGATGTAGAGCAGGTTGCCCGGGAACGAGAACCCCTCGATGCGGCGCGGCTCCGGCTTCTTCGCGAAGTAGAGGCCGACCTTGGTCCGGTCCTTCTCGACGCGGCCGCTGCGGTGGTAGTGGACCTGCATGACCAGGTCCGCCCCCTTCGGGACGAAGTAGCCGGTGCCGTCGGCGACGTGGGCGGGGATCTGGCCCGGCGTCCAGACGCCAATGATGGGCCACGGCCCCAGCAGCGACGACGGCAGCAGTTCCAGGGCCATCGGCGAGACGTAGCCCGGCCCCTTGTCGCCGCGTGCGGACGGCCGGCGCTCGTCGCGTTCCTTCTGGCGCTCCTCGGCCTTCCGGCCGCGCTGGCCCGGGTCGAGCAGGACGACGGCGTGATGCACGACGCGCGGGTTGCCCGGCTGCACCTCGACCGCGGTGACGTACTTATCCTCGGTCAGGCCGGTCGGCAGGACGAAGCAGCGGAAGTGGTCGCCGCCGGTCGGCCCCAGTTCAAAGCCGTCCGGCATCTCCAGGACGAGGTCCGGCTTGCCGAGCTGCCAGCCGTCGGCGAACGTCCGCGCCGGCGGGGCGTGCTTGACGTCGCCCTCCGGCGTGCCGGCAGCGACCCACGAGGCGAGGGCCTTGATCTCGGCGTCGGACATGCGTCGCTCGTGGCGGAACGGCAGGCCGTCGGTCGGTTTCCACGGCGGCATCCGCCGGTCCTTCGTGTAATCGACGATGTCGCCGGCCCAGTTGCGCGCCTGGCGGTAGGTCGTCAGGGCGAACGGCGCGACGCCGCCGGGGCGGTGGCACTCCTGGCAGTGCTTCTGGAGCAGCGGCGCGACGTCGCGGTGGAAGGTCACCTCGCCGTCGGCCTTCGCGGCCGGCAGAGCGATCGGGCAGCCGACCGCCTCCGTCTCGGCGACGAGGACCTCCTTGCCGGCGACGACCGCCTCGACCGCGAGCTTGAGGTCCTCGCGTGTGATGCGCGGGCTCTTCTTCAACCGGGCGACGTAGCCGTCGTCGATCCGGCCGCGATACCGCAGAACGTGCTTGCCGTCGAGGACGAACACCTCCGGCGTGGTCCGCGCCCCAACCGCGGCGGTCGCCTTGAGGTCGGCGTCGCGCAGGACGGGGAACGGCAGGCGGAACTCCTTCGCCTTCTTGGCGACGGCGGCGGCGTCGCCCTCGTCGCGTGGGCAGACGCCGACGAACGCGACGCCTTTGGCGGCGTAGGCGGCGTGCAGGTCGGCGAGCGGCTGGCTGTAGTCGCACGACACCGGGCACTCGAACGACAGGAACGCGACGACGATCGCCTTCGCGTCCTTGACGCCGCGCAGCGACCAGGGCTTGCCGTCGGCGTCCCTCAGGGCGAAGTCGGCGACAGCGTCGCCGACCTTGCTGGCCGGTGGCTCGGTGGCCGGCGTCCAGGCCGAGGCGGCGAGCCAGGTGAGGACGAGCCCGACGGGGAGTGCGACGCGTGCGGTCATTGGCCGGCTCCGGGATCGTGGTGCGAGTTCCCGGGAACATACTACCCGACGGCCGGACGGGTTTCACGAACCGATTGCCCCGTCGCGTCGGACGACGCATTGGGGCCAGCACCGCGCCAGGGCGGCGAACCACGCCTCGGGCAGCCGCCGGCTGCCGGACAGGTCGAGCGACCGCAACGCCGGCACGCCGACGAGGGAGAACTGGCCGAGCCAGCCGGCGTTGCGGACGACGAGCCGCGCCAGGGCCGGAAGGCGCGTCACCGCCAGGCTGCTCAGCAGCGGCGACTTGCCGAAGTCGAGGCTCGCGAGCACGTCGAGATCCTCCAGTTCGACCTGGGCGAAGCGCGCCCCGCGCAGGGCGAGCGTCGCCAGGGTTGGCAGGCGGCGTAAGGCGAGGGTGCCGCCCTGGGCGTTGCAGACCGTCACCCGCTCCAGGGCCGGCAGGTCGTGGTACGCGATGGACGACAGCCCGGTGGCACCGGCGACGGTCCCCTCGCGGAGGGTGGGCAATTCGGCGAGGTCGAGATCGAGCAGGGCGGCCATCCCGCCGAGGTGCAACGTCTCCAGGCTGGGGAGGTTGCGAAGCTGGAGGTGCTCCACCCGGTAGAGGTGACCCAGGCGCAGGTCGCGCAGCCGCGGCAGGTCGAACAGGCTCAGCCGGTCGAGGTCGCAGGCATGGATCGTCAACTCCTCCAGGTGCGGGTGGGCGCGCAACGACTGGAGCACGGCCGGGCGGATCTGGCCGAGTTGGGACAGGCTCAGGCCGCGCAGCGACGGCAGCTCTTCGAGCAATTCGATGGCCGCCGGCGTCGGCGCGGTCAGGCCGACGCGCGGCACGTCGGTCAGCCAGCGGACGACGCCGGCGAGGAGGCGCTCGCTGCCGAGGCCGCGGAAGACGACCTCGCCGAGCCAGCCGGCATCGACCAGATCCCAGACGCGCGGCACGAACGCCGCCCGGCCGGTTCGCGTCAGGACGCCGGCGTCGGCGCGCAGGCGGAGGAGTCCCCCATGCCATTCGAGCGTGCCGCCGGGCTGGTCGGTGCCGACGAGGTGGTCGCGGTAGTGGGTCATCCAGGCGTGGAGCTTGCCGGCGAGCGTCTTGCGGACGCGGCTCTCCCGGCCGTGGCTGTCCTTCCACGCCGACCAGCGCACCGCCTGGCCGCGCGCGTCGCCGTGGTCGTCGAGCCAGTCGGCGAAGACGAGGGCCGTCTCGACGCGGTGCCGGCCCTGGGCCAGCTCGTCGAGGAAGGCGCGCGCTTGCCCCGCGGGCAGGTCGGCCCGGACCGGCAGGTGCGTCTGCACGGCTTGGTCGAGCTGCGGGGTCATCGGCCGGGCCTCCGTTGCTGCCCTGGACACGCCGGCGACGTGGGAGGTTCTCTTCCCGTAGGACGCCCCTCCTGGGTCGTCCGGCTTCCGGAGGGACGACCCAGGAGGGGCGTCCTACAGTAGCCAGCGGAGGTGTCCCATGCGACCGCTCGCGATCGTCTGCGTCCTCATCCTCGCCGGGCTGGCCCGGGCCGACGACCGGCCGAACGTCCTGGTCATCCTGACTGACGACCACCGCCACGACGCGATGGGCTGCGCCGGCCACCCGTTCTTCAAGACGCCGCACCTCGACCGCCTCGCCGCGGAGGGGGCCCGGTTCGTCAACGCCTTCGTGACGACGTCGCTCTGCTCGCCGAGCCGGGCGTCGCTGCTCAGCGGCCGCTACTCGCACGGCCACACCGTCCTGGACAATTTTACCGACTACCCGAACGACCTGCCGAGCTATCCACGTCGCTTGCAGGAGGCGGGCTACGAGACGGCGTACGTCGGCAAGTGGCACATGGGCGAGCAGAAGGACGACCCGCGGCCCGGCTTCGACTTCTGGCTCAGCCACAAGGGCCAGGGCAACTACTGGGACAACGAGTTCAACCGGAACGGCACGCGCGAGGTCCGCAAGGGTTACTACACGACCGTCGTCACCGACGCGGCCCTCGACTGGCTGAAGCAGCGGCGCGAGAAGCCGTTCTGCCTCATCCTCGGCCACAAGGCCCCGCACGGCGGCCCGATCGTCCCGGAGCCGAGGTACGAGAAGTTCCTCGACGCCGAGACGATCGAGAAGCCGAAGAACTGGAACGCGACCGAAGGCGGCAAACCCGCGTGGCTGAAGCAGAGCGTGCCGACGTGGCACGGCCTGGACGGGCCGCTGTACAACATCAAGGACTACGGCAAGTTCGTGCGGTCTTACCTCGGCACGATCGCGTCCGTCGATGACAGCGTCGGCCGGCTGTACGCCCACCTGAAGGAGAGCGGCCAGCTCGACAAGACGCTCGTGATCTACGTCAGTGACAACGGCTTCGCACTGGGCGAGCACGGCCAGGTGGACAAGCGGACGATGTACGAGGAGTCGATCCGGGTGCCGCTGATCGTGCGTTACCCGAAACTGGCGAAGGCCGGCAGCAAGATCGAGCCGATGGTGCTGAACCTCGACCTGGCCCCGAGCATCCTCGACGTCTGCGGCGCGAAGCCGCTGGAGGGGGCACACGGCCGGTCGTGGAAGCCGCTGCTGGAGGGCAAGGCCGACGGCTGGCGGACGGCGTGGTTCTACCGGTACGACTACGAGAAGGAGTTCCCGTACACGCCGAACGTGCGCGGCGTGCGGACGGCGAGGTGGAAGTACATCCGCTACCCGCACGGCGACGGCCAGCCGGACCGCCACCTCGCCGAGCTGTACGACCTGGAGGCCGACCCGCTGGAGGTGCGCAACCTGGCCGCCGACCCGAAGTACGCCGACCAGGTCAAGGCGATGCGGGCCGAACTCGAGCGGGTGATGAAGGACGCCGGGGCGCTGCCGGACAAGCTGCGGCTGGACGAGGGCATCAAGAACGTGCTGCCGCGGTTTTGATGCGGTGATCGCCACACCTGAGATGACCGGCGGCCGGGTCACCGCTTGCCGAGGATGAGGTCCAACGGCCAGCAGCCCCGCACGTGCGGGCCGGGCGACCGCAGGTGGTCGAGGATGGCAATGTCGGAGCAGCCGGCGTCTTCGAGGGCGTCAGCCAGCACGCCCAACCGTTCCGGATCGAGCGTGCCGACGGGGAGCATCCGCTCCTCGTACGCCGCGGCCGCAATCGTGACGACGACCCGACCCGCGGAGGTGAGCCACGCTGGATCGAGCGGGGGGCGGTGCTGGAACGGGTTACCGACGATGTCTCGGAGGAGGTCACATTGGGCCGGCCGCTCCGGGCTGGTTGGATAATCCGCGTGCACAGCTCTCGCCGCCTCCGTTGCGACGGTGTGCCCCATCGCACGACCCCAGTGGCCCGGGATGGCGTTCACGACCCCCTGGCCGAGGCTCCACGCGGCACACGTCGCGGCGTGCCCGGCGTGGGCGGCAACGCGTTGTTCGGGGACCACTAGGCAGGTCGGGTCACCATACAACTCCGGGGCGGTGAGCCGGCTCGACTGGGCGAAGGCCGCGGCGGCTTCGGCGCTCGCCTCTTGCCACTCCAGGTCGGTTGCGTCGCCATCGGCGTGTCGCTCGCTGACGACGACGAGGTGACGGCTCCGCTCGTCGGTCATCACGCCCCAGATGCGGCGGCAGCACGCGACGGCGAACAGGCGGAGTTTGCGATCGCTCGGCGAATCCTGGAGGAAGTACAGCAGGCTGTCGGGGTTGAAGCACGCGAACCATTCCGTCTCGGTCATGCCCGCCTCCCGCCCTCCGACGGCCAACCGGCCCGAAGGTGGATGCCCCGTCCCTCAAACCGGCAGGCAGCAATCCACTCCCGGAGCCCGCCGTGCAAGCAAGGGTCAATCATTCCCTTGCTTGCACGGCGAGCTCCGGGTTCTTACGGGAGCAAGTCGTCCACCCCAATCGCTCCGACCGTCGCCCCTTCCAGGACCAGCGGCACCGCGTCGCCCGGCGAGTGGACCGCGACCGCCCCGTAGGCCGGGATTGCCGTCGGGCCCGACGGCTGAGTATGCACCTCAACCTGGCGGTCTTCCAGGTTGACGATCCAGTAGACGGCGATGCCGGCCCGGGCGTAGATCCGCGCCTTGTCGCGCCGGTCGCGCAACAGCGACGTGTTCGCCACCTCGATCAGCAGGCCGACGTCCCGTGGCCCAGGATGTCGCGTCAGGTAGCTGCGCCCGTCTCCCCGCACGATAGCAAAGTCCGGCTCTGGCTGGCTGTCGGCTAACGAGACGGTGAGTTGGACGCTCAACGACTAGCCGGGTGGCGTCGCCCGTAGCAGGATCGGTGTCACGAGCCGGATCGTCCCGGAGTGCGGCGGGTTGGCGGGCAGCTTTAGCACAACGTAGTTTTCCAGCAGTTCGACCTGGTCGTCCGGCGTGACGATGCCCGACTCGACCATGCGCTGGTAGCGTGCGACCGAGAACCGGGCGGTCGAGGCGTCCTGGCCGTAGGTGACGGGCGTCGCGGTCGTCGGCGTCATGGCACTCCCTCCGAACGAATCGTGCCCAGTATACGGCTATTTCGGGACGGCGAGCAACCTCAGCGCGTCAACGCTCGGAACGCCTCGCACAGCAGCGGCCCCGTCTTCGGCCCGAGGCTGTTGATCTCGCCGTAGGGGGCCTTCTTCAGGTTGTAGGTGTACGGGGCCTTCTCGTCCCACTGCCGCAGCGGCAGTACGTAGCCGACCTCGTCGTTCGCCAGGCCGACCAGCATCCGCTTCGTGCCCTTCATCTGGCCGTAGATCGCAGGCTCGACCGCCGCGTCGGGGAAGTCGGCCCCCTCCGGGGCCGGGTCCGGCACCTTGCCCAGGACCAGCTCCGGGTAGATCTCGCCCGGGATGGCGGCGACCTCCAGCTCGCCGAGCTTCAGGTAGCCGATCTCCGTCCGGATGTGGGGATCGTCCAGCTCATCGCCCTCCTTCGCGACGACCCACTGGCCCTTCTCCTTGCCCGGCAGCAGGATCTCGCGCTGGAGCACCTTCAACTGCGACGCGGCACGGTAGACCGGGTTCGTCACCGGCAGGTACAGCGGCGACGTATTCACCGCGAACGGCGTCAGCCCGATCGGCTTGCCGGCCGCGACCGCCTTGTCGGCCGCCTCGGCGAGCAGGACGCCGTAGCGCTCCGTCTTCTCGTAGGTGCCGTCCTTCAGCTCCTTGCCCTCGGCGTCCTTGACCGGCACCCGCAGCGACGTCATCAGGCCGCCGACGGTGCCGGTCAGGTAGACGACCGGGCAGCCGTGCTTCTTGCGGAGGGCCTCGACCGTGTAGCCGACGTAGTCGGCGCTGACGAGCTTGTTCACGTCGTCGAGCGTCTCCGGGTGGCAGTTCCACTGCACGACCAGGCCGCACGGCTTCTCCTTGCCCGGCTCGTGAAACGCGAGCGTCACCAGCTCGTCGTGCAGGATCTTCGGCGGTCGGCTGTCGTGCAGCAGCTCCGGCGCGGTGACGCTGCCGTGTCGCGCGGTGACGGCCTTGCGCGAGCCGTCGGCGTCCTTGACCGCCTGGACGATGCCGGCCTCGACCTGGGCCATGTACGCCGGGTCGATCCCGGACGCGAACGGCCCCGGCCCCCACAGGCCCATCGTGTCCGGCCCCTCGTGGTTGTGCGTGCTGCTGACCAGGATGTAGGCGAAGCCGGGCAGCTTCGCTCGGACCGCCTCGACCCGGTCGAGGAACAGGCCGACCAGGTCGACCGAGACGATCGCGACCTTCTGCTTACCGTCGCTGAGGACGACCGCGCGGGCGAAGAGCGGGTCGTGGACGCCGGCCGCCTTGCGATCCTTGCCGAACCCGGCGAGATAGACCGGCTTGTCGCCGACCTTCGGCGTGATGTCCACCGCCCCGAAGCCGACCTCCAGGTCCGGGGCCTTCTCCTGCCGGGCTGGGCCGGCCGGCACCAGGAACAGCGTCAGGGCCAGGGTCGAGAGCAGGGCGGTCGCTTTGCGGAGTCGTGCCATCGGGGTGCGTCCTCTCTTCTCGGCACCCCCGGGCTTGCCCGTCGAAGTCGGGCGGCCATTGGCCGGCACGAGGGCGTTGTTGCTTCGGGGGCAAATGCCCCCGAGGATTCTCGCCGACGCCCTCCCGCACAGCAATCAGTTTCCACCGCCGCGAGCACCGACGAAGAAGCCCCCCGGCGGTTTTCGCGTGCCGTCCCGGCCCTGGGGTGCATTACTCTATCGGGATAGTCCCGAGGAGGTGGCCATGCCGGGTACGCTGAACGATCTGGTCCGCCGCGTCGAGGAGCGCCTCGCCGGCGAGGCGCTGCGCGACCTGGCCGACGACCAGCTGCTCGGCCGCTACCTGCGCCACGGCGACCAGGCGGCGTTCGCGACGCTCGTCGAGCGGCACGCCCCGCTGGTGCTGTCGGTCTGCCGGCGCATGCTCGGCCACGGCCCGGACGCCGACGACGCCTTCCAGGGGACGTTCCTCGTCCTGGCCCGGCGGACGGCGGCGATCCGCTGGCAGCCGTGCGTCCGCGGCTGGCTCTACCGCGTCGCGTTACAGGTGGCCCGCCGGGTCCGTCAGCGGGCGGCCCGGCAGCGCCAGCTCGACCACGCCGCGGCGCGGGCGGAGTCGGTCGCCCCGAGCGAGGAGGTCTCCTGGTCGGAGGGCCTGGCCTGCCTCGACGAGGAGCTGGACGCCCTGCCGGCGAAGTACCGCCAGGTGCTGCTCGCCTGCTGCCTTCAGGGCAAGAGCCGCGACGAGGCCGGCGAGGAACTCGGCCTGTCGGCCAGCCAGGTGAAGGGGCTGCTCGAACGGGCCCGCGAGGCGCTGCGCCTGCGGCTGGCGCGGCGCGGCGTCGTCCTGCCGGCGGCGCTGCTGGCCCTGCTGCTGCATCAGGTGCCGGCCCATGCCGCGTCGGGGCCGCTCCTGGCGGCGACGACCCAGGCGAGCCTCGCCTTCGCGGCGGGCCAGACGCAGGCCGTCGCCCCGGCGGTGCTCGCCCTGGCCGAGGCGGTCCTGGCCGGCGTCCCGGTCGTCAAGTCGCTCGCCGCCATCGCGGCGGCCCTGCTCGTTGCCGTGGTGACGGCCGTGGGGCTCTGGCTCGGCGCGCGCGACCCGGAGCCGGCCCCGCCCGCCCCCGAGGTGGCCGTCCGCCAGCCGCCCTCAAAGGACCCGGCCCCGCCGCGCCGCGAGGGGAAAGAGGTCAAGGAAGTCCGCGACAACCGCAAGCCGGCCCAGGTGCGCGGCCGGGTCGCCGAGGTGGACACCGTTGCCGGGACGGTCACCCTGGTCGTCCAGCGCAAGGACAGGGGCGACGCGGAGGTGAAGACGCTCTCGGTCGCCGCCGACGCGGTCGTCCTGATCGAGGGAAGCCGCGCCGACCTCGGCGAGTTGGTGGTCGGCGACGGCGTCATCGCCCGGCTCCACCCGGACCGGGAGGTGGTCGTCGAACTGGCCGTCCCGCCGCCGGAGAAGAAATGACCGGCCCTACTTCCCCGGCCGCTCGTCGATGAGCTTCTTCCACGCGGCGATCGCCTTGTCGCGGGCCGCCTCGTCGGCGGTGGCGTCGAAGCCGATCTTCTTGCCGTCGGGCAGGTAGCGTTCCAGGTGCCAGCGGGCCAGCTCGCGGACGGCCGGCCGCGGGTGACGCAGGTAGGCCAGCAGGGCGGCGTACGTCTCCGGCTGGTCCGGGTCGAACGGGCTGTGCAGCAGCTGGAGGACCGCGTCGGCCGCCGCCTCGGGGTAGTTGAGCGAGCCGACCAGGAGGTTGAACAGGGCGACGTCCCGGCCGGGGGACTCGCCGATGTGGTGCCGCAGGGCGACGACCGCCACGTCGCGGACCTCCGGCCAGCGGGCCAGCTCGACCGCCCCGCCGACGCGGGCCAATTCGTCGATCGCCGCCAGGGAGACGACCGCGAACTGCCGGCTGGTCACGGCCCGGGTCGCGTCCTCGTCCTTGGCCGAGGCGCTGATGAGTTCGAGCAGGGCCTCCAGCGGGGCCCGCCCGGCGCGGGCCGCCTCATAGCGCTTCGCCACCTCGGCGAAGACCTTGACGCCCGGGGCGGTGCCGGCCGCCCAGTCGGGCACCTTGTCCAGCCGTTGCGGCGTGCCCGGGCCGGACTCGCTGTCCCAGGTCAGCACCGCCGGGCCGGGCGGGGCGCTGAGCGTGTGCTGGACGGAGCCGGTCTTCAGTTCGACGCTCCCCTTGAGGACCGTGACGGCGCAGAGCGAGTTCGGGGCGGCCCCGGCCCGGAGCAGGCTTGAGAACGGCACGCCGCGCGGCCAGCGGCCGTGGATCTCCAGGGCGACGCTGTCCCCCTCGGCGGCGAACGTCAGCTCGCACGCGCCGAACTCCGGCACGGCGGCCCGGCCCTCGACCAGGCCGGGCAGGCGGACCCAGACCTTGACCGGGCCGGCCTTCTTGCTGGTGAGGACGACCCGGCCGGCGGCGAGGGTGAAGTCGAGGTCGAACGCCTTCGTGTCGTGCAGGACGACCTCGCTCTGGAAGCCGGCGAACTGGGACAGCTGCGGCACGTTGCCCCACAGGGTGAGTGCGACCTTGCCGCCGGCGGCCTCGACGTCGGCCTGGGTGCCGGGCAGGGCGAGGAGGCGGTCGCGGGTGAAGACCTGCGCCGCGGGTTCGGCATACTGCCAGGGCCGGTTCGCGGCGGCCCTCTCCAGGAGCATCCCGGCCGGGGAGAGGTTCTTGCCGACGGCGACGCGCGGTTCGAGGCTCGACCGGACCGCCTGTGCCGACAGGGTGGTCGTTGCCAGCAGCCAGATCCCGACGACTTGCCAGACTCGTGCCATGCGTCCGCTCCGGGGCTCGTACGGTGTCCGACGCCGGCAAAAAAGGCCGGGCGTCCTTGACAGGGTATCACACCGCCGGTAGGATGCAACGAGTGAGACGGCCCCATCGTCTAGTGGCCTAGGACACAGCCCTCTCAAGGCTGGGACAGGGGTTCGAGTCCCCTTGGGGTCATCGCTTTAGACGGCATTGAGACGCACGGAGCCGCAGGTTCCCGCAACCCCATCGGGGTTTCGGCCTGCGGCTCTGGTCGTTTCCGGCTCTCCGTCCCTTCAGGCAGCGCCAAGGGAGTAGGAGTTCGCATGTCCCGGGAAGCCCTGTACCAGGCGGTCCTCGACGACGCACGCGAAGCGACCGATGGCGGCGACGACGCGGTGCGCCTCGTGTTCGCCGACTGGCTCGAGGACCACGGCGACCCGGACCGCGCCGCGTTCATCCGCGTCCAGATCGAGCTGGAACGGCTCGGCCGGCCGGCCGAGCAGTGCCACTTCGGCGACGTCCGAAACCCCGCCCGGCTCACCGCCGCCGAGGCGGCGCGGCGGGCCGTCCTCCGCGCCCAGGAGGACGACCTGTGGGAGAAGAACAAGGCGGCCTGGCGGGCCGAACTGCCCGTGCTGAGCGGCATCGACTGGTCCCGGCCTCGGCGGGGCTTCGTCGAGGAGGTGACCGCCGACAGCTTCCGAGCCTTCCGCACCCACGCCGACCGCCTCTTCACCCTCGCCCCCGTGGTCGGGCTGCGGTTCGGCCCGTCGGAGCGCTTCTCGGAGCCGCGGGACCTGAATGCCGACAGCGGCGTCCGCCTGGCCGCGTTCCCGGCACTCGCCCGGCTGCGGCACCTCGAATTCCACGGCAGCGCGCTCGGCGACCGGGGCGTCACGGCCCTGGCGAAGTCGCCCCACGTCGCCAACCTCGCCTCGCTCGAATTGAGCATGAGCATGGTCGATGACCGCGGCGCGGCGGCCCTGGCGGAGTCGCCCCACCTCGGCAACCTGCGCGGCCTGCTCCTGTACATGAACCGGATCGGCAGCACCGGGGCGGCCGCCCTCGCCGGGTCGCGGACGCTCCGGAAGCTGGCGGTCCTCAACCTGGAACTGAACCACGTCGGCGACGCCGGCGGCCGGGCGTTCGCCCGGACGGACCATCTCCCCGATCTGCTCCACCTCAACCTGTTCGACCAGTTCAGCGGCGACCTGTCCCCCCCGGTCGTGGAGGCCCTTCGGACGCGCTGGGGCGACCGCGTCGAGGTGTAGGGGCCGCCCCGCCCTCGACGCCCTCGTGCGCCGGTGCCTGCTTGGCTGGACGGCCGGGCCGCGACCGATTACTGTTCCTCCTTTCCGCGGAACGGGGGCACGATGAGCGAGGAAGCACTGAAGCTGAGCGAGGCGGAGTGGGCCGGCTGTAACCGGGCGTACGACATGCTCGACGACCTGCGGGCCCGGTCGGCCGGGCACCCGGACTGGCGGCGGATGCGCCTGTTCGGCTGCGCGTGCTGCCGGACGGTCTGGCACCTCCTGGGCGACGAGCGCAGCCGGGCAGCCGTCGAGGTGGCGGAGCGGTACGCCGACGGGGACGCCACCGCGGAGGAACTCGCCGACGCGGCGGCCGGGGCGAGCGCCGCGGCCTACGCGACGAAGAAGATGCCGTTAAAGGACGCCGCCTGGGCGGTCACCTGCGTGACCGGCCGCGACGAGAGCACCTGGATGGGCGCGTGCTCCGCGTCGCGGTACGCCGCCGACGCGCTCGCCAAGGCCGCCGCGAAGAAGCCCGCCGAGCGGGCGGCGCGGCAGGCGGAGGCCTTCGCCCGGCAGGCCGGCCTGGTCCGCTGCATCTTCGGCGACCCGTTCCGACCGTTCCACGCCGACCCGGCCTGGCTCACCCCGACCGTAAGCAAGCTGGCCCGGGCCGCCGTTGAGGAGCGGCAACTCCCGACCGGCGAACTGGACCCCGCCCGCCTTGGCGTCCTCGCCGACGCCCTGGAGGAGGCGGGGGCGGACGCCTTGATGGTCGCCCACCTGCGCTCGGTCGGCCCGCACGTCCGCGGCTGCTGGGCGGTGGACGCGGCGCTGGGGCGGGACGTCAACCCGCCCGCCGCCCCGACCCGAACGCCGGCACCGCCGGCCGCCACCGAGACCGAGACCGAGTACGCGCCGTGCTTCGGCGGGGGGAGCGACGGCAGGTACTGGCTCGGCTTCACCGACTTCGACGGGACGGCCGACGTCTTCGAGGAGTTGGGCCAGGAGGGGGGCGGGTACGGCTGGCACGGCGTGGTGGACGCCCTGGTCCGGATACGGGCCCCGAACCTCCGCAAGAAGTTGAGCTACGACCCCGAGGCGAGCATGTTCACGGTGTCGAGCACGGACGCCGCCGCGATCCGCCAGGTGTGCGACCTGATCCGCGCCGCCCTCGCCGACCCGGCCCTGCTCCGGGAGGCGATCGGCCGGGCGGACCCGGACCTGATGAACCCTTGAACGACGGACCCGGGAATCGGGGCCGTCTCACACGAATCGCTGTCCGGCCGGACGTGTCCGGCGGATAATCCCCTTACGCCCGCACGCCATCCAGGAGGGATACCATGTCCGACGACGCTCCGCCGCCACCCGAGGCGGTCGTGACCCAGATGATCTTCGGCAAGTGGGTCGCGATGGCCCTGTCCGTCGCCGCGAAGCTCCGCGTCGCCGACGCCCTCGCCGACGGGCCGCAATCCGTCCCCGACCTCGCCGGCGAGACGAAGACCCACGCGCCGAGCCTCTTCCGGCTGCTGCGCGCCCTGGCGAGCGTCGGCGTGTTCGCCGAGGACGCCGACGGCCGGTTCCGCCAGACGCCGCTGTCCGAGGTGCTGCGGTCCGACGTGCCGGGGTCGATGCGGGCCGTGGCGGACTACTGCGGGTCGGACTGGAGCTGGCGGCCCTGGGGCAAGCTCCTCGAAACGGTCCGCACGGGCTGGACCGCGTTCGACGAGGTGTTCGGCGAGCAGGCGTTCGACTACCTCGGCAAGCACCCCGACGAGTCGGCGGTGTTCAACGAGGGGATGACCGGCTTCTCGATGCAGGAGTCGCCGGCCGTCGCGGAGGCGTACGACTTCTCCCGGTTCGGCACGATCGTCGATGTCGGCGGCGGGCACGGCCACCTGCTCTGCACCATCCTGAAGAAGTACCCCGGGCCGAAGGGCGTCGTGTTCGACGCACCTCACGTCGCCGCGGGGGCGACGCCGCGGATCGCCGACGCCGGCCTGGCCGGCCGATGCCGCGCCGAGGGCGGCGACTTCTTCGCGGCCGTCCCGGCCGGCGACGCCTACGTGATGAAGCACATCATCCACGACTGGCCCGACGACCGGGCGGCGACGATCCTGCGGAACTGCCGCGCGGCGGCCCGGCCAGGGGCGAAGGTGATCCTCGTCGAGATGGTGATACCGCCGGGCAACGACCCGTCGCCGGGGAAGCTGCTCGACCTGGAGATGCTCGTGATCGCCAGCGGCAAGGAGCGGACCGAGGCCGAATACGCCGACCTGCTCGCCGGGGCCGGGTGGCGGCTGACGCGGGTCGTGCCGACCCGGTCCCCAGCGTCCGTCGTCGAGGGCGAGGCGGCCTAGCGCCCGACACCCGTGGGGAGTTCGCTCACCCGTTCACCACCGCGAGCAGGAAGCCGTCGTACGACTTGCCGCCGACCGTCTGGATCGCGGTGGCGGCCACCTGCCGCTCGGCCGCGATCAGATCGACCATCCGCCGGACGCCGAGGGCGTCCGCGTCGGCGCTGGCCGGGTCGGCGACCTTCCCGCCCCGGACCACGTTGTCCACGACGATCACTCCGCCGGGGCGGGAGAGCCGCAGTGCCCACTGGAAGTAGCCGGGGTTGTTCTCCTTGTCGGCGTCGATGAAGACCAGGTCGAACGGCCCCTCCAGCGAGGGGAGCGTCTCCAGCGCCGCGCCGACCCGGATCTCGACGACCCCCGACACGCCCGCCCGGTCGAGGTTCGCCCGCGCCACCTCGGCGTGCCGGGGCTCGTACTCGAGCGAGATCAACGTGCCGCCGGGCGGCAGGGCCCGCGCCATCCAGATCGTGCTGTAGCCGGCGAGCGTGCCGACCTCCAGCACGCGCCGCGCGCCGTGGATGCGGACCAGCAGGTGGAGGAGCTTGCCCTGGGCCGCCGTCACGCTGATCGGCGGCAGGCCGGCGGCCTCGGCGGCCCGCTGCGCCTCCGCCAGCGCGGCGTCCTGGCCGACGATCGTGTCGAGGAAGTACCGATCCACCGCTTCCCAGATCCCGTCCGCCATGCTCCGCCCTCCGGTGTCCCCATTGTAGAACCCCGAAAGGAACGACGCGGCAGCTACCGGCGTCAACCCGCGAGGATGGCGGACCCGGTGTCTGTCTCCGGCCGGGCTTCGACCACGGCGACGAGCCACCCCGCCGGGACGGACGCCGCCAGGACGGAAACGCCATCCGGCTCGTCGCGGCGGGAGAAGCACACCCCCCACGGGACGAGTTCGTACCGCCACCCGGCGAGGTCCCAGCCGCGGGACTCGCCCCGGGACGGGTCACCGATCGCGTCGACGATATCCGCCGCGGCGGACAGGGTCGTCAACAGACGCACGAGCTGGGTCGGCGGCATGGCGGATCCTACCGGGGAGGGACAACGGGGAGCGCCATTCCCTCAAGCAAGCGGTGTGCCAACCAACCGTCACCGACCGGGTAGAAACGACGCGGCCCCGAGACGCGCATTGCTCGGGGACGGTCGCGGGTTTGGGATGTGGTCCGATCCGGGTCGTTAGGGGTGTGCCCGGGTCTCGATTGCCTCTTCAGCAAGCGGCGTGCCAAAGCCGGACGGGCGGGTTTCTCTTGCCGGATCGGCGTGATTTGTTGCCGGCAGGCACCACGACAGCGCACCGCGGGTTCCACCCCTACGCGGGCGGCTTCCTCACCCCGGCGTCCCGAGGTGGTACTTCTCTAGCAGGCGGTACAGCGCCCGGCGGCTGATGCCGAGCGCCTTCGCCGCCCGAACTTTGTTGCCGCCGGCCTGCTCCAGGGCGGCCCGCACCGTCCGTCGCTCCAGCTCGCGCAGGTTGAGCGGGTCGGCCGGCTCCCCCCCGTCGATCTCCGGGTTCGGGTCGCCCGGGACCGGCAGGTAGTGGATCGTATCCGGCAGGTCGTCCAGGGTGATGACGTCCCCCTCGGCGAGGATGCGGGCCCGCTCCAGGACGTTGGCCAGCTCGCGCACGTTGCCCGGCCACGAGTAGTTCGTCAGGGCGAGCATCGCCTCCGGCTCGACCCGGTACGGCTCACGGCCGTGCGCCCGCGTCGCCAGGAGGTGCTCGACCAGGGCCGGGATGTCCTCGCGGCGGTCCTTCAGCGCCGGCAGGACGATCGGCACGACGTTGAGGCGGTAGTAGAGGTCCTCGCGGAACCGGCCGGCCTTCTGCTCCTCCTCCAGGTTCTTGTTCGTCGCGGCGACGACGCGCACGTCGGCCCGGCTCTCCTTCGTCCCGCCGACGCGGCGGAACGAGCCGTCCTCCAGGACGCGCAGCAACTTCGCCTGCAAGCCCGGGGCCATCTCGGCCACCTCGTCGACGAAGAGCGTCCCGCCCTCGGCGACCTCGAACAGGCCGGCCTTCTTCTCCGTCGCGCCGGTGAACGCCCCCTTCTCGTGGCCGAACAGCTCGCTCTCCAGGAGCGTCTCCTGTAACGCCGCGCAGTTGACCGTCACGAGCGGCTTGTCGCGCCGCGGGCTGTTGAGGTGGATCGCCCGGGCGACCAGCTCCTTGCCGGTGCCGCTCGCGCCGCGGACGAGGACGGTCGAGTCCGTCGGGGCGACCTTCTCGATCAGGGCGACGACCTTGCGCATCGCCGGGCTGTCGCCGACGAGCTGGTAGCGCGGCGACTCGAACCGGAGCGACTCGACGTAGCGGCGCAGGCGGACGTTCTCGCGGCGCAGGCGGCGCACCTCGACCGCCCGGGCGAGGACCGGCAGGATCGCCTGGAGGTTGAACGGCTTGAGCAGGTAGTCGAACGCCCCGGTCTTCATCGCCTCGACGGCGGTCGGGATCGACCCCTGACCGGTCATGATGATGCCGACCAGGTCCGGGTCGATCTCCAGCGCCTGGCGCAGGAGTTGGATGCCGTCCATGCCGGGCATCATCAGGTCGCTGAGCAGGACGTCGAACTCGGCCTTGCCGAGTTCGGCGAGGCCGTCGGCGGCCCCGGTCGCGCCGACGGTGTCGTAGCCGGCCCCGGCGAGCGTCTCGCACAGGGCGTCCATCAGCTCGACCTCGTCATCGACGATGAGCAGCCGGCCGTGGTTCGACTGGGCCATGCGTCCCCTCCCGTTCAGCGCCCGCCGTTGCGGAGCGGGCCGGCGTTCGACGCGGCGGCGAGCGGCAGGACGATGCGGACCGTCGTCCCCCGGCCGATCGTACTCGCCAGCTGCAACGTGCCCTGGTGTTCCTGGATGACCCGGCGGCAGATCGCCAGGCCGAGGCCGGTCCCCTTCCCCTCGGCCTTCGTCGTGAAGAACGGCTCCATGACCTTGTCGAGGTGCTCCGCGGCGATGCCGACCCCGGTGTCGACGAACTCGATCGCGACGGCCGGCCGGCCGTCGTCGAGCGTCGCCGGACCGGCGCGGAGGGTGAGCGTGCCCCCCTCCGGCATCGCGTCGCAGGCGTTGGCGAGCAGGTTGAGGAACACCTGGCGCAGCTTCTGCCGGTCGGCGTGGATCGTCGGCGTCGCATCGGCGAGGTCGCGCCCGACGGCGATGGCGCGCTTGCGCAGGTGGTGGTGGATCAGGTCGAGGGCCTTGGCCAGCTCGTCGCGAATGTCGACCGTCGAGACCGAGTCGCCGCTGCGCCGGCTGAACTGGAGCAGGTTCGCGACGAGGTCGGCCATTCGCCGCGTCTCCTGCTCGATGATGAGCAGGGCGCGCCGGCGCGGGTCGCCCTCCGGCGTGTTGGCCAGGACGGCCTCGACGCGCAGGGTCACGGTCGCGAGGGGGTTGTTCAGCTCGTGGGCGATGCTCGCCGCCAGCTCGCCGACGCTGGCGAGCTTCGCCGCGTGCCAGAGCTGCTGCGTCATCGCCTGGATCTCCTCGGTCCGCGTCCGCAGCGACGCGAGGGCCTCCTCCAGCGCGGCGGTCCGGTCGCGGACGCGCTGCTCCAGCTCGCCGTTGAGGCGGTGGATCTCCTCCTCGGCGCGCTTGCGCGCGGTGACGTCGCGGAGGATGGCCGTCAGGACCGTCTCGCCGTCGTGGACGAAGCAGGAGATGGACACCTCGGCCGGGAACTCGCTGCCGTCCTTGCGCCGGCCGAGCACCTCGCGCCGGTCGGCCATGCGCCGCGAGCCGACCCCCGACCGGGCGAACGCCTCGACGTGGGCGGGGTGGCCAGCGGCGAAGCGCTCCGGCAGGAGGAGATTGAGGTGCCGGCCGAACACCTCCGCCGCGGCGTAGCCGAAGACGCGCTCCGCCCCGCCGTTGAACAGGAGGATCCGTTGTTCGAGGTCGATCGAGATGATGGCGTCCTCGGCGACGTCGAGGATGCCGGCCAGCCGGGCGTGGGCGGCGCGGAGGGCCGCGTCGTTCGGCGGGTGTTCGGCGTTGCGGATCGGTGCCTCCATCGGCCGCTCGCGGGTCGGGGGTGGGATGCCGGGCGGCGTCCCGGACCGGGTCGTCCGGGGCGAGACACACCGGTATCCTACCCCGCCGCCTTTACCACCGCAAGGAGTCGCTCGGCGTTCGGAGCGCAACGCCCCGGGCCGGGTGTGCGGAACCGCTCCGCCGGGCGGAACCGACACGCCCGCCCGCCTCCCGGCTGCCGGAATCGCCGCACTGTAGGGGCGGATGGGACAGGCACGGCAGTTGCACTGGGGGCGGGCGTTGACGATTACGGACCTTGCCGGGAGGCGAACCGGCGCGCCCCCCCCCGGGCGTCGCCACCGGTGCCGCACGTCCGCAAAGACGAGGTGTGCCATGGCCGCACCGAAACTCGAACGCCTGGAGGGCCGGGTCGTCCCGGCGACGACGGCGACGTACCTGAACGCCGTCCTGTACCTGTCCGGAGACGGGACGAACAACGACATTACCGTCGGCCGGACCGCCACAGGGGCGATCGTCTTCTCCGACGCCGCCGGGCCGATCCAGGCCGTCAACGTCGGATCGCCGACCGTCTTCAACACGGCGAGCGTCGTCGTCGGTGGCGGCCTCGGCAACGACGTGCTGCAGATCGACGAATCGAACGGGGCGATGCCGCCGGTCTACTTACAGGGCGACGACGGCAACGACACCCTCAGCGGCGGGTCCGGCAACGACAGCCTGGCCGGCGGCACCGGCAACGACGTCCTGCTCGGCCAGGCCGGCAACGACCTGGTCTTCGCCGGGGCTGGCGACGACTACCTCGACGGCGGGGCCGGGACTGACCAGATCGCGGGCGAGGGCGGCAACGACAGCCTCACCGGCGGGGGCGGCAACGACATCGTGTACGGCGGCGACGGCAACGACCTGGCCGACGGCGGGGCCGAGATCGACCAGGTCTTCGGCGACGCCGGCAACGACTCCCTGTTCACCACCAGCGGGGGGGATCAACTGAACGACGGCGACGGGGACGACGTCATCGGCGGCAGTGGCGAGGCCGACTTCCTCGGTGGCGGGTTGGGCAACGACTGGATCGCCGCCGGGGCCGGCGACGACACCCTCCGCGGCGGCTTCGGCGTGGATACCCTGTTCGGCGAGGCGGGCGACGACCTCATGAGCGGCGGCGGGGGCGACTACCTGGACGGCGGCGACGGCAACGACGGGATGTACCTCCCGCGCCACTTCGATGGAGTGACGACGGTCGATAGCCTCGCCGGCGGGGCCGGGAATGACACCATCAGCACCGAGCTCGTCAACCAACTGAGCAACGAGCTCATCGACGGCGGCGCGGGCAACGACCTCATCATCGCCGCGGGCGGCGACGACAGCGTCCTCGGCGGCGACGGCGACGACTACCTCGACGGCGGAATCGGAAATGACGCCCTCGACGGCGGCACCGGCAACGACAGCATCGCCGCCGGGGACGGCGACGACCTCGTCAACGGCGGCGTCGGCGACGACTTCCTGTTCGGCAACCTCGGCGACGACTACCTCGCCGGCGGCGACGGCGCGGACACCCTCGGCGGGGAGGACGGCAACGACACCCTCGTCGGCGACGCCGGCACCGACCGGCTCATCGGCGGGCCGGGGAACGATCACCTGAACGGCTCGGCCGAGGCGGACACCGTCCTCGCGATCGACGGCGAGGTGGATACGGCCGTCAACGACGCCGCCGACCTGTTCAACCTCGACGCGATCGACCTGCTGATCTGACGGCGACGAGGGGCGGCCGTCCCTTGTCCAGCATCCCGGTCGCCGGGTAAGATGGCGCTGCCCATCCTTCCAGGAGACCGGGATGAACCCCACGGAAGCCGCCAGGCTGCTCGCCGACGTCGAGGCCTTCTGTCAGGCGATCCGCCCCGTCGAGGAGTTGTGCTACGTCGAGCACCGCTTCAACGACCAGGTTCTGCCGCTCGCCCGGCAGCACGACATCCTCGCCATGCCGCTGCCGCGCGAATACGGCGGCCGCGGGGCCGACACGGTCACCTATGCCCGGGCCCTGGCCCGCATCGGCCGCGAAGGCACCGGCGTCCGCACCTTCTTCTCCGGTCACACGTCGATCGGCGAGTACCCGATCCTCACCTGGGGCAGCGAGGAACTCAAACGCCGCTACCTGCCGGCCGCGGCGAAGGGCGAGAAGATCCTCGCCTTCGGCCTGACCGAGCCGGAGGCCGGCTCGAACCCGCTCCAGATGCAGAGCACCTACGAGCGGCGCGGCGACCACTACGTCCTCAACGGCGTCAAGTACCTCATCTCCAACGGCGGCATCTGCGACGCCGTCGTCACGTTCGCCTACCCGAAGGACGAGCCGAACGGCCGGATCAGCGCCTTCGTCGTCGACCGCGGCCCCGGCTTCGAGAGCGAGGACCTCACGGCGAAGATGGGCATGCCGACGTCGAACACGGCCATGTTCGAGCTGCGCGACGTGAAGGTGCCGGGATCGAACCTGCTCGGCGAGCCGGGCAACGGCTTCCGCATCGCGATGGGGACGCTCGTCAGCGGCCGGATCAGCGTCGCGGCCGGCTGCCTCGGCGTCATCGAGGACTGCCTCGCCGAGGCGCTCGCCTACGCCCAGGCGCGCGAGCAGCACGGCAAGCCGATCGGCAAGCACCAACTCGTCCAGGAGCACCTCGCCCACATCGAGATGGACCGGGCCGCCGCCGACGCGATGGTGATGCGGGCCGCCCAGGCGAAGGACGCCAGCGCCGCCGACCCCGGCAACCGCGACCTGGCCCGCCAGGCGGACATCGCCGCCGCCCAGGCGAAGCTCTTCGCGTCGAACGCCGCCTGGGACGCCGCCGACCGGGCGGTCCAGGTCTTCGGCGGCCGCGGCTGGTCCACCCTGTACCGGCCGGGCCGCCACCTGATGGACGTGCGCGTCTGCCGCATCTACGAGGGGACCGACGAGATCCTGCGGCTGAAGATCGCGTCGTCGCTGCTCGGCAAAGAGTACGAGGCGTACAAATAGTACTTCAGTAAGTCAGTGAGTCCGTCATCAGTCAGAGTTGGCTTCTGACTGATGACGGACTCACTGACTTACTTGATTAATACCGCACTTCCAGCCCGAACAGCAGGCCCTGGGCCCAGAAGTCGCTCGTCTTGAACGGCACCGCCGGCCGGACGCTCGTGCCCGGCACCTGGCCGGTGTTGAAGTTCGGGATGCGCGTCTCGTCCAGGACGAGGTCGACCTGGTCGCCGGGGCGGACGACGTTGCTCCAGTAGAGGAAGTTGTAGCCGGCGTAGAGCTTCACGTGGTCGAACAGGTTGTACCCGGCCGTCAGGGTCACCTCCGGGACGAAGCTGAACGCGTCGCGCTGGTGGCGGCCGATGTTGCTGTTCAGGGCGAGCAGGCCGCCCTGGAAGTTCTGTACCGCGCCGTTGGTCAGGTTCACCAGCCGCTGCGACCCGTTGATGTCGATCACCTGCTGCGTCACGCCGAGGGCGAGCTTCGCCCGGGTGCCGAGCGACCACCGGCCGTGCCGCCACTCGGCGTCGACGCCGACCTGGCCGCCGTAGAACCGGTTGCTCGTGTTGAAGCTGTCCGTGACGGTGATCTGCTGGTTGCGGAACGCCGGCACGTCGTTCGTCGGCAGGCCGAGGATGTCCTCGCGGATCGTCAGCCCCTCCTCCAGGTTCAGGTAGCGGCCGCCGGCGAGCAGATCGACCCGGTAGCCGCGGACGCTGCCGGAGCCGCACGGGGCGAAGTCCTTGCAGCACAGGTTGGCGCGGTAGTTCGCCTCCAGGCCCCAGAAGTCCATCGGCGAGTCGATCGACACGTCGCCGCTCAGTTGGCCGGGGTTGTTCACCGCCTGGCTGAACGGGCCGTTCCGGTTCAGGCTGAAGAACGGCCGGGCCAGGACCGGGAACTGGTTGCCGCGGAACAGGGACGACTCGCTCCCCGGGGCGAAGAAGAAGCCGTTGAACTCGATCGCGTCCTCGCAGTGGAGCCAGTAGCCGACCGTGAACCGGCCGCCGGACAGCGCGCCGCGCTCGACCGAGTCGTCGGAGAGGACCTGCGTCCCCGGGACGCCGAGGAAGCCGAAATTGTTGAAGCGGTCGTTGAACGGGCTCGTCGTGACGAGCGGCGGCACGTCGTAGCCCTTCGTCCACCAGAGGAGGTACTCGCCCTTGAGGTACCACGACCGATGGCCCGGATCGTACCAGCAACAGTCCGGCATCTTTTCGGCCGGGTAGCCGCACGTCGTCGGGCACTCCGGCTGGCACGGCATCTCGCACGGAACGGGGCAGGGGCCTTCGCACGGCAGGCCCGGGGTGGGCTGGCCGGCCGGCCACATGCTCCGGAGTAGGCCCTTCGGCGCGGGGCGCGACGGGGGCGTCAGCGCCCAATCGCCGACCGGGCCGGGCATCGCCTGGCCGAGCATCCCCGGCTCGGAGACGACGGTGCCGGGCAGGACCGCCGGCATCGGCGGCCGCGGGGCGGGCAGGACGTCCTCGCCGCCGACGCGGCCGCCGGCCGGGACGATGATCGTCCGGACCGTGGTCGCCGGCCGGTCCATCGCGAACTCGCTCGCCCGGTTCGGGACGTGGATCTCGGTCGGCCACGGGCCGGGCGGCGTCGTCCCCGGCGTCGCGGCGACGGCGATCGGCCGCGGCTTCTCGGCCGTGTAGCTGACCGGGACGACCTCGATCGGCGGGACGCTGCGGACGACGCTCGGGGCGAGGGTCGCCGGCGGAAGGCCGTTCATCGGCGCGACGGCGACCGGCCGGCCGAGCGTGGCCGGCTCGGCCCCGCCCGGTCGCACGCCGCCGGTCTGGGCCGGGGCCGTCGCAACGCCGGCCACGGCCGCCAGTAGGGCGAAGGTCGCCGACCACGCGAATCGCTTCATGACGCCATCCTCTTCGGGAGATACCCCGTACCTCCGCCCGGCGAGGCCCTCCGACCCAGCACCGACGGAACAACCGGAAGCTGTCTCAAAGATCGTCCAGGACGACCCCCCGGCCGAAGCGATTTTGCCGCGTCGATCCCTTCTTTTTGCGTGTTCGCCATCCTTGCCGAAATTGCCACGACCGGAACAGGTGGCGTTGTCCCGCCCGGCGGAACGTGTTACCTTGGCCGCCGCTTGAGCCGACTCCGCCGACGCCACCCCCCCGAGGCTCGTCCCAACGGAAAGGAGTCCGACTGATGGATGCGAGACGCCGGAGGAGCTGGCTCCTCCTGCCCGCCTTGTTGTTGTGTTGGGGTAGCACCCCGGTTGTCGTGTACGGGTTCGGCGTGCCGCCGACGGTCGTCATCGTCGAGGAGACGACCCCGCCGACGACGCCGACGGTGGTGATCCCCAACCCGGTCGTCACCCCGCCGACGGCGGCGGTCGATCCGTGGGGCGGCATCCTGATCCCCGGGTCGCCGACCAGCCCGAATCCGCAGGGGTTCGACCCGTGGAACCCGACGACGCCCGGCCCGGGGATCGTCAACGTCCACCACTCGCCGGAGCCGGGCTCGGTCGTCTCCGGCCTGGTCGGCGTCGGTTTAGTGTGGTTCTACCGCCGCCGGAAGCCCCGGCCGGCGGACGTTTCTTGACGCTGTTTTTGGTTAGCGACCCAGTCCTTGACCCAGCCAGCGCGTCACGACGGTGACCCCGCGTATCGGATCCAGCCAGGCCGCCCGTCCGAAATGCCACCCGGCCCGCAGGTAGCGCCGTTCCGCCAGCGCCGCCGAGCCGAGCCGAAAGTCGATGACCGCTTGCCGCTTCCTTAACAGACGCTCGGGATAGTGGCCCCGCTGACGGGCCCGCTCGAGCGTCTGTTGCGCGCCGTGCCACAGGGCGGCGTGGTGCGACGACGCCTGGCCGGCGTGGCGGCGGTAGAGCCACCCCTTGCACGGGACGTAGACGGCCGGGTAGCGCTCCAGGACGCGCAGCCACAGGTCCTGGTCCTCGGCGTAGTTTAGCCCCGGCTCGAAGACGCCGACCTCGTCGAGGACGCGGCGGCGGAGCAGGATGCCATCGACGGCGAGGCCGCAATCCAGCAACAGTTCCTCGGCCGAAATGGCGCGGTGCCGGGCCGGGAAGCGCTCGCCGGCGACCCGACCGTCGTCGAGGAGGTACGCCCCGTTGTCGTAGGCGAGGCCGGCGTCGGGGTGCTCCTCCAGGGCGACGGCCACGGCGACGAGGTGGCCGGGGAGCCAGACGTCGTCGCTGTCGAGGAAGGCGACCAGCGGCTGGGTCGCCTCACGCAGGCAGAGGTTGCGCGTCTCGGCGACGCCGCGGTTGGCCCCGCCCGGGTGGCGGAGCAGGCGGACCGGCGGACCGAACGCGGCGGCGACGTCGCCGCTGCCGTCGGTCGAGCCGTCGTCGGCGACGAGGATCTCGAGTGGGCCGGGGTAGCCCTGCGCGAGGATGCTCTCCAGGCAGGGGCGCAGGTGGGCGGCGGCGTTGTAGCAGGGGACGACGACCGAGACGCCTTCCATGGCGGTTCCTCCGGGTGCGGCCGGAGGAATGTACCCCAGGGCGGGCCGGGCTGTCCAGAGGAGTTGGCGAAATGGGAACCGCCCGGGCACCTCGGGGGAGGTTTGCGCCGGGCGGGGTTTGGGCGGACGGGCGGACCTCGCTACTTCGCGCGGTTGCCGAGCGTCGAGCGGACCGCCGGCGGGCTCTGGCCGATCTTGCTCTGTGGGCTGCCGTAGTACGTCTTGTGGCCGGTCGGCGGCAGGACGTCGATGTAGCGCTCCTCGCCGGGGATGCGGCCGACCTCGCCTTCGAGGCTGGTGACCTGGCGGTCCAGGGTACGCAGGCTGCCCTGGATGGCCTGGAAGTTGTCGCGGGCGATGCGCTCCGGGACGACGCCCATGTAGTAGTTCGCGGCCGGGTCGCCGCCGCGGAGCAGGTTCAGGTACGGGCTCAGCGCCGGCCGGCCGTAGCCGAACGACAGCGTCGGCGGCGTCGCCGGGCGGAACGCCGGGCCGCCCGGCGGGAAGTACTGGGCCGATGCCAGCGGCACCATCCCCAGGAACGCCGCGAGCACGAGGAGCCGGATCGTCGTCGGTCGTCGCATGGTTGCCTCCCGGTTTCGGGCCGTCACCCCTAGCATAGCCGCGCCGTCAACCGCCGGCTCGTCACATAGCCCCTGGCTTGCCCGGTGTCTTCGCAGCGAAAGGCACCCCCGGCAAGCCGGGGGCTATGTGAGGACCGCGGCCGGTCAGTTCCCGAAGTTGTTGTTGTTATTGTTCCCGCCGCCACGCTGGCCGATCTGCTTGATCGAGTTGACCGTCTGGGCCCCGAGCAGCGTCGTGCCGAAGATGCGCTCGATCGGCGACAGGCGACGGGCGAGCCAGGTGTCGAACGTGACGATCTTCTCCGCCTGGACGTAGATCCGGTCGCCGGGCAGGATCTGGAAGTTCGTGCTCGCCGAGCCGTACATCGCGACGCCCTTCCAATCGACCGGCAGGATCTTCGGGTACGGGGCCCCGTCCGGCGTCGCGCGGGCGACCCAGATGTTACGCTTCGAGGAGACGGCCGGCAGGCCGTTGATGTTCGCGATCGCGTCGAGGACGGTCTCGTTGCCGGTGATCGGGAACGGGTAGACCTGTTCGCCGAACCCGCCGCCGTCGGTGATGACGTAGTACTTCTTGCTGTTGTAGCCGATGACATCGACGGCGACGTTGTTCTCGTTGACCTCCTTCAAGCGGGCGGACAGGACGGCGATGATCGCCTTCTTCGCCTCGGAGATCGTCATCCCAGCGACGCGGACCCGGCCGTAGATGCCGAGGCCGATCGTCCCGTCAAGGCCGACGCGGTGCTCGCCGGCGATCGGCTGGTCCTTGACGCCGGCGGTGCTCTCGACGAGCAGGACGTCCGCCGGCTCGATGATATACTCCGGCAGGGAGCGCTTCTGGAACTCGCGCGGGCAGTCGTGCGGCACCGGCATCGCGTTCTTGATCGGGCCGGCGGTTTGCATGTCCTTGACCTTGGCCTGGAGCTTGGCGAAGGCGTCGCTGACCGGGGTGGTGCCGCCCGGCGGGACGTAGACGCCGCCGTGCGGCGGGTAGAGCGGCGGCGACGGGCCGACATCGATGAACGCCGGGCCTTGCGGCGTCGGCTTGGCGGCGTCGTCGCCGTTGCCGTTCTTCTTGCCGTTGCCGTTGGCCGGCTGGCCGTTCTTCGGCGTGGGCAGCGTCTCGTCCTGGCCGTTGCCGGGGAGGGTCGTGATCGGGATGTTCGCCAGCGGGGTCGGCTCGGCGGTCTCGCGCCGGCCGCCGGTCTGCTGGATCGGGTAGCCGGCCTGGTGCGGCCGGTTGGGCTGGCGATCCATCGGGGCCCAGGCGCTGACGCGGTTCGCGTGCAGCGGGGCGGCCGGGGCGGTCGGCGGGTAGAGCGTCGCCGTCGGCGAGGCGCTCTGTCCGCCGCCGAACATCGCCTGGACGTTGGCGACCAGGCCGCGCGGAGCCGGCTGCGACGGGCCGAGCGGGGTCTGGGCCATCGGGCCGACGCTCTGGCAGCCGGGGCCGATCACGGCCAGGCCGAGCAGGAAGGTGAGACCAGCCAGGCGTTGGCCTCGGAGTCCTTGAGGCATGTTCGGGTTCCTCTTCCGAAGTTGCCGCGAGCCGTGTGCGGGAAGGGCATCCTCTCCCATCAACTGTCCTCGTTATCGTCGCGGTCGGTCCGGCTCGGCCAACCCGGCGGCGTCGCGGACTTGAGACTTTCGCCGGCGTTGCCGCGAGACCAGCAGCACCGCTACCCCTTCGCCATCTCGCCGCCGGGCCGCATCGACGCGGCGGCGATTTGCTCAAGCCCCTACCCGGCGGCGAGCGGGACGGATATGCCGACTGTATGGCCGTGCCGCGCATCCTTTTCGTGACCGGGAAGCTCGCCGAGCCGGCGCTGCGCCGCGTCCTGGCCGACCTCGCCCCGCGCGCCGGCTTCGTCGCCGAGGTCGCCGTCCTGCCGATCACCGTCGCCGCCCTGGCCCCGACGCCGTGGATCGCCCGCCACTTGGAGCGGACCGACGGCATCGACCGCGTCGTCCTCCCCGGGCTGTGCGCCGGCGACCTGGGCGTCGTCGCCGAGAAGGTCGGCGTCCCGGTCGAGCGTGGCCCGGCCGACCTGCGCGACCTGCCGGAGTTCTTCCGCGCCGGCTCGCGCTCCCGCGACGGCTACGGCCGGTACGACGTCGAGATCCTCGCCGAGATCAACCACGCCCCGCGCCTGCCGTCGGATGAGGTGCTGCGCCAGGCGCGCGACCTGGCGGAGCAGGGGGCCGACGTGATCGACCTCGGCTGCGACCCGGGTTCGACCTGGGCCGGCGTCGGCGACGCGGTCCGCCGCCTGCGGGCGGAGGGGCTGCGCGTCTCGGTCGATTCGTTCGACCCGGCCGAGGTCGAGGCGGCGCTCGACGCCGGGGCGGAGCTGGTCCTCAGCGTCAACGCGACGAACGTCGATCGGGCGTGCTCCTGGGCCGGCCGGGGCGACTTCGCCGTGGTCGTCCTGCCGGAGCCGATCCACGACCTGGACAGCCTCGGCCCGGCGCTCGACCGGCTGACCGCCGCCGGGGTGCGCTACCGGATCGACCCGGTCCTGGAGCCGATCGGCCTCGGCTTCGCGGCGTCGGTCGGCCGGTACATCGAGACGCGCCGGCGCTACCCCAATGCCGAGATGATGATGGGCGTCGGCAACCTGACCGAGCTGACCGACGTCGATTCGGCCGGGGTGAACGTCGTCCTGCTCGCTCTGTGCCAGGAACTCGGCATCCGGAGCGTGCTGACGACGCAGGTCATCAACTGGTGCCGGTCGTGCGTCCGCGAGATCGCTCTGGCCCGCCGGCTGGTCCACTACGCCTGCACGAACCGCGTCCTGCCGAAGCACGTCGAGCCGGACCTGGTCGTCCTGCGCGACCCGAAGCTGCGCGAGCACGGCGAGGCGGCCCTGGCCGAGTTGGCGGCGGGGATACGCGATCCGAACTTCCGCCTCTTCGCCGAGGGCGGCGTCCTGCACGCGATGAACGGCGACATGCACGTCACGGCGGCCGACCCGTTCGAGCTGTTCGACGCGATCCTGGCCCGGACGGCGGTCGAACCGACGCACGCGTTCTACCTCGGCTACGAACTGGCGAAGGCTGTCGTCGCGCGGACGCTCGGCAAGAACTACACCCAGGACCAGGCGCTGCGGTGGGGCTTCCTGACGGTCGAGGAGGAGAGCCACCGCGACCGCAAGCAGCGGAAGGCGTCGTCATGAGCCGTTTTGGAGTGCGGCGATTCATCGCCGCTTTCGTCTTTCGTTTTTCTTTTCCCTCTTCGTTTCGGGCCGCCTCGTCGCGAAAAGAAAAGACCAAAGCGGCGATGAATCGCCGCACTCCAAAAGGAGGCCGCCATGACCCGGCCTCTGGTTGAGGAGCTGCCCGGCGAATTATCGCCGTGGGACGCCTGCCGCCGCCTGGCGAACCGGCCGCACCTGCTCTTCCTCGACTCGGCCCGCGCCGACGGCCGGCTCGGCGCGTACTCGTTCGTGTCGGCCGACCCGCCCGCATGGCTGACGCACGGCCGTCACGAATCCGGCGACGCCTTCGCCCGGCTGCGCGAGCTGTGGGCGAGCCGCCGGGCGGAGACGGTGCCGGGCCTGCCGCCGTTCCAGGGCGGCGTCGCCGGCCTGCTCGGCTACGACCTGTGCCACCACGTCGAGCGGCTGCCCCGGCCGCGCTTCGACGAGTTCGCGACGCCCGACCTCGCCGTCGGCCTGTACGACTGGGTGTTGACGCATGACCACGCGGCGCGGCGGTCCTGGCTGATCGTCCACGGACCAGCCGAGCGACTCCGTCAAGTAAAGGGCTGGCTCGACGGTCCGCCTGTCACCCCGCCGTCACTCGACGGCCCGCGCGTCGAGCCGGCCTTGTTCCACCCGCTGGCCGGCTGGCCGGGCGTCGGCTCGAACCTGACGCGGCCGGAGTTCGAGGCGGTCATCGCGCGCGGCATCGACTACGTCCACGCCGGCGACTGCTTCCAGGTGAACCTGTCGCAGCGGCTGCTCGCCCCGCTGACGCGGCCGCCGCTGGAGGTGTACGCCCGGCTTCGCGAGCGCAACCCGGCCCCGTTCGCCGGCTACCTCGACCTGGGCGGCTGGGCGATCGCCAGCGCGTCGCCGGAGCGCTTCGTCCGGGTGCGCGCCGCCGAGGTGGTCACCCGACCGATCAAGGGCACCCGGCCGCGCGGCCCGACGCCGGCCGAAGACGAGGCCCTCAAGGCCGAACTGCTCGCGTCGGCGAAGGACCGGGCCGAGAACGTGATGATCGTCGATCTGCTCCGCAACGACCTCGGGCGGGTGTGCGCCTACGGCACGGTCCGGCCGACGGAGGTGTGCCGGCTGGAGACGTACCCGTTTGTGCATCATCTCGTCTCGGAGGTGCGAGGCGTACTGCGGCCGGACCGCGACGCGATCGACCTGCTGCGGGCGGCGTTCCCCGGCGGCTCGGTGACGGGGGCCCCGAAGGTACGGGCGATGGAGATCATCGCCGAGCTGGAGCCGACGACGCGCGGCCCGTACTGCGGCTGCCTCGGCTACCTCGGCTTCGACGGGACGACGGACACGAACCTGCTGATCCGGACGTTGACGCTCGGCGGCGGCTGGATGCAGTTCCCGGTCGGCGGCGGCGTCGTCGCCGACTCGTCCCCGGCGGCGGAATACGACGAGACGTTAATCAAGGCACGCGGCCTGCTTCGCGTGCTGGAGGCGTGAGGCGTTGCGGCCTCGGCCTCGGTGCGGTACAAGTAGTGAAGTCGATGGGGGGAGACGGAGATGAATGACACCGAGCCGACCGACGCCCCGACCCGCATCCACAAGTCGCCGGACGTCCTCGGCGGCGACGCCCGTATCGGCGACCGGCGCATCGCGGTCTGGATGGTCGTCCGCGCGCGTCAGCTCGGCCTGACCGAGGACGAGATCCGGGCGCGCTACCAACCGGAGCTGACCCCGGCCGACCTCGACGCGGCCTGGCGCTACTACGACGCCCACCGGGACGAGATCGACCAGGCCATCCGCGAGAACGAGGTCGACTGACGCGATGGCGAGCTTCTTCGCCGACGAGAACGTGCCGCTGCCGCTCGTCGAGGCGTTGCGGGCGCTGGGCCATGACGTTCTCACCGCGTATGAAGCCGGCCGAGCCAACCAGGGCATCGCCGATCCGGACGTCCTCCAGTACGCCGCCGGCGTGGGGCGAGCGGTGCTGACGGCGAACCGGAAGCACTTCCACCGCCTGCACCGCCTTTCCGCCGCCCACGCCGGGATCGTCACGTTCACCGAAGACCCGGACGCCACGGCCCTGGCGTTGCGCGTCCACGGCCAGGTCGCCGGGCTTTCGACACTGGCCGGACAGTTGATCCGCGTGGTTCGGTAGCGGCGGGCGAGGAGGAAACGGCGATGACCGACGCCGAGTGGGCCGACTGCGACGACCCGAAGGCGCTGCTCGGCGACCTGCCATCGACGCTCCCGCGGCGCAAGATCCTCCTCTTCGCGGTCGCCTGCTGCCGGCGGCTCGGCACCGCCGTCACCGGGCCGGAGTTGCAGCGCCTCCTCGCCTCGGCCGAGGCGTTCGCCGACGGCGATGCGGACGAGGACCACTACGCCGAGGAACTGCACTTGGCAAGGGTCATCCACTCGATCGGGAACAATGCCCTCAAGGGCCGTAACCACCGGGACCGGGCTCCGCTTGCCGCCATCGAGCTGCTGGCTGCGGTCGGTGGTCAGCGGATCGGGCTCAACCCTGTCGGGATAAGGTTGTCCCGTACGCTTGAGGAGGTCCTCCTTCAACTCGCTCACCAGGGGAAGCAGGGGAACACCTTGTCCGCTTACGGCGACGCCCGTGGCCGGGAGGAGCGCTATCTGGCCGTCGTCCTGCGAGACGTGGTCGGGCCGCGCGGCGGGGCGGCCGATGTGCCGGCCCTCGCCCGGGACGACCGGACCGTCGTCGGGCTGCTCGCCGGCGTCGTCGCCGACGCAGCGTACGACCGGCTGCCGATCCTGGCCGACGCGCTGGAGGACGCCGGGTGTGCCGACGCCGAGTTGGTCCGCCACCTGCGAGGTCCGGAGCCGCACGTCCGCGGCTGCTGGGCCGTGGACGTGTTGCGGGGCAGGGGGTGATCGGAAATGGATCCTCAACAAGGTGTCGTCTGGTTAGAGTTTGAGCCGGGGGCTCGGGAGGCCGTGCGCCTGTCGCAGTGGGAAGCGCATCGGCTCCAGTGCGAGCACGTCGGGACGGAACACTTGCTCCTGGGTCTCGCATCGGCTCCGTGCTTGGCGAGGCGCTTCCTCGCGGATCGCGGATTGCCGCTAGCCGTGCTCAGTCCGTTAATCGAACCGACCACCCGACCGCCGACGTGGGGATTTCGCATGGGCAAGCTCCCCCAGACCCCGCGGTATAAATGCGTCCTCCTTGCCGCCGTCGTGCTCGCGCGTGAGGCGCGGTGCGACCAGGTCGATTCAATGCACGTGCTCAAGGCGTTGTGGGAGAATCCGGGACGGGGTGGCGACATCCTCCGTGAACGGGGTTCTCGCGATGTGGCCGACTCGCCGATTGCCTGAAGACGCCAAGACGCACGAGACGTCGGCCTTCGTGGCGGTCTGGCCCTCCCGACGGATCTTGCCAATGACCGACCACGACCGCTACCCGCTGCTCACCGACGCCGGCCGGCGTATGCTCCTCCGGCTGCGCGAACATCCGCACGCGCCGCGCTACAACTTCCCCGGCGGCGAACGCCTCACCGCCGACGGCCTCGCCGAGGTCCGCCGCTACGCCGAACGGCAGCGCAGCCAGCGCTTCGGCTGGACGGCCGACATTCCACCTGCCTGGCTGGCCGACTTCCTCGCCGCCTGCCGTCGTGACGTGCCGGCCTATCGCCGTCGGCCCGACTGGAGCGACGACCTCCGCCAGATCCCGTCCATCGGCCGGGATGCCCTGGCGGCCGCCCCGTGGGACTTCGTCCCGGACGGCTGCCCGGTCGATGAGCTGATCGTCTACAGCACGTCCGGCACGACCGGCAGCCGGCTCGTCTACCCGGCCCACCCGGTCCTGCCGAACCGCTACCTGCCGCTGTACGAGGCCGCCCTCGCCGCGGCCGGCGTCCGCCTCGACGGCGGCCCCGACCGGGTGAGCATCGTCCACGTCTGCGCCCAGGTCCGGACGATCACGTCCTGCTCGGTGATGAGCTACCTCGGCGAGGCCGGCTTCGCCAAGGTCAACCTCCACGGCGACGACTGGCGCGACGCCGGCGACGTGGCCCGGTTCCTCGACGACGTCCGGGCCGAGGTCTACACCGGCGACCCGTTCGCGTTCGCCGAGCTGGCCGCCCTGCCGACGCGGCACCGGCCAAAGGCGCTCCTCTCCGGGGCGACGACGCTGCTGCCCGGCCTGCGCGACGAGCTGAACCGCCGCTTCGGCTGCCCGGTGATCGACGTCTACTCGATGAACGAGTCCGGCCCGATCGGCTTCTCGCTCGGCGACGGCTTCGAGATCTTGCCGCACGACCTGTACGTCGAGGTGCTCGACGCCGCGGATCGGCCGTGCCCGCCGGGCGAGCGCGGCGAGGTGACGCTGACCGGCGGCCTGAACCCGTACCTGCCGCTGGTGCGCTACCGGACCGGCGACCACGCCGCCCTGGCGTTCGACGGCCCGCTGCCGCGCCTGGTCGGCCTGGGGGGCCGAACGCCGGTCGTCTTCGTGCGCGGCGACGGCCGGCGCCTGAACAGCCTCGACGCGACGACGGCCCTGGCGGCCCTGCCGCTGCCGTTCTTCGCGCTGCACCAGGCGGCGGACGGGGCGCTGACCCTGCGGACGCGCGGCGACACGGAGGTGCTCGCGAAGGCGGAGGCGGCGCTGCTGGGACTGTTCGGTGACGTCCGGCTGACAGTCGAACGCGTACCGGACGCCGTCGCCTGGGGTGGGAAGCGGATCCAGTATACGCGTGACGGCACGCCGTGATGCCGGGCCGATTCCGGTTGCGGCGCTCCCACGCCGGGGCTAGCCTGAAGATACAGCCACGCTGGGCGTGCGGGGTGGCCTCACCCCGACCGGCTGGTTGTTCGTTCCAATGGGAGGTCGCACCATGTTCGGGAACCTCGAAACGGAGCGGGAGGACCTCGCCCTGGCCGAGCTGTCCGACCAGGAACTGGAGGCGGTCGCCGCGGGGAAGGGCGGCGGTGCCGTCGCCGTCGCTGGCGGCGGCGGCTGGGGCTGGGGCGGCGGCTGGGGCGGCGGCGGCTGGGGCGTCCGGCCCGGCTGGGGCTGGGGGGCTCCCGGCCTCGGCCTGTACCGCGGCGTCGGCTTCGGCGGGCCCTGGTCCGGCCTGGGCCTCCGGCCCGGGCTCGGCTGGGGCGCGCCAGGATTCGGCCTGCGCCGCGGCTGGGGTTGAGCCGCGTCCAATCGACATGAGTGCCCCGCTCTGGGCAGGCCGGGCGGGGACGTCTTCCGGACGGTTTTCCTGGCGTTTCACCCCGGCGTCGCGCACACTGCGCGGCGACACCGGACGGCCGACCTGGCGCAAGGGGCGCGGGGCCGGCCGCCGTCGGGAGACGCACCGATGCCATCCGTTCGTTCGCTCGGGCTCCTCGCCCTGGCCCTACTCCTCGTCCCGGCCATGTCGCGGTCGGCCGACTTCCCGCTCAAGGACGGCGACACCTGGGTCATGATCGGCGACAGCATCACCGCCCAGCACCTCCACTCCAACTACGTCGAGGCGTTCTGCTACGCCCGCTACCCGAACCTCACCTTCCGCTTCCGCAACTCCGGCGTCGGCGGCGACCAGATCACCAGCGCCATGAAGCGCTTCGACTGGGACGCCGCCGCCTGGAAGCCGACCGTCGTCTCGGTCGAGCTCGGCATGAACGACAAGGGCGGCGTCACCGTCGAGAAGTACGTCGCCAACATGAAGGAACTGACCGCCATGATCCGCAAGGCCGGGGCGCGGCCGGTCTACCTCACCGCCAGCCCGGTCAACAACGGCGACACGATGGCGAAGCTCGGCGGCAACCAGCGCCTCCACGACTACGCCGCGGCCCTGAAGAAGTACGCCGCCGAGGAGAAGGCTCCATTCGCCGACCAGTTCCACCAGCTGATCGACGTCTGGGGCAAGAACAAGCCGAACGAGAACCGCCTCGCCGCCCTCGTCGCTGTCGAGAAGTTGGCGGCCGACCCGAACCTGAAGGGCGGGGAACATCTCAAGGCTTTCGTCGAGGCGAACAAGGCCGGCCGCGACAGGCTCATCACGATGCAGGGCGACCCGGTCCATCCCGGCGCGACCGGCCAGCTGATGATGGCCGCCGCCTTGCTCAAGGACCTCGGGGCCGACCCGGTCGTCAGCTCGGCCGTGATCGTCGTCGGCGAGAAGGAGGCGAAGACGCAGCGCTGCAAGGTGACGAACCTGGCGTCGAGCGGCGGCAAGCTCACCTTCGAGCGCCTCGACGAGTGCGCCGCCTTCCCGATCCCGGACGACGCCCGGGCCGGCCTGGCCCTCTTCCCGCTGCCGCTGGAGATGAGCGACTACAAGCTCGTCGTCAACGGCCTCCAGAGCGAGCAGGTGCTGAAGATCGACGGCGTCGAGGTCGCGAAGGTGACGGGCGAGGAACTGGCCAAGGGCGTCAACCTGACGGCGTTCCCGAAGGGGCCGATCGCCGAGCAGGGCAAGGCGATCCTGGCGGCGGTGGCGGCCAAGGAGGGGCTCGTCGGCCAGTGGCGCGGCCTGTCGCGGACGGCGTCGCAGCCGGAGGCGACCGCGGCGCAGAAGGAGCAGCTCGCCGCCCTGACGAAGCAGGTCGAGGCGGCCGACGAGAAGATCCGCGCCGCGGCGAAGCCGAAGCTGCTCAAGTTCGAGATCGCCCCGGCGAAGTGACCGCGAGAGGACCGATGCAACTCGCCACCGAGCGGTACGTCGAACAGGTGAAACACTGGCCCAAGGAGGGCCGGCACATCCTCGCCCACTTCGACGCCGACTCGATCGTCGTCTACCAGGCGTACCGGCCGGCGATCGGCCGGCACGCCGTCGAGCACTGCGCGTTCGGCGGCGAGTTCTCGTACACGCGCATGAGCTGGGTCAAGCCGAACTTCCTCTGGATGATGTTCCGCTGCGGCTGGGGCACCAAGCCGGACCAGGAGATGACCCTCGCCCTCCGGCTGCGGCGGACCTTCTTCGAGGAGATCCTCGCGGCGTCGGTCCAGTCCACGTACTTCGAGGGGCACCACGCCAGCCGCGGCGACTGGGAGGCGGCCAAGGCGCGGTCGGACGTCCGGCTCCAGTGGGACCCGGACCACGGCCCGACCGGGGCGAAGCTCGACCGCCGGGCGGTCCAGCTCGGCCTCCGCGGCGCGACGCTGCGCGCCTTCGGCCAGCGCGAGCTGCTCGAGGTCATCGACCTGACCGACTTCGTCGCCGAGCAGCGGCCGCTCGCCCAGGTCCGGGGCTGGCCCGACCTGCTCACCCCGGTCGAGCGCGTCTACCGCCCCGCCGACCCGGCCGTGTACCAGTGGCTCGGCCTTGCGGACACCCCGCCGGACGGGTGAAACCGAACCCGATCGCATCGATTCCTTACGGGCGGTTTCGGCGGCGCAACCGCTGGCGACGGCCGGGTGCGTTCCGGTACGATACCTTCTGGGTTCCGCCGGCTCTCGGAGGGGGCGGTCGTGGTCGCCGATGCGTTGCTGAAGCGGGTCGCGGTCCTGGCACGGGAACACTGCGCCCGCCGCGGCTACGTCGAGGGGCCGAACTGGAACCCGCTCGTGCCGCAGGACGCCGTCGTCGCTTTGGCCATGGCCCGGTCGCTCATCGGCTCCAGGCGGTTCGATCACTACGTCGCCGTCGCCCCGGAGGGGCACGCCTACGGCTACTTCTTCGAGCGGCTCGGGGTTCGCGTCGGATCGGTGTTCGTCGACTACCCGCCGCGCGAGGTGACCGAGGCCGACGGCCTGGGCGAGGCGGCCGGGAAGCGCGTCCTCCTGATCGAGGACGACGTCGTCAGCGGCGTGACGCTCGCCCTGGTCGTCGCCGCGCTGGAGGCGCACCGGCCGGCGTCGGTGAGCGTCTACCTCGGCCGGCGGGCAGACGGCCAGTGCCCCGAGAACGTGCCGCAGTCGGTCGCGGCGGTGTTCCTCGCCGAGTCCCACCTCGACCCGGCGGACCGGCCCGCCTTCGAGGCCGACTTCGTCCGGTTCTTCCACGGAGAGGCCCCGTGATTGCGTCAGCGGCGCGACTCGTCGTTCGGTCCCTGGTCATGGCGGTCGTCATCGCCACCGCCGCGATCGCCCAAGCGCAGGCCGAGGCCCAGCCCGGGCCGGACGCCGAGGTCAAGAAGCTGCTCGGCACCTGGGAGGGCTACGCCGTCCTCGGCAAGGGCGAGAAGGCCGACGGCGGCCCGGTCCACCTCCGGCTGACGATCGCCGACGGCAAGATGAGCGCCGTCGATCTCGGCAACGGCCACAAGGACATGGGCACTGGCACGTTCAAGCTCGACGCGACGAAGCCGGTCAAGGAACTCGACGCGACCGGCGTCGTCTTGCCCGGCAAGCGCGAGAAGGCGTTCCTCGGCGTCTACGAGCTGGACGGCGACACGCTGCGCTGGTGCGTCGATAACCGCCAGCAGGGCCGGCCGGCCGAGTTCCGCACCGGGAACGGCAACTACCTCCTCATCCTGAAGCGGGTGAAGTGAGCCCCGGCCGGTTCGGGCTCGCCATTCCGGTGCCGGCCGGCTAGTGGTGTGAGGGGGCCGCCGTCGCCTCGTGTGAGGCGGGCGGCACCGAACTCCGGAGGGTGTATGCACACGACGAACCCCGTCGCCTGGCGTGGCGGTCTGATCCTGGTGGCATTCCTGGCGATCCTCAACCCGGCGGCGGCCCAGGGGCAGGCCCCCACCGGTAAGGCCGCCCTCACCGTCGAGGAGGTCAACGCCGCCCAGCAGGCGTGGTGCGACGGCCTGGTCCACATCGGCAAGGTGTTCAAGGACGGAGGCGACTACAAGGCCGCCGCGAGCAAGTTCCTCGACGACACGTACGACTTCAAGGACGGCCGGGTCTTCTTCCGGCCGACGCTCGCCCTCGCGCCGCAGGCGTTCCGCAAGGATAAGGCCGGGGCGCTGGCCTACTTCGTCGGCGGGAACTCGGACTTCCCCGACGACAAGGGCTTCGCGCTAAGCCCGTGGGTCAAGGCCCGCTACGACAACGCCGGCGAAGGGAACAACGGCGTCCAGATCCACGGCGACATCGCCCTGACGATGGGCAACGTCTACATCACCGGGGCCGACGGCAAGGAGGTCATGGTCGACAAGGTGTTCGCGTTCCGGAAGTGCCCCGACGGCAAGCTGCGGCTCGTCGTCCACAAGTCGGCGCTGCCGAACACAGGGAAATGAGCCCGCTCGAACTCGCCGCCGCCGGCCTGACCCTGGTCAGCGTCTTTCTCGCCGTCCGCGAGAACGTCTGGACCTGGCCGGTCGGCGTCGTGTCGGTCGTCCTGTACGCCGTCGTCTTCTGGCAGCAGCGCCTGCACGCCCTGGCCGGGTTGCAGGTCGTCTTTCTCGCCACGCAGCTGTACGGCTGGTACGCCTGGGCACGCGGCGTCGCGTCGCGGCCGCTGCCGGTCCGGCGGACGTCGCCCCGCCTGACGACGCTCCTGGCCCTCCTCGGCTTCATCGCCACGGCGGCGATCAGCGCCGTCTTGCTGGCCTGGCCGCCGGCGGAGCCGTCGCCGCCGTGGCGCGTCGGCATCGACGCCGGCCTGACGGCGTTCAGCCTCATCGCCCAGTGGATGCTCGCCCGCAAGCTTCTGGAGAACTGGCTCGTCTGGATCGGGGTCGATGTCGTCTCGGTCGGCTTCTTCGTCGCGGACGGCCTGTATCCGTCGGCAGCCCTGTACGCGATCCTCGGCGGGCTGTGCGTCCTCGGCTGGCGGCGCTGGCGGCGGGAGGGCGTCGCATGACCGGCCTCGTCCTGGGCAAGTTCCTGCCGCCGCACCGCGGCCATCAGTACCTGCTCGACTTCGCCCGGGCCTACGTCTCCGACCTGACCGTCCTCGTCTGCTCGCTGGGGCGCGAGCCGATCCCCGGCGCGCTGCGCCACCGCTGGGTGAGCGAGATGTGCCCCGGTGCCCGCGTCCTGCACGTCACCGACGAGAACCCGTCCGAGCCGCACGAGCACCCGGACTTCTGGCCGATCTGGAGCGACACGATCCGCCGCCGGCTGCCGGCCGGGCCGGACGTCGTCTTCACGTCGGAGCGCTACGGCGACGAGCTGGCCCGCCGCCTCGGCGCGGATCACGTCGTCGTCGACCCGTGCCGCGAGCTGGTCCCGGTCTCCGGGACGGCGATCCGGGCCGACCCGCTGGGGCACTGGGAGTACCTGCCGGAGTCCGTCCGGCCGTACTACGTGCGGCGGGTCGTCGTCACTGGGCCGGAATCGACCGGCAAGACGACGCTGTGCCGCGACCTGGCCCGGCACTTCGGCACGGTGTGGGTCCACGAGTGGGCCCGGCCGTACCTCGACTTCGCCGGCCGGCCGCCGGCCGCGGCGGACTTCCCGCGCATCGCCCGGGCGCAGCGGGCCGCCGAGGAGGCCCTCGCCCACCAGGCGAACCGGCTGCTCTTCCTCGATACGGACGCCCTGGTCACGCGCCTGTACGCCGAACTGTACCTCGGGGCGTGTCCGGCCGAGGTGCTCGCCGCCGGCCGGGAGGGCGACTACGCCCTGACGCTCCTGCTCGACGTGGACGTGCCGTGGGTCGCGGACCGGCAGCGTGACTTCCCGGAGCAGCGCCGTGCGGTGTTCGAGCGCTGCCGCGACCTGCTGGAGGAGGCGGGCCGGCGATACGTGGTGGTCGGCGGGACGTGGGAGGAGCGGCTGGCCCGGGCAGTCGTTGCGGTGGCGGACCTGCTGGCGAGCGGGGGGCACCGGCCCCCCGGAATGGGAACGGTGGGAGTCGAACCCACTTCCAAGGGTTTATGAGACCCCTGCTCGACCGTTGAGCTTCGTTCCCCCGACTGGGCCAATTCTACGCCCCGCGACGACCGACTGTACACCCCGGGCGACCCGTCCTTGGCGGCCGGCAAACTCCGCCGGGAAGTCGGGGTTGACCCCGTTTCCGCTTTTCACCTATCATCGCCGCCGTCAACAACCCAGCCTGGAACCTAAGCCCCCGTTGGCCCGTGCGGACGGACCTCCGCCGCGTTGATGGACCGCCGGACCCGTTTCCGTCCAGGCGTCGGCCCCGTGACGTTCACGGCCGAACTCCCTTGGTGCTGCACACATGGAGGGGTGCACTGTGCGAATCTTCTCCACCGGACTGGCCGCCCTCGCCGGCCTCCTGGCCCTGGCGCTGCCAACCCGGGCGGACAGCCTCAACGTCGCCTTCGACAACGGGACGCTCAACACCACGCCCGCGATCGTCACCTTCCTGACGACCGGCTCCGACATGAACGGCATGGCGGTGACGTTCACGTTCACCGACGGCTCGACCGCGACGAGCTTCTGGCTCGGCGGCAGCAACGCCTCCGGCGACACCGGCGGCGTCACCCTCAGCCTGTCCGGCGACAGCTACTTCAACCAGTGGCAGCTCGCCAACGCCAACGCCGACGGCCTCGGCGTCACCAAGATGGTCATCGACGCCGGCCTCGGCGACACGGCGTTCGACCAGCGCTTCGGGTCGCTGACCGGGACGGCCGGCTCGTCGAACGGCAAGACGTTTTCCCCGACGACCGGCAAGACCGGCCTGGACATGAAGGCGACCTACTCCGACATCATTCGCGTCGCGCCGGACTCGCCGGTCGGCGACCTCTACCGCACCCTGACGGTCGAATTCACCAACTCTGGCGGCTTCGCCGCCGCCCGGAAGATGTCCTTCTGGGCCGATACCGACACGGTCGAGCCGCTGACGACGACGACCGCGACGCAGACGCCGGCCCCGCCGGCCCTGGTCCTGGCCCTGTTCGGCCTGCCGCTGCTCTTCCGCCGCAAGCGGCCGAAGTGACCCCGGCCGCGAAATCGCTTGCCGGCCGCCTGGCGGACGGGTAACACGGGGGTAGCTTCCCCGTGTCCCGGAGACCCGCCATGCGGCCGTTCTCGTTGTCGGTCCTCGCGCTCGCCCTCGTCCCGACCCTCCTGTTGGCCCAGGCCCCCAAGCCGAAAAAGATCGTCCTCATCGCCGGCAAGAAGAGCCACGGCCCCGGCCACCACGAATACGAGAAGGGCCTCCGCCTCGTCAAGTTCTGCCTCGACTCGGCCGAGAACCTCACCGGCCTCAAGACCGAACTCCACCTCGACGGCTGGCCGGCCGACCCGAAGACGCTCGACGACGCCGACACGATCGTCGTATTCTGCGACGGCAGCGACCGCGACGTGAAGGCGCACCCGCTCCTCGAAGGCGACCGGCTCGCCGTCCTGGCGAAGCAGATGAAGCGCGGCTGCGGCTTCGTCGCCCTGCACTACACCGTCTTCGTCCCGGTCGAGCGCGGTGGGGCCCAGTTCCTCGACTGGCTCGGCGGCCATTTCGACTACGAGACCGGCACCGCCGCGAACAGGTGGGCGTCGAAGATCACCACCGCGAAGACGACGCCCCGGCCGATGCGCAAGGACCACCCCATCTGCCGCGGCCGGAGCCGTTCGAGCTGCGCGAGGAGTACTACCACCACATCCGCTTCCGGCCCGGTGACGGCCGGCTGGCACCGATCCTGGCGACGGCGATCCCGAACGAGGAGAAGGAGCAGCTCGTCGCCTGGGCGGTCGAACGCGCCGACGGCGGCCGCGGCTTCGGCTTCACCGGCGGCCACTTCCACGACAACTGGGCCATCGACGGCTACCGGCGCATGATCCTCAACGCCGTCGTCTGGAGCGCGAAGGCCGAGGTGCCCGAGGGCGGCGTCAAGAGCAAGCTGCCGACCGACGCCCAGCTCCAGGAGGTGCCCGTCGGCAAGCCGGCCGGTGCCGCCAACCCGAAGAAGGAGCCGCCCCCGGCGACGATCGCCCTGACGGCCGGCAGGTTCGGCCGGGCCCTCAACGCCACGGCGAGCCCGCTCCAGATCGACGGCCAGGAGCGCTTCCGCCAGACGCCGATCACCGTCGAGTGCTGGGCGAAGCTGGCCGACGGCAAGGGCTTCAACGTCCTCGTCGCCTGCGACCCGAAGACGTCGAAGGACCACTGGGAGCTGTACTCCTACGCCGGCAGCGGCTGCCTCGCCGTCTACCTGCCCGGGATGCAGCCGAGCGAGATCGTCTCGACCGCGAACGTCTGCGACAACAAGTGGCACCACGTCGCCTTCACCAGCGACGGCAAGACGGTCAAACTCTACGTCGATGGCAAGGTCGTCAAGGAGCAAGCGATCCAGCCCCGCGCCGGCCTCAAGGCGGTGCCCGGGCCGCTGACGATCGGCATGGCCCTGGACGGCAACGGCAGCCGGGTCGGCTGCGACGGCCTGATCGACGAGGTGCGCCTGTCGAGCGTCCTGCGCGAGTTCACGGCCGTCCCCGAGAAAGCCCCCGACCTCGACATGCCGACGATCGGCCTGTGGCACTTCGACGCCCCGGACGAGATCGGCGACCCGGCGTGGACGCCGCGGCCGGTCGCCGGCGACGTGCCGTGGTGGTGGAAGGAGACCGACAAGGACTGGGTCGACGGCCGGCTGCGCGAGACGGACACCGGGCCGACCTTCGCCGGCACGTTCCGCTACCCGACGCCGGGCGGGCCGGCGTTCGCGTACAAGGGCCTCGCCGTCCGCCTGGGCGCGAAGCGGGACGCCGGGATGCTGTTCGACCGGGCGCAGCTCCGCTGGTCGGCCGGCTGGACCGGCGGCTACCTCCAGCACGCCGACCGGCGCTTCGGCCTGCTCAACACGCCGGCCCCGGCGGCGACGCCGAACTGGGTGACGACGACCGGCCCCGGCTGGCGCGGCCCGGACGGCGTCTGGCGCGCCGGCGGCGAGCCGACCGCCCCGCTGCCGCGCGACGCCGGCCGGTTCGACGGCCACTACCTGCACGGCGAGCGCGTCGTGGTCGCGTACACGGTCAACGGCATCCCGGTCCGCGAATGCGCCGCCGTCGAGGACCGCGGCGGGCAGCATTTCTTCACGCGGACGATGGAGGTCGGCCCGAGTGACAAGGAGCAGCAGGCCCTCGTCTGCAACCTGCCGCCGGTGACCGGCACCGGGACTCAGCAGGCGAAGAAGCTGGCCAGCTTCTGGGTGCTCGACCACGCCGACGGCCGGACCGTCGCCGGCGTCGCCGGGCCGGGCAGCCTCTTCCGCCAGGGCGACCAGCTGATCCTGAGCCTGCCACCGGCGAAGGAACCGCGCCGGCTCAAGGTCCTCCTCGCCCGCCTGCCGTCGGCCGTCGCCCTGGACCAGAAGCTGCTCGACGCGCTCGACGCGACTCCGGCGGCCGACGACCTCGCGACGTTCACCAAGGGCGGCCCCGCCCGCTGGAAGCCGCTCGCGACCAAGGGCGAGAAGGCGGCCGACGACGCGCCGTATGTGATCGACACGCTAACGCTGCCGTACGACAACCCGTACAAGGCGCTGCTCTTCCTCGGCGGCGTCGATTTCCTCGGCCCGAAGACGACCGCCGTCTCGGCGGCGCACGGCGACGTGTGGACGGTGACGGACGAGAAGGGCGACCTGTCGTCGCTGACCTGGCGGCGTCACGCGACCGGGCTGTATCACCCGCTCGGGCTCAAGGTGCTCGACGGAAAGGTCGTCGTCCTGGAGCGCGGCCAGTTGACGCGGCTGCACGACCTCGACGGCGACGGCGAGGCGGACTTCTACGAGAACGTCTGCAACGACTGGCACACCGGGGCCGGCGAGCACGCCTACGACAGCTGCCTGGAGGTGGACGCCCAGGGGCGGTTTTACTTCTTCAAGACCGGCGACACCCACCTGCCGACGGGCGGCTGCCTGCTGCGCGTCTCGCCGGATGGCAAGACGGTCGAGACGTTCGCGACCGGGTTCCGCCACCCGGTCGGCATGGGCCTGTCGCCGAAGGGGATGCTGACCGGGGCCGACCAGGAGGGGAACTGGATGCCCTCGACGCGGCTCGACGCCTACAAGCAGGGCGGCTTCTACGGCGACATGCGAGCGCACCACCGGCCGAGCCCGCCGGCGACCTACGACCCGCCGCTCTGCTGGCTGCCGCGCGAGATGGACAACTCCGCCGGCGGCCAGGTCTGGGCCCCCGCGACCGGCTTCGGCCCGCTTTCGGGGCAAATGATCCACCTTTCGTACGGCCGCTGCGCCGCGATGCTGGTGCTGCCGCAGGAGGTCGGCGACGTCGTCCAGGGCGGGGCGATCGACCTGGGGTGGACCTTCCTCTCCGGCTCGATGCGCGGCCGGTTCGGCCCGGACGGGGCGCTCTACGTCGCCGGCATGGACGGCTGGCAGACCGCGGCGAAGAAGGACGGCAGCCTCCAGCGGGTGCGCTACACCGGCAAGCCGGCCGTAATGCCGACGGCCCTGGCGGTGGTCGAGGGCGGCATTCGGCTGACGTTCAGCGAGCCGGTCGACGCGAAGTCGGCCGACGCCCGGCTGTTCCAGGCCCAGCAGTGGAACTACCGCTGGAGCGGCGACTACGGCTCGAAGCGCTGGTCGGTCGCGAACCCCGGCAAGGAAGGCCCCGACGCGGTGAAGATCGACAAGGCGACGCTGTCCGCCGACGGCAAGACGGTCGAGCTGGCGATCCCGGGCCTATCTCCGGTGATGCAGTTCCAGCTGCGTTACGACGTCGCCGCCGCGACCGGGCCGTCGCGCGGGGCGCTGTACCTGACGATCCACAAGCCGGCACCGCGGTAACTCTTCATATAGCCGCCGGCTTGCCGGCGGGGTTTCGCTGCGAAGACCCCGGGCAAGCCCGGGGCTATGTGGCGTTACTTCGCCAGGTAGCGGCTCAGCGTCTCGACGTTGCGGCTGAAGACCTCGCTCGACAGGTAGCGGAACCCGCGCGCGAAGTTCGGCTGTCCGACGAGCCGCTCGCCGTCGCAGGTCGAGACCCAGCGGCCCTCCTCGTCGAGCGCCGCAATTATCTTGCGCACTTCGTCGTCGGACGGCTTCTTGGCGTTGGCCGCGACCGGCACGTCGTCCTTCGCGTCCTGGTCCTCCCTCGCGATCTGCTTGAACCGGGCCGGCTGCTTCCAGCCGTAGTGGCTCGGGGCGGCCGAGTCGTCGTAGGTCAGCTGGGAGTTGCCGTCCATGTAGAGCGGCTTGTTCGTCTTCAGCTCGTAGAACCGGGCCACCCGGCCGTCGGGCAGGAGCGACTTCTCGAAGTACGCCAGGGCGGCCGGGATCGGCTCCAGGTACTTCTTCTTGCCGGTGTGCCGGGCGATGCGGATCAGCGTCTCCATCGCGTCCTGCGACTCCCAGCCGCTGACCGCCGGCGGCTCGAACTTGCGCGCCCACATCGGCTCCATCGCGTCGTTGTACTGCTGGCACCAGCCCGGCTGCGGGGCCGGCATCTGGGCCGCGATCAGGAAGTCGCCGAGCTTCTAGAGCGCGGCCTGGTAGCGGTCGTCCTTCGTGACGCGGTGGGCCAGGATCAGCGTCTCGGCGACGGAGCCGGCCAGGCCGTCGTTGAGGGTGTAGTGCTCCCAGTAGTTCTTGATCTTGCCCTCGGTCTTCCAGTCGTGCGTCGGGTACTTCGCCCGACCGACCGCCTTGTCGGCGACCGGGCCGGTCCAGACCTGCGGGAACGCCCCGTTGGCGAACTGGGCCTTCAGCAGCGCCTTCAATCCGAAGTCGGCCGCCTCGTGGATCGCGGCGTGCTTGAACTCCAGGGCTTGGTCGGCGCGGAGGAGCAACTCCAGGGCGGCCTGCGTCTGGCCGTCGTCGAGCGACGACGCGTTCCAGCTGCCGCCCTTGCCGTTGCGGTACTTGCCGAGGCGCTTGGCCTGGGCGTAGTGGATCGTCTGCGTCCAGCCGCCGGACTGAAGTTGGCCGTAGACCAGCGCCTCGGCCGCGTCGCGCGCCGCGTCGAGGTAGCCCTTGTCGCCGGTCGCTTCGTGGGCGGCCAGGAAGGCCATCCCGACGGTCGGCGTGCCGGGCGGCTGGACGAAGAGCGTGTCGGCGTCGGCCTTGCCTTCGCCCCAGCGGTCCTTCAAATCGAGGGCATAGTAGTAGACGTAGCCGCCGTGGCTGGCGACCTTGTCGCGGTAGTGCGTCGCCGCCTTCTTCAGCGCCTTCCGGGCGGCGTCTCGCAGCTCCTCGCCGGGCGGCTGCGCCGGAGTCGGCGGCGCGGTGACGACCGCGGCGGCGAACGCCGTCAGGACGATGGCAACGACCCGTCTCATGGAACCCCTCCCCGAAGTGGTCCGTGCCGGAACCCATTTCCGAAAGAATGCGTGCCTCGCGGCGATCGGCACGGGTAGAATACACGGTGGGGAAGTATGGGAGGAACGACCATGACGCGCCACTTCGCGCTAGTTTTGTTGGCGTTGCTGTTCGCCGGGCTCGCGGACGCCCAGGGATTCCGCCGCGGGGTGCCGCTTCCGCCGCCCCCGCCGCCGGGCAACTTCCCGGCCGTGCCGGCGGACGTCGGCCTGGACTTCGGCGGGTTCGGCGGCGGCCAGTTCCAGGTCGGGGCCCAGATCGGCGGCCCGCTCGTCCAGCCGCCGCCGGGCTTCATCGACCCGCTCGCCATGCCGGGCTGGGTCGATCAGGGCAGGCGTCTCCAGCCGACCCGGCCGCCGGTCGGCGCGGTAACGATCTATCGCCTCTACGCGTATCAGAGCGCCGAGCCGCTGTTCACCGACGACTTCAACGAGGCGGTCCAGCTCGTCCGGGCCGGCCTATACCGGTTCGAGGGCGCGCCGTTCTTCATCTCGGCCGAGCGCGGCGCGGGCCTGGTGCCGCTGGGCCGCGGCGTCCGCCGCAGCGGGACGCACTTCCTCAGCGCCAACCCGATGCAGGACAACCGCGGCCGGATCGAGAAGATCATGGGCGGGATCCAGACGCGCCAGGTGCCGGGCTGGGTGCCGCTCTACGAGTGGTACAACCAGGACGCCGACCTGTTCCTGTACACGACCGACCCGCGCGGCGAGATCGCCCCGGCGGTCGGCTACCGGCCGCAGGGGGCGATCGGCTTCGTCATCCCGGGCCAGTGACCTACCCCCGGCCGGGTCGGCTCCCCAGCCGGCCCGGCCGGGTCGTTTTTGGCCGGCCTGCGCGGTTTGGCCCGGGCGTTGCACCACGTCCGCCATCGCCCGGACATCGACAGGAGGACGTGGACATGACACGGATCATCGCGTTGCTGGCGGCCGGGATGCTCATCGTCGCGCAGTCGGGTGCCGGCCAGGAGCCGAGCGGCCAGGCCGACGACCTGGTCGGGACGTACACCATCGCCGGCGGCGAGCGCGACGGCAAGGCCATCCCGGCCGAAGAGTTGAAGGGCATCACGGTGCGCATCGCGAAGAACGCGATCACGACGTTCGACAAGGACAAGAAGGAGGTCTACGCCGCGACGTACAAGCTCGACCCGGCCGCGAAGCCGTGGCGGATCACGATGACGGCGACCGTCCCGCCGCCGGAGGCCGGCGGCAAGGGCATGGTCGCCCAGGGCCTGGTCGAGAAGTCCGGCGAGGCGGTCAAGCTGATCTACGCCCTGCCGGGCGGGCCACCCCCGAAGGAGTTCAAGGCCGGCGAGAAGCAGCAACTCTTCGTCCTCAAGCGGGAAGGCAAATAGCCGGGGAGGGACGGCCATGGCGACGCGGCGCGAGTCGGACAGCCTCGGGGCGGTCGACGTCCCCGAGGACGCGTACTGGGGCGCACAGACCGAGCGGGCCCGTCGCCATTTCGACGTCGGCACCGACCTCATGCCGCGGGCGGTCGTCCATGCTCTGGCCCTGGTCAAGAAGGCGGCCGCCCTCGTCAACGCCGACCTGGGCTTGCTCGACGCGACGACGGCGGACCTGGTCGTCCGGGCGGCCGACGACGTACTCGCCGGCCGGCTCGACGGCCAGTTCCCGCTCCGCGTCTGGCAGTCCGGAAGCGGCACCCAGACGAACATGAACGTCAACGAGGTGATCGCCAGCCGGGCCGCCGAGCTGGCCGGCCGGCCGCGCGGCCGCAAGGAGCCGGTCCACCCGAACGACCACGTCAACAAGGGCCAGTCCACCAACGACGCCTTCCCGACGGCGATGCACCTCGCCGCCGCGACCGCCCTCGTCCGCGACCTGCTCCCGGCCGTGGAGCGCCTCGTCGCCGCGATCGACGCCAAGGCGACGGCGTTCGCCGGCGTGGTGAAGATCGGCCGGACCCACCACCAGGACGCGACGCCGCTGACCGTCGGCCAGGAGATGTCCGGCTGGTCGAGCCTGCTGGCGCGCTCCGCCGACCGGATCCGCCAGGCGGTCGAGCCGCTGTACGACCTGGCCCAGGGCGGGACGGCGGTCGGCACCGGCCTGAACAGCCACCCGGAGTTCGCCGAGCGGGTGGCGGCGAAGCTGGCGGAGCTTACCGGGCTGCCGTTCCGGTCGCACCCGAACAAGTTCGCCGCCCTGTCCGGCCACGACGAGCTGGCCGGGGCGAGCGCCGCGATGCGCACCCTGGCCGGCGACCTCATGAAGATCGCCAACGACGTCCGCCTGCTCGCGTCCGGGCCGCGCTCCGGCCTGGGCGAGCTGCGCCTGCCAGAGAACGAGCCGGGCTCGTCGATCATGCCGGGGAAGGTGAACCCGACCCAAGCCGAGGTCGTCGCGATGGTCGCGGTCCAGGTCTACGGCAACGACGCCGCCGTGGCGTTCGCCGCGTCGCAGGGGACGTTGCAGCTCAACGTCTACAAGCCGGTGATCATCGCGAACGTGCTCCACTCGGCCGGGCTGCTGACGGGGGCGTGCCAGCGGTTCGTCGATTACTGCGTCGCCGGCATCGACGTGGACGCGGCCCGGATCGGGGAGCTGGTGAACAACTCGCTCATGCTGGTGACGGCCCTGGTGCCCCGGCTCGGCTATGACAAGTCGGCCGAGGCGGCGTTGACCGCGTCGCGCGAGGGCCTGTCGCTGCGCGAGGCGTGCCTGCGACTGGGCTACCTCGACGGCGACGAGTTCGACCGGCTGGTGCGCCCCGAGGCGATGACCGGCCCGGGCGAAGGTTCCCCTTGACGGCCTTTCCCGGATCGCTAGAGTAACAATGCCTGAGCAAGGGGCGCTTAGCTCAGCTGGCTAGAGCACCAGCTCGACACGCTGGGGGTCACAGGTTCAAATCCTGTAGCGCCCATTGACGACCCCGCCGTGGGACCTCGTTCCACCGCGGGGTCGTTTCGTTTCGTCTTGCCAACAAGAATCTCCACCCGCATCAGCACGGTCGCTGCTCGCCCTCGCCGACCGGCACGACGTGGCGGGGACGCCCCCTCGCCGGCCGTCCCGGTTGCTGACCTCAGAGGACGGCCTTCCTGCCGCGCCGTCGGCCCCGACGCGGCCCGCTCAGAGCAGCACGTCGATCCCGTCGAGGTTCCGGGAATCGGCGGCGTCGTTGTAGACAGTATCGACCAGGCCGTCGATCGCGACGATCGTGTCCGCCCCGGCCCCGCCGTCGAGGGAGTCGGTGCCGTCGCCGCCGACGAGGGAGTCGTCGCCGTCGCCGCCGGCGAGGGAGTCGGCCGACGCGCCGCCGGTCAGGGTGTCGTTGCCGGCCCCGCCGGCGAGGAGGGCCCGCGGCATCGCCCCGTTCGTCTCGTCGACCAGGACGACGTCGTTGCCCGCCCCGGCATCGAGGAAGACCTGGGTCGTATTCCCGACGGTGGCCGAGCCGCCCGTCACGGCGACGGCCGCGCCGTTGACGGAGACGGTCAACACGCCGGCGGCGATGCGGCCGAGGACGACGACGTCGTGGGTGGCGTCGCCCTGGACGTAGAGGATGCCGCCGCCGAACGCGGCCGCCGCCGGGGCGTCGCGGACCTCGAGCGGCTCGACTCACGGCCGGCGGCAGAGGTGCTCCCGGACGGACCCGGCGAGGCGGAACCGCTGCGCGAAGTGGCCGAACAACCGGGAGAACAGGCGGCGCAGGGCAAGCTGGAACATGGCTCTACTTGGGAATGAGGACAACGGCCACGCCGGGGCGTGACGCGGGGGTGGTCGGGCGGTGGGGGTCGGTCGAGGCCGCCAGAACTGCGAGGTCGGTGGCGGGCTGCGGTTGAACAAGTCATAACCGGAACCCGCCATTCCGGCAAGGAAAAATGGGCAAAATGCACCGGTAGATAACCGACCGGACGACCACGGTAACGGGCACGACGGGGGCGACCGCCTCGGTCTGGGAGTGGGGTTTACAACGGTCGTCAGACCGCTGGTTCTACGGGAGTCGAATCTCGATGCCGTAGGTCGGGGCGACGGCGAGGAGGCGGCCGATCTCGTCCGGCCCGACCGGCGGCGGGGCGGCGGTCCGGTCGGTGACCGGGACGCCGATCTCGGCGAAGAAGCGCTCCAGGCCGGCCGGCGTGGCGACGATGAGCATCGCGGCCGGCGTCGCGCCTGTGTTGTTGAAGGAGTGCAGGCTGCCGCGGGCGAGGGTGATCCACGTCCCGGCCGTCGCGGTGAACTCCCGGCCGTCGGCGTGGAAGGTGACCGTCCCGTCCAGGACGTAGAACGCCTCGTCCTCCCGGCCGTGGACATGCGGCGGGGGGCCGCCGCCCGGTGGGACGACGGCGTGGATCAGCGCGAACGCCCCGCCGGTGTCGTCGCCGCCGGACAGGATCGTGTACAGGTCGCCGACCACCCAGTACGCCCGGCCCTCGCCGGGCGGCAGGAATCCGGTCTTCATCTCCAGCCTCCCCCGGAACGCCCCGTAGGGGGGCGTCGCTCCGAACATCCTATCCGGGGAGGGCTAGCGTGGCGGTCACTTCTTCCGCTTGTAGTCCACGGTGAACATCGGCTCCTTGCCGTCGCCGACGAACATGGCGAACTTGATGGTGTCGTCGTCGGGCATGGTGGTGACTGACTTCCACTTCGCCGTCTTGCCGGTCATGTCCGGGCCGTCGCCGACCAGGGTCATCGTCTTCTTGGCGGCGTCGTAGGTGCCCTCCAGGAGCATCGGCGTGGTGCCCATGCTATCGACCCAGAGCGAGACGTACTTCTTCTTTCCGGCGTCGTAGGTGTCGAAGCCCTTGCCGGTGAACTTCATGCCGCCCATGTCGGTCTCGAACGTGCTCGCCAGCCAGAGGCCGCCGAGGTCCATCTTGTACGTCGCCGTCCCCGGGAACTCCTTGCCGTCGGCCTTCATGACCGTGGCCCAGGTGCCCTCGTGCTTCTTGAGGATCGCGTGCTCCGACCCCGGCTTCGGGGGCTCCTGCCCGCGGACCGCCAGGCCGACCAGCCCGACCAGGGCCGCCGCACAGAACCAGCGCGCCGTCTTCATCGCCTCGCTCCTTCGGATCGGCCGACCGGGTCAGAGACCCCGAGCCCCGACGCCCGGCCGGCGGGTTGAATGAAGGCGGGAGTTTACCCGGCCCGATCCGGCGATTGGTAGGTCGGTTGTCGCCGGCCGCCCCTTGCGATCCGGCCCGGTTCGGCGATAATGAGACTCGCCGCCTTCGACCCACCCGGCGGGAGACCCCGCGCATGCCGCGTCCGACCCTCTGCGTCCTGGCCGTCCTTGCCGTCCTGGTGCCGTCGCCGGCCCGGGCGGACTACCTGCGCGACGTGAAGCCGCTCCTCGCGGCGCGCTGCTTCGCCTGCCACGGGGCGCTGCAGGAGAAGGGCAACCTCCGCCTCGACACCGCGGCGGCGATCCGCGCCGGCGGCAAGAACGGGCCGGCCGTCACGACGAAGGACGCGGCGGCGAGCCTGCTGCTCGCCCACGTCACCGCCGCGGACGGCAAGCGCCTCATGCCGCCGCCGGGCGAGGGGGAGCGCCTCACCGCCGCCGAGGTCGCCCGGCTGAAGGCCTGGATCGAGCAAGGCGCGACCGGCCCGGCCGACGAGCAGCCGGAGCCGGACCCAAAGGACCACTGGGCCTTCCGGCCGCCGGCCCGGCCGCCGCTGCCGGTGGTTCGCGATCCGTCGCGTGTCCGCAACCCGATCGACGCCTTCCTCTCGGCCGCACGCGAAAAGCACGGCCTCGCCCTCCAGAAGCCGGCCGACCGGCGCGTCCTGCTGCGCCGCCTGCACCTCGACCTCGTCGGCCTGCCGCCGACGCGCGACGAACTCGACGCCTTCGCGAACAGCCCGACGCCGGACGCCGACTACGAGCGCATCGTCGAGCGGCTGCTCGCCTCGCCGGCGTACGGGGAACGCTGGGGCCGGCACTGGATGGACGTCTGGCGCTACTCCGACTGGTGGGGCCTCGGGGCCGAGGTGCGCAACAGCCAGAAGCACATCTGGCACTGGCGCGACTGGGTCGTCGAGTCGCTCAACGCCGACAAGGGCTACGACCAGATGGCGCGCGAGATGCTCGCCGCGGACGAGCTGTACCCGGACGACCTCGACCGGCTCCGGGCGACCGGGTTCCTCGCCCGGCAGTACTTCAAGTTCAACCGCAACACCTGGCTCGAGGAGACGGTCGAGCACACCGGCAAGGCATTCCTCGGCCTGACGCTCAACTGCGCGAAGTGCCACGACCACAAGTACGACCCGATCAGCCAGCAGGACTACTACCGCTTCCGGGCGTTCTTCGAGCCGTACCAGGTCCGGATGGAGATGGTGCCCGGCCAGCCCGACTTCGAGAAGGACGGCATCCCGCGTGCGTTCGACTGCAACCTCGACGCCCCGACGTACCGCTTCCTGCGCGGCGACGAGAAGCAGCCGGTCACCGACCGGCCGCTGCGGCCCGGCCTTCCGGGGCTGCTCTCCTTCGGCGAACTGGCGATCAAGCCGGTGGACCTGCCGCCGGCGGCGCACTCGCCGGGGCTGCGGCCGTACGTCCTCGCCGAGGAATTGAAGCGGGCTGAGGCCCAGGTCGCCGCGGCGCGGTCGGCCGTCGAGCAGGCCCGGCGGGCGCTGGCCGACGCGGACAAGGCCCCGGCGAAGGAGCCGGCCCGCGGCGAGGTGCTCGTCCGCGACGACTTCGCCGCCGCGAAGCCGGACGCCTGGACGGTCGGCCCCGGCCGGTGGAAGCACGACGGCGGCAAACTCCTCCAGCAGGAGGGCGGCATGGTCCGGGCGAGCCTCCGGGCGAAGCGGAAGCCGCCGGACGACTTCCAGGTCACGGTCAAGTTCGCGATCACCGGCGGCGAGCCGTACCGCTCGGTCGGCGTCTGCTTCGACGTGGCCGACGAGCACGAGGTACTCGCCTACGTCAGCGCCGCGGCGAACGCCGCGAAGGTCCACGTCACCTACAAGCGCGGCGCGGACCACGTCTACCCGCCGGAGGGGATGCTCGCCCGGCCGATCCCGACGAAGACGCCGCTGGAGATGACCGTCCGGGTGCGCGGCACGCTGGTCAACGTCGCGATCGACGGCAAGCACGCCGTCGCGTACCGGCTGCCGGTCGCGCGTCGGCCGGGCGACCTCGCATTGATCGCGTTCACCGCCCAGGTCGAGTTCCTCGCCTACGAGTTGGCGACGCTGCCGGCCGACGTGGCCCTGATCGATCCGAAGGCCGGGGCGAAGCCGGCCACGGCCGAGCAGGCGCGGTCGGCCCTGGCCGTGGCCGAGAAGGCCCTCGCGGCGGCGGAGCTTGCACCGAAGACGCTCCAGGCCCGGGCCGCCGCCGGGCTAGGGACCGGTGACAAGGAGCTGGCACGCCAGGCGGCCGCCGCCGAGAAGGAGTTGGCCGTCGCCCGGGCCGACGAGGCGCTGGCGAAGGCGGAGCACGACGTCCTTCTCGCCGAGACGGCGAAGAAGGCCGAGGCCGAGAAGAAGCGCGACGCCGCCCGCGCGGCGTTGGAGTCGGCCCGCAAGGCGACGCCGGGAGACACCTTCACGCCGCTCCGTGGGGCGCTCAAGACGGTCGAATCGACCACCGAGACGGAGGCGCAGCGGAACCGGCCGTTCCCGACGACGAGCACCGGCCGGCGGACCGCCCTGGCCGACTGGATGACGGACCGCCGTCACCCGCTCACGGCGCGCGTCGCGGTCAACCATGTCTGGTTGCGCCACTTCGGCCGGCCGCTCGTGCCGACCGTGTTCGACTTCGGCCGCAAGGGCACCGGCCCGACGCACCCCGAGCTGCTCGACTGGCTCGCGGTCGAGTTCATGGAGTCCGGCTGGAGCCTGAAACACCTGCACCGGCTGATGGTCCTGTCGGAGGCGTACCGCCTGTCGTCGTCGAGCGCCGGCTCGCCGTCGGCGGCGCTCGACGCGGAGAACCGCCACCACTGGCGGATGAACCCGACGCGCATGGACGCCCCGACGCTCCGCGACAGCCTGCTGTCACTGGCCGGGGAACTGGACGCGAGAATGGGCGGCCCGTCGATCCCGGTCGGCGACGAGGCGTCGCGGCGGCGGAGCCTGTACTTCGTCCACTCGCACAACGACCACCAGAAGTTCCTGTCGATCTTCGATGACGCGAACGTGCTGGAGTGTTATCGTCGTGCCGAGAGCATCTTGCCGCAGCAGGCGCTGGCCCTGTCGAACAGCAGGTTCGCCCTGACGACGGCCGGCAAGATCAACGCCCGCCTCGCCGCCGTGCCGGACGCGGACTTCGTGAAGGTCGCGTTCGAGACGGTGCTGGCGACGTCGCCGACGGCCGACGAGCAGGCGGCCTGCGAGGCGGCGCTGGATGAGCTGGCGGCGCTGTTCAAGGGCCAGCCGGAAGCGACGAAGCGGGCCCGCGAGGGGCTCCTCCAGGCGCTGGTGAACCACAACGACTTCATCACGATCCGGTGAGGCCTTGCCATGCACACCCGCCGCACCTTCCTCGCCGACCTCGGCCACGGCTTCACCGGCCTGGCACTGGCCGCCCTGCTCCACCGCGACGGCTACGCCTCGCCGGGCGCGCCCTGGTCGCCGCCGGACGGCAAGCCGCACTTCAAGCCGAAGGCGAAGAGCGTCATCTGGCTCTTCATGAACGGCGGCGTGAGCCATCTGGAGAGCTTCGACCCCAAGCCGCAGCTCGACAGGCACGCCGGCAAGTCGATCGCCGAGACGCCGTTCAAGGACGCCCAGGACCCGGAGAAGCTCAAGCTCGCCCGGGTCGTCGTCGTCAACGACGCGAACGGCCAGCAGCGCAACAAGCTCTACCCGACCCAGGTCGGCTTCAAGAAGCATGGCCAGGCCGGCATCGAGATGTCCGACTGGTGGCCGCAACTGGCGACGTGCGCCGACGACCTGGCGATCGTCCGGTCGATGTACACGACCGACGACAACCACGGCGCGCAGACGCAGTTCCACTCCGGCCGCCACATGCTCGACGGCGAGTTCCCGACCCTCGGGGCGTGGGTGCACTACGGCCTCGGCACGCTCAACGACAACCTGCCGCAGTTCGTCTCGATGGGTAACCGCGAGTACTGGAACGCGAAGGACGGCCATTACCTCGGCCCGATGCACGACGCCGTCCCGCTCGCCGTCGATCCGGCCAACCCGCTCGCCTACGGCAAGCCGGAAGGGAACGTCACCCCCGAGCAGCAGCGCGTCGGCTTCGACCTCGTCGGCAAGCTGAACCGGCTGCGCGCGGTCGAGTACCCCGACGACCCGGCCCTGGCCGCGCGGGTGAAGGCGTACGAACTCGCCTTCCGGATGCAGAAGTCGCTGCCGGAGGTGCTCGACTTCAAGACGGAGCCGCTGGCGGTGCAGACGCTCTACGGCCTGGACCGGGCCGAGACTCGTCCGTTCGGCCTCCAGTTGCTCGCGGCACGGCGGCTGGTCGAGCGCGGCGTACGCTTCATCCAGATCCAGCACGGCGCGGGCGGGGCCGGCACCTGGGACGCCCACGGCGGCCTCAAGGCGAACCACGCCAAGAACTGCCTCCAGGTCGATCGGCCGATCGCCGGCCTGCTCAAGGACCTCAAGCAGCGCGGCCTGCTCGACGAGACGCTCGTCGTCTTCGCGACGGAGTTCGGCCGGACGCCCGGCTCGCAGGGCAGCGACGGCCGGGACCACCACATCTACGGCTTCAGCGTCTGGCTCGCCGGCGGCGGCGTCAAGGGCGGCGTCGTCCACGGCAAGACCGACGAGATCGGCTTCCACGCCGTCGAGGAGCGCCACTACGTGACCGACGTCCACGCGACGATCCTGCACCAGCTCGGGCTCGACTCGCGGAAGCTGGAGATCCCCGGGCGGAAGCGGCTGGAGATCGACCACGGCCAGGTGATCCGACAGATCCTTGCTTGAGGGACCGACCGACCATGCCCCGCTGGCTCCTCTCCCTGCTGCCGCTCACCCTGGCCGTCCCGGCGTCTGCCGAGCCGGCCGTGTCGTTCGAGGCGGACGTCCGGCCGATCCTCAAGGCGTACTGCTTCGAGTGCCACGGCGAGGGCGACAAGCCGAAGGGCGGCCTCGACCTGCGCCTCGCCCGGCTCCTCCGCCAGGGCGGCAAGTCCGGCCCGGGCGTCGTCGCCGGCAAGCCGGATGAGAGCCTCCTGTTGGAGCGTGTCGCCAACGAGACGATGCCGCCGGGCAAGAAGAAGCTGTCCGCCGAGCAGATAGCCGTCCTGCGCCGCTGGGTCGCCGCGGGGGCCCCGGTCGCCGCGACCGAGCCGGCCACGCTCGCCGCCGGGATGCACCTCACGCCGGAGGACCGGGCCTACTGGGCCTTCCAGCCGGTGAAACGGCCGGCGGTGCCGGGCGGGCGCGACGGCGAGACGATCCGCAACCCGGTCGATACCTTCCTGCTGGAGAAGCTCCGCGCGAACGGCCTCGGCTTCAACAGTGAGGCCGACCGGCCGACGCTGATACGCCGACTGTCGTTCGACCTGCTCGGCCTGCCGCCGACGCCGGAGGAGGTGGAGCGAGGGCTAAACGATGAATCGGCTGACTGGTACGAGAAGGTCGTCGAGCGGCTGCTCGCCTCGCCGCAGCACGGCGAGCGGTGGGCCCGCCACTGGCTCGACGTCGCCGGCTACGCCGACTCGGAGGGCTACTCCGCCGACGACGCCGTCCGCAAGGACGCCTGGAAGTACCGCGACTACGTCGTGCGGGCGTTCAACGCCGACCTGCCGTTCGACCGCTTCATCCGCGAGCAACTGGCGGGGGATGAGATGCTCACACCGCCGTACAAGAACCTGACGCCGGACCAGGTAGACAAGCTGGTCGCGACCGGCTTCCTGCGCCTGGCCGCCGACGGGACCGGCTCGCCCGGCGTCGAAGCGACGGCGGCCCGCAACCAGGTCGTCGGCGACACGCTCAAGATCGTCTCGGCCGCTTTCCTCGGCGTGACGGTCGGCTGCGCCCAGTGCCACAACCACCGCTACGACCCGCTCCCACAGACGGACTACTACCGCCTTCGCGCCCTGCTCGAGCCGGCCTACGACGTCAAGAACTGGCGCGCCCCGGCCGCCCGGCAGGTGTCGCTCTACACCGACGACGACCGGGCGAAGGCCGCGGCGATCGAGAAGGAGGCGGCCGCGGTCGAGGCCGACCGGCTGAAGAAGCAGCAGGAGTTCATCCAGGCGACGTTCGAAAAGCAGCTCGCCAGGGTGCCCGAGGACCAGCGCGACGCCGTCCGTGGAGCGTGGTCCACCTCCGAAGCGAAGCGGACCGCCGCGCAGAAGAAGCTGCTCCAGGAGCACCCCAGCGCGAACGTCACGGCCGGTTCGCTCTACCTGTACGACTCCGCCGCGGCGGCCGAGCTGACGAAGCTGGCCAAGGCGGCCGCCGACCTGCGGGCGACGAAGCCGGCCGAGGAGTTCGTCCGGGCGCTGACCGAGGTGCCGGGCAAGGTGCCAGCGACGCACCTCTTCCACCGCGGCGACCCGGACCAGCCGAAGGAGCCGGTCGCCCCCGGCGGCCTGACGATCCTCGACGACCGCCTGCCGCTCGTCGTGCCGGAGAGGCCGCTCCCCGGCGGCACGACCGGCCGGCGGACCGCCCTGGCGGCGTGGCTGACCGATCCGCGCCACCCGCTCGTGCCCCGCGTCCTGGTCAACCGGTTCTGGATGCACCTCTTCGGCCGCGGCCTCGTCGGCACGCCCGGCGACTTCGGCCGGCTCGGCGAGTCGCCGACGCACCCAGAGTTGCTCGACTGGCTCGCGGCCGAGTTCGTCGCGTCCGGCTGGAGCGTCAAGCACCTGCACCGGCTGCTCGTCACCTCGACCGCCTACCGCCAGGCGTCGCGCCGCGACGCGGCCAGGGACAAGGTCGATCCGGAGAACCGCCTCCTGGGCCGGATGTCGCTCCGCCGGCTCGACGCCGAGTCGGTGCGGGATGCCGTCTTGAAGGTGAGCGGCCAGTTCACGCAGCGCGTGGGCGGGCCGCCGGTGCCGGTCAAGGAGAACGAGGTCGGCCAGTTCGTCCTCGGCATCGACAACCAGGACGGGGCCGGCCGGTTCACCGCCGAGGTGCCGCTGCCGCCGGGCGATGTGTACCGCCGGAGCCTCTACGTCCAGGTGCGTCGCAGCCGACCGCTCAACGTCCTCGACGCGTTCGACTGGGCGGCGCCCGACCCGTGCTGCGAGAAGCGGAACAGCTCGACCGTCGCCCCGCAGGCGCTGCTGCTCATGAACGGCGACTTCGCCCTGGCCCAGGCGGCGAGCTTCGCCGCCCGCGTGAAGGCCGAGGCCGGCGACGACGTGGCGGCCCAGGTGACACGGGCCTGGCAGCTGGCCTACGGTGTGCCGCCGACGGAGAAGGAAACCGCCGCCGGCGTCGCGTTCGTGGCGGGGCAGTCGCTGCCGCTGTTCTGCCAGGCGCTGTTGGGTTCCAACCGGTTCCTGTACGTGGATTGAGGGTCAGCCATGCGACGGCTCCTCCCGCTCGGCCTGCTCGGCGTCCTGGCCCTGGCCGGCACCCCGGCCGCCCAGCCGGCCGACGACGCCCACGCCGCGAACAAGCGGCTCGGCCGGGGCATCAACCTCGGCAACGCCCTGGAGGCCCCCAAGGAGGGCGAGTGGGGGGTCACCCTCAAGGCGGACTACTTCAAGGCGATCAGGGACGCCGGCTTCCAGACGGTGCGCCTGCCGGTCCGCTGGTCGGCCCACGCGAAGGCGGACGCCCCTTACACGATCGACGCCAAGTTCGCCGAGCGCGTCGACTGGGCGATCGACCAGGCCCTCGCCAACAAGCTGAACGTCGTCGTCAACGTCCACCACTACGGCGAGATGGACACCGACCCGGACAAGCACCTGCCGCGCCTCGTCGGCCTGTGGGAGCAGATCGCCGCCCGATACAAGGACAGGTCGGCCGGCGTCTGCTTCGAGCTGCTCAACGAGCCGCACGACAAGCTGACCGAAGCGAAGTGGAACGCCGCCTTCCCGAAGGTGCTCGCCGCCGTCCGCAGGACGAACCCGACCCGGCCGGTGCTCGTCGGCCCCGGGCAGTGGAACGGCATCCGGGCGCTGGACAAGCTCGAGCTGCCGAAGGACGACCGGAACCTCATCCTGACGGTCCACTGCTACGACCCGTTCGAGTTCACCCACCAGGGCGCGTCGTGGGTGAAGGGGTCGGAGAAGTGGAAGGGCCGCACCTGGGCCGGGACCGACGCCGAGCAGGCGGCCCTGCGGGCGACGCTCGACAAGGCCGCCGCCTGGGCGAAGGCGAACGACCGGCCGGTCTTCCTCGGCGAGTTCGGCGCGTACCAGGACGCCGACCTGGAGTCCCGGGCGCGGTGGACGCGCTTCATGACGCGCGAGGCGGAGAAGCGGGGCTTCAGCTGGGCGTACTGGGAGTTCTGCTCCGGCTTCGGCGCGTACGACCCGAAGGCGGAGGCGTGGCGGCCGGCGTTGAAAGGTGCCCTGCTCGAATGACCGGCGGGATCGGTGCTTGACAGGCCCAATCTGGTCGGGGTGACATCCTGGTGGTGCATTTCCCGGGGATGCACCTTCAATGGTGCCGGCGTGTGGATCGCGACGACAACGCTTGAGATACCAATGAATCCGTAGGAGGCGTTCGATGCCAGAGATGCGCCGGCGAGGCGAGAAATCGAAATGCCCAGCATGCGGTTGGGGTTTGGACGAACACGCCTACCGATGCACCAAATGCTTCATCTATTTCTGCTACAAGTGCCGCGCCCGGATTGGCAAACAAGAAGAGCAGTACCAGTGTGCGGACCAATCGTGCGGTTGCTACGGCAAGCTCATTTGCTCGGCCTGCACGGTCACGGTGTCTGACGAAGGGCCGGTGACTCGGCCCACGTATTCGGTTGATCCGGGGGAGGCCTTTTCTCTGGGTGGCTCTCTCGGTTTCATCGCATGCATCGTTGCTTTTACTTCTGGAGGAGCACCCCCCGGTACCGCCGTTTTGATCGGCTTCACGACAGCCGTTACCATCTGGCTCGTCGCTATCATTTTGGCCTTCCAAACGACGACCAGGACAGAAAACTTGGCCACTCACCGCTGCTGTGTTCAGTGTCGCCGCCCGGTCAAGAAGCTGTGATGTCGTCACGGGAATTGCCAATGGGGAATCGCAGTGCTCGTGTTCGCGGTATAGGATGAACAGAGGCGCGAGCGACGGGAGGTCGGGATGGATGTCTTCACCGTGTCAAAGCCAGGCGGCACGAAGGATTACGAGTTCGAAGCCTACACGCGCCTCCTGGAGGAAATCGGCGTCGATGTCGCGAACGTCCCCCGGGTCCCGGAGCCGGGGACGAATCGGCGCTGGCTCTACTCCTGGCGGCGCAAGGAAGAAGCGGAGGGGTTCGCACGCGAATTGAGAGCCCGCACGCGGGACGGCTCCTGGCACGTCCACCAATTCGCGGTTGCCGAGGAAGAGCGCGGCCCGGTGGCTCCGCTCGATATCTATGAAGTCGGCCAGGAAGACCAGGGGGCCATGTACTACCTGGCCCCCGCCAGCCGCGAGCGGATCGGCCGGGCACACCACCAGACCCGGCTGCACCCGATCACCTTTTCTCGGAAAGAACTCGAAGAGAACCGCCGGCAATACGGCGATCGCTGGTGGGATCGGGTGTGCCACTTGCTGACCGGCCTCGCGAAAGAACAGGTACTCTCCCTGGGCGGCTACCGCATCATCCTGCCCTACGGCGAGATCGGGTACGAAGAACTGCCAGAGATCCCCGCCCGAGGATGACCCGCGGCCATGTACTATCCCGTCGGGGCGGGGCCCCTCTTCCGGGTCGCTTCCGCCACCTTTGGAAACGTCTGGCCCGAGCCGGTCTTGGGGCAGGGGGCCTACTACGTCGATGCGGCGGGCAACCGCTACAGCCGCCCGCATCAACTGACGGTTTACTGCGCCGAAGACCCCCTGGTCGCGATCACGGAAGGGGCGTTTTATCAGGCCCTCGCCTGGCAGCAAATCCTCGCGTCATCCCGCACCAAGGCGGTCACCTACCCGCTGAAATCCGAGCATCTCCTGTGGGCCTTTACGCTCGCCCCGCCACCGCCGATCTTGGACATGGAAGACCCGCTGGCAAGTAACCGATTCGCGTACGCCCCGCACGTCCTCCTCAACCCGAGCCGGGCGTACAGCGCGACGCAGGCGATCGCGGACGACGTGCGGACCTACACCCCGCCGGCCGGCTCGGGCCAGCCGAAGCCGGAAGGGATGAAGATCCCTTCCGGCCGGACGCCGTACGCCAAGGGCTTTCAGCCGCACCACCTCGCCCTGTTCGTCATCAACACCCCCGGGGTGGTGCCCCTCGATCATCGAGCGAGCCTCGTCGCGAAGATGAGGATCGAGTTCGAGTTCCTCACCCGCCCCCCGGCGGCCTCGGTCGCCTTCCACCACCCGCGGATCGACTGGGGGCGGCCGAAATTCCGGGTGACACCCATCCCGGGGGCGGTGGCCCTGTCGCCACTGCCGGCCTATCCCGGCCGGCCGAACCCCCGGACTTACTCCTTGAACCGCTGGCATCGGATCGCGATAGTATTCTGATTCCCAGGCAGTTACGGCGAGCGATCGAAGGGATGAGCATGTCGCCGATGATCGACCCTGGCCGGTGGACCCGCCGCCGCCTCATCGAGTCGGGCACGTTCGGCGTCGGCAGCGTCGCACTGGCGTGGCTCTTGCACCAGGAGCGCCTCCTCGCCGAGCCGGTCAAACCGGACCTGGAACGGCCGCACTTCGACCTCAAGCCGAAGGAGCCGCACCACGCCCCGAAGGCGAAGGCGATGATCTCCCTGTTCATGCAGGGCGGCCCGAGCCACCACGACCTGTTCGATCCGAAGCCGGAACTGGACAAGCTCGACGGCAAGACCTTCCCCGGCACGATCAAGTTCGACAACGCCGCCCAGGCGAGCTCGAAGGTGCTCGCCTCGCCGTGGAAGTTCGCGCCGCGGGGCCAGTGCGGCGTCGAGCTGTCCGACCTACTGCCGCACCTCGCCGGCGTCATCGACGACGTGTGCGTCGTCCGGTCGATGCACACCGGCGTCAACAACCACGTCCAGTCGATCAACGCGCTGAACACCGGCCGGATCCAGCTCGGCCGACCGACCGTCGGCAGTTGGGTCACCTACGGCCTCGGGACGGTCAGCCAGGAACTGCCGGCGTTCGTCGCCCTGACCGACCCGGCCAGCCTGCCTGTCGGCGGCGTCGACCACTGGTCGAACGGCTGGCTGCCGTCGCTGTTCCAGGGCACCGTCGTCCGGCCGCGCGAGCCGCGCATCCAGAACCTCGACCCGCCGCCGCACCTGAAGGGGGCCCCGCAGGCGGCATACCTGAAGTTCCTGGAGGAACTCAACCGCGACCACCTCGCCCAGCGCCCCGGCGAGCTGGACCTGGAGGCCCGCATCGCGTCCTACGAATTAGCGGCGAAGATGCAGCTCGCCGCGAAGGACGCCCTCGACCTGAGCCAGGAAACCGCCGCGACGAAGAAGCTGTACGGCATCGACGAGAAGGAGACGCAGGACTACGGCACGCGCTGCCTGCTCGCCCGGCGGCTCGTCGAACGCGGGGTGCGCTTCGTGCAGGTCTTCACCGGCAACCAGGTCTGGGACCACCACGGCTCGATCCGCACCGGCCTGCCGGCGGCGTGCAAGAAGACCGACAAGCCGTCCGCGGCGCTGGTGGCCGACCTGAAGGCGCGCGGCCTGCTCGACACGACGCTCGTCGCCTGGGGCGGCGAGATGGGCCGGCTGCCGGTCCTCCAGAATGACGCCGGCCCGGCGAAAGTCGGCCGGGACCACAACACGTACGGCTTCAGCTGGTGGCTGGCCGGCGGCGGCGTCAAGGGCGGCCTCGCCTACGGCGCGACGGACGAGTTCGGCCATCACGCCGTGACGGACGTCGTGACGCACGCCGACCTGCACGCGACGCTCCTGCACCTGTTCGGCCTCGACGCCACCCGCCTGACGTACCGGCACAACGGCCGGGAGCAGACGCTGCTCGACGGGCAGGCGGGGCGGGTGGTGAAGGACATCCTGCGCTGATTGCCACCGGGGGAAGGCATGAAACCGTCCGCGTACCTCGCCCTGTTCGCCGGCCTGTCCCTGGCGGCGTTCGGCCAGCCGATGGCCGATCCGTACAAGGCCCCGCAACGGCCCCTGGCCGTCGATCCGCCAGCGCTCGCGGCCGACAGGGCCGTCCGGTACGACTACGACATCGTCTACGTCCGCGCGCCGCGCGTCGTCACCGGCCCGGACGGCAAGGAGCGCCAGGCCGCCGTCTGGCCGAACGCCGCCGAGCCGGAGAACCTGCGGGCTTCGACCGACCTGATGCTCCTCCGCCCCGACGGGACCGAGGAGATGCTCGTCGCCGGCGGCCCGGGGGCGATCGCCGACCCGTACGTCTCGTTCGACGCGGCGTGGGTCTACTACTCCTACTTCCACGACCTGACCGGCCGCGGGGGGGCCGACGTGTACAAGGTCCACGTCACGTCCGGCGAGGTCGTCCGCCTGACGCGCGGCGAGCGGACGCCGAACACCGGCGTCGTCGATGGCAAGGCGAAACCCGCGGCCGTCTACAACATGCACCCGTGCCCGCTGCCGGGCGGCCGGGTCGCCTTCGTCAGCGACCGCGACGGCCTCAAGGCCCCGCGGTTCGCCCAGGCAGCCTTCCAGCTCTTCGTTATGGACGACGACGGCGCGAACGTCGAGAAGATCGGCCACCTCAACGTCGCCCAGGCGCTGCACCCGGTCGTCCTCAAGGACGGCCGGATCATCTTCAGCTCGCTCGAGAGCCAGGGCCGGCACAACGCCGGCTGGGGCATCCTCGGCATCCACCCGGACGGGACGCAGTGGAACCCGGTCGTCAGCGCGCTCGGCTTCGGCGGCGCGCCGATCCCGTTCCACTTCCAGACGCAGCTCTCCGACGAGGGCGTCGTCGTCGAGAACTACTACATCCCGGCGATGGGCGGCTTCGGCGTCTACTTCAAGCAGCCGGCCCGGCCGCCGGAGGGCACGCCGCCCTTCGCCGGGGCGAAGGCGGCCGACGACCCGAAGATGGCAATGCGGCACAAGACCTTCCGCATGCCGTTCCAGCCCTACGGCATGGAGGTGCTGACGCGCTTCACCCACAACCACGACTCGCCGGCGCTGCGGGCCGACCCGCATGACCCGAAGTCGCCCCACGCCGGCTGGGTGACGCACCCGTGCGGCGCGCCGGACAACCACCTGCTCACCGTCTGGACCGGCATGATGCCCGCCGATCAGGGGCGCATCCTCGACGGCCCGCGCACCCAGGTCGATGCCGGCATCTACCTGATCAAGGACGGCCGGCCGTTCTGGCAGCCGGGCGAGATGCGCCTCGTCAAGAACGACCCGAAGTACAACGAGCAGTGGCCGCGGCCGCTCGTGCCGTACCGGCGGATCTACGGCGTGGATGAGCCGGCGAAACTGCCGGCCCTGGCGAATGACGGCCAGCGGTCACGCCACCTGCCGGCCGGGACGCCGTTCGGCCTGGTCGGGTCGTCGAGCCTGTACAAGCGCGAGAGCGCCCCGCTGGGCGAGCTGGCCCCGGGCAGCGTCACGGCGGTCGGCAAGCCGTACGCGGCCTTCCCGACACGCGAGCACCGCACGAACTGGGACGGCCAGGGGGCCGACGCCGGGCTTTACAACAACGCCGACATCCACGCGATTCGCATCCTGGCGATGGAGCCGGCGTCGCTGCCGGTCGTCGGTAAGTTCGCCAGCGCGGCCAACGAGCGGTTGCGGGTGCTCGGCGAAATCCCCGTCCGCAAGTTCGCCGGCGGCAAGCAGCCGCTCGACCCGGACGGCAACCCGGACACGAGCTTCCTGGCGAAGATCCCGGCCGACGTCGCGTGGACGTTCCAGACGCTCGACAAGGACGGCATGGTCCTGAACATGGCCCAGACGTGGCACCAGGTCCGGCCCGGCGAGGCGCGCACCGACTGCGGCGGCTGCCATGCCCACAGCCAGAAGCCGACCGAGTTCCAGCTCACCGCCGCCGCGAGGGACGACTACCCGGTCTTCGATCTGACGACCGGCAAGACGCCGCTCCTGACGGCGAAGAAGGACGACGCCTCCGGCAAGAAGTGGGACGCCGACGACCGGACCGGCCTGCGCTACGCGCGGGGCGTCCTCAACGTCGAGTACCACCGCGACGTCAAGCCGATCTTCCAACGGAGCTGCGTCGCCTGCCACACCGCCAAATCGGCCGAGCCGGCCGGCGGCCTCGTCCTCGACGACGACACCGCCAAGGACGGCCAGGGGCCGGCCAGCTACCAGGCGCTCGTCCATCCGAGGAGCGGGAAGGCCCCTCGCCATGTCTGGCCGTTCCAGTCGCGCAACAGCCCGCTGACGTGGAAGCTGTTCGGCAGGCGGACCGACGGCTTCCCGGAGAAGCTCGTCCCCGGCGCGGAGGGCGACCACGCCGCCCATCTCGCCCGCGGCGGCCTGCCGTACAGCCCCTTCGCCGGCAGTGCGATGCCGCCACCAGACGCGGTGAAGGAAGGCAGAGTCGCCCCGCTGACCGACGAGGACCGGCGCACCCTCGTCCGCTGGATCGACCTCGGCTGCCCGCTCGACAAGGACTTCGACCCGGCCGCCCCGGACCGGACCGGCCGCGGCTGGATGGTCGACGACCAGCGCCCGACCCTGACGCTCACCCACCCGGCGGCCGGCGTCAACCCGCCGCTGAAGCGGCTCCTGGTCGGCATGCACGACTACGGCACCGGCCTCGACCCGGACAGCTTCTCGGTCGTCGCCGACTTCCCGATCGATGGCGCGGCGGCCGGCACCAACCTGGCGGCGAAGTTCCGGCCGTTGCCCGACTCGCGCTGGGAGCTGATCCTCGCCAGGCCGGTCGGCGGGTTGCCTTCGGCGAAGGTGACCGTCTCCGTCAAGGACCGGCAGGGCAACGTCACCCGGATCGAGCGGACCTTCTCGGTGGGAAAGGACCCACGACCATGAACCCGACCGCGCTTCTCTCCCTGGCGTTGCTGCTGCCCGCGGCGGAACCGGCGAAGCCGAACGTCGTCGTCCTGTTCGCCGACGACCTCGGCTTCTCCGACCTCGGCTGCTACGGCGGCGAGATCGCCACGCCGAGCCTCGACGCCCTGGCTAAGGGCGGCCTGCGCTTCACCCAGTTCTACAACACGGCCCGCTGCTGGCCGTCGCGTGGCGCACTGCTCACCGGCTACTACGCCCAGCCGATCCGGCGGGATACCGTCGCCGGCGTCAAGAGCGGCGGCCAGGGCGTCCGGCCGACGTGGGCGAAGCTCCTGCCGGACCTGCTCCGGCCGGCCGGGTATCGGTCGTACCACTCCGGCAAATGGCACGTCGATGGCAAGCCGCTCGCCGGCGGCTTCGACCGGTCGTACAGCCTGGAAGACCACAACCGGCACTTCACGCCGCGCAACCACACGGAAGATGACAAGCCGCTGCCAGCCGTGCCCGCCGACGCCGGCTACTACTCCAGCACCGCCATCGCCGGCCACGCGGTCAAATGCCTGAAGGACCACGCCGAGAACCACCGCGGCAAGCCGTACTTCAGCTACATTGCCTTCACCGCGCCGCACTTCCCGCTGCACGCCCCGGCCGACGACGTCGCCCGCTACCGCGGCAAGTACGACGCCGGCTGGGACGCCCTCCGCGAGGCGCGCTGGAAGCGCATGGCCGACCTCAAGCTAACTGGCTCGCTCGCCCCGATCGAGCGCGACGTCGGCCCGCCCTACGCCTTCCCCGATGCCATTACCAAGCTCGGCCCGAACGAGGTGAACCGGGCGCTCGCCTGGAAGGGATTGAGCGACGACCAGCGGGCGTTCCAGGCGCGGAAGATGGAGATCCACGCGGCGATGGTCGACCGCATGGACCGCGAGATCGGCAAGGTGCTCGCCCAGGTTAAGGCGATGGGGGCCGCCGAGGACACGCTCGTGTTCTTCCTCGCCGACAACGGCGCGAGCGCCGAGATGATGGTGCGCGGCGACGGCCACGACCCGAAGGCGGAGCCCGGGTCGGGGGCGTCGTACCTCAGCCTCGGCCCCGGCGGGTCGAGCCTGGCGAACACGCCGTTCCGCCGCCACAAGACCTGGGTCCACGAGGGCGGTATCGCCACGCCGTTCGTCGTCCACTGGCCGAAGGGCATCGCCGCAAAAGGCGAGGTTCGCCACACGCCGGGCCACGTCATCGACCTGGTGCCGACCATCCTGGATGCGGCCGGCGTGAAGGAGGAGAAGCGCGACGTGCCGCTGCACGGCCGGAGCCTCGTGCCGGCGTTCGCGAAGGACGGAACGGTGCAACGCGAATCGCTCTGGTGGCAGCACGAGGGCAACCGCGCCCTCCGTGTCGGCGACTGGAAGATCGTCGCCGCCGGGAAGGACGCCGCGTGGGAGCTGTACGACCTGGGCACCGACCGCGCCGAGACGAAGGACCTCGCCGGAGAGAAGCCGGAGAAAGTGAAGGAGCTGACCGCGATCTGGACGCGCCAGCTGGAAGAGTACGCCGCCCTGGCGAAGAAGGACCTGCCGCCACAGCCATGAACCCGATCCGCCTGTCGGTCGAGCCGCCGGACGACGCGACGCGGGCCGGGCTGGTCGCCCGGCTGCACCGGGCCGTCGTCGTCCGGCCCGGCGAACCGGCCGACGCAGCGCTGCTCGTCGACGACGCCGCCTTGGCCGAGGAGCTGCTGGCGGCGGGCGTTCCGGTCGTGCTCGTCGGCGATCCGATACCGCAGGCGGACTGGTTCGACCGGTTCTGCAACTTCTCGCGAATTATCGGCACGCCTTTCGGCGTGGTCAACCCGGACCGCTACCTCCCATCGCGACGGCTGCTCCACCAGCAGTTGCACAGCGGGCTCGGCCGACCTGGCCTCATCCGCCTGCACCGCTGGGAGCCGGCCGGTTCGCCCGACCCGCTCCTGCGAGACCTCGACGTGACTCTTTGGCTGGCCGGCCTTTCTCCTGAACGCGTCTACGCCGTCGAACGCCGCGAAGGGGCCGGTCGCATCCTCCAAGTCCACCTCGGCTTCCCCGGCGGGGCGATGGCCCTGCTCGATCACACCGACACCCTGCCGCCCGGCGACGGCTACGCCTCCCTGTCGGTGATCGCCTCTACTGGGGCGGCCTACGCCGACGACCACCACAACGTCCACCTCGCCTACCGCGGCGGCCCGGTCCAGGCGATCCGGGCCGACGAGCGTGCCGGCGTCCTGGCAGCAATCGCCCAGGACTTCGTCGATGCCCTCCACGGCGACAACGACCTGCTCGCCCCGAACGAGGTGCGGTGGCGGCCGGTCTTCCTCCTGGCCCACGCCGTCGGGATGTCGTTGACGTCCGGCCAGGCCGTCGCGGTGACAGGGGGATGACATGGCGACGTTCCGCTGCGCCGTCCTCAGCGTCCTCAAGCACGACTACGTCGCGCGCGGCCTGGCGTCGCACCCGCGCTTCGAGTTAGTCGTCGTCGCCGACGATCCGGGTGTGCCCGCCTGGGCCCACGAGCGGAACCAGCAGCTCGCAGACGCCTTCGGTGTCCCCTACGTCCGCGACGTGGAGCGGGCCTGCCGCGACTTCGGGGCACAAGTCGCGATCGTCAGCCCGGAAGTGTCGCGCCACTGCGACCTGAGCATCCGCGCCGCGAACGCCGAGCTGCACGTCGTCCAGGACAAGCCGATCGCGACGCGGCGCGACGACGTCGCTCGCCTCGTCGCGGCGGTCGAGAAGGCGGGCGTGCGCTTCCTCCTATGGAACCGCAACTACCTGCCGGCGGTGGTCCAGGCTCGCGAACAGCTCGCGAGCGGCGCGATCGGCCGGCTGCGGGCGATCCACGTCGATTTCTACTTCGCCAAGGACGCCGGCGCGCCGGTCGGCAGCCGGCAGCCCGGCTATCCCCCCGTGGACTGGTACGGCCACCAGATCGCGTCGCACGTCGACGGCTCCGACGGCGGCCTCAACCCGGAGCCGCTCGGCGAGCTGGCCATCGAGGGGATCTACCCGCTCGGCTACGTCCACCTACTCGCCGGGGCGGCGGTCCGGCGCGTCTTCGCCCGGTCGGCTGCGTTCTTTCACCAGGCCCACGCCGACAACGGCGTCGAGGACCTGGCGAGCGTCACGCTGGAGATGGAGGGTGGGCTTATCGGTTCGATCGCGCTGGGCCGGATCGGCCTGGCGAGCCATCCCAGCGGCGGCGAGATCAAGCTGCACCTGCTCGGCACGGCCGGGGCGCTGGTGATCGCCGAGGCGCTGCCGCACGTCGGCGTCTATTCCAAGGGCCAGCCGCCGAAGGAGGCCCGCCAGCGCCGCGTCGCGAACGAGAACGACCTCCTCCTGGCCGACGACTTCGCCCGGGCGATCGACGAGGGCCGCGAGACGGCCCTCGACGTGCGCGCCGGCCGGGCGATCTTCGCGACGGTCGAGGCGGCGCAAGAGTCGTGCCGCAGCGGCGCGGTTATTTCCGTCACCTAGCCGTCGGCGAGAGGGAGCAGCCGTGGACCCGAAGCGCCGCACCTGGCTCGACAAGTTCCGCGACGCGTTCCGCGGCTGGAAGTTCGGCGTCCGCGGCCAGTCGAGCTTCGCGGTCCACTTCTTCGTCGCGGTCCTCGTCGTCCTGGCGGCGGCCCTGCTCCGCTGCGACGCCTGGGAGTGGTGCCTGCTCGTCGCCTGCATCGGCGGCGTGCTGACCGCCGAGCTGTTCAACAGCAGCGTCGAGACGCTCTTCCGCGAACTACCGCAAGACGTGCGCGACCGGGCCTGGCCAGCGCTCGACATCGCCGCCGGGGCGGTCCTGATGGCGAGCGTGACGGCAGCCGTCATCGGCCTGATCATCTTCGTGCCCCGGCTGGCCGTGCGCTTCGGGTGGGTGTAACCTGTCGTCAGGCAACCACTACCCGACGAGACGCCGCCATGCAACCCGATCCGCGCGCCCTGGACTGGCTCCAGGCGAACCACCCGCAGCTGGTCAAGGACCTCGCCGCGCAGGTCGCCGTCCGGAGCATCTCGACCGACGGCCAGCACCAGAAGGAGATCGACGACAACGCCGACCTGACCTGCGCCCAGATGAAGACGGCCGGCCTGGATAACGTCCGCGTCCTCAAGACGGCCGACTCGAACCCGTACGCCTACGGCGAGTGGCTCGGCGCTCCGGGCAAGCCGACCGTCTTCCTGTACGCCCACCACGACGTCCAGCCGGTCAACGAGCCGGACCAGTGGCTCTCCGACCCGTGGACGCTCACTGCCCGCGACGGCCGGCTGTACGCGCGCGGCTCGGCCGACGACAAGGGGGCGATCACGGCCCACCTCGCCCCGATCGCGGCCTACCTCAAGACGGTCGGCTCCCTGCCGGTCAACGTCAAGATGCTCGTCGAGGGCGAGGAGGAGGTCGGCTCAAAGAACCTGCTCGGCTTCTTCAAGCAGCACAAGGACCTCATCCAGTCCGACGTCATCGTCGTCCTCGACACGGAGAACATCGAAGTCGGCCTGCCGAGCATCACCTACTCGCTGCGCGGCATCGTCGCCGTCGAGGTGACGGTGCGCAGCGCGAAGATCCCGGTCCACAGCGGCATGGCCGGCGGGGCGCTGCCCGATTCGGCCATCGCGCTGAACAAGGTCCTGTCGCGCCTCTACTGGGGCGACGGGCCGCTGCCGATCCCCGGCTTCTACGACCAGGTGCGGAAGCTGACCGCCGCCGAGAAGGCGGACTACGCCAAGCTCCCCGCCGAGGAGGCCGCCTGGCGCGAGAACTACGGCCTGCTGCCCGGGGTGAGCTTCGCCCTGGAGAAGGGGCGGACGATCGCCGAGCAGACGTGGCGGCTGCCGTCGGTGACGGTCATCGCCCAGCAGGCGAGCAGCCTCGCCAGCGCGAGCAACCAGGTGCTGCCGGTCGCGAAGGCGATCGTCTCGTGCCGGATCGTGCCGGACATGGACCCGGAGAAGGTCTACCAGGACTTGAAGAAGTTCCTGACGGCCGACCCGCCGTGGGGCGTCGAGGTGACGGTCGAGCGGCACGGCCCGCCGGTGAAGTGGTGGATGACCGACCCGACCGGGCCGGCGTTCGAGGCGGCGCGCGGGGCGATGCAGGCCGCGTGGAACACGGCCCCGGTCGCGATCGGCTGCGGCGGCACGATCGGCTTCGTCGGCCCGCTCGCCGAGTTGCTCGGGGGCGCGCCGGCGCTGCTACTCGGCATCGAGGACCCGCTGACGAACGCCCACGCCCCGAACGAGAGCCTGCACGAGGGGGACTGGAAGAACCTCATGGCGGCGCTGGCGCACCTGTACGCCCGCCTGGGGGCGATCCCGGGCGCGAAGGTGAAGTGACGGACTGGTGGGGCGTCACTCGATGTCGCCCCAGTAGAGGTAGTGCGAATCGCGGTACGGGTCGCCGGTCGGGGCCCACTGGTCGGTGGCGACCAGCCCCGGCACGGTGGCCTGGAGCGCCGCCACCCCGGCGGCCGTCAGGCAGTTGCCGGTCAGGTCGAGGTGCTCCAGGTCCTTCGCCTCCGGGCACTCGGCGAGGAGGCGGGCCCCGTCGTCGGAGATCCGGCCGCCCCGCAGGTCGAGCCGCCGCAGCCGCTTCAGGACGCCGGACGAGACGATCTCCTCGACGCCGGCGTCGCCGAAGTCGGCGAGGCGGAGCTGGAGGTGGGTCAGGCTCTTCAGATGCTTCGACCGCGTGATCGCGCGCAGGCCGTCCAGCCGGATGTACGCCTCGCCCTCGTCGGCGGCGTGCGGGTGGCAGAGCAGCGTCGTCAGATTCGCCAGCGACGGGTTCGCCCCGAGCTTCTTGAGCGGGTAGTGCGTCGAGTGGTAGACCTGGAGGACCCGGAGTGTGGCGAGGGTCCGCAGGCCGAACAGGTCGTCGGTATCGACGTAGTGGGCGAGCAGGCGTAGCTCCCCCAGGCGCGGCATCTTCTTGATCGCGGCGACGGCACCTTCCCCGACCGTGTGGCAGTTGGGATACTCCTCGTCTTCGACCTCGCCGAGGATAAACGTGCAGACGTTGCCGAGGTGGTCGCACGCCGCCAGCGGGTGGCACCCCGGCATGTCGGCGTCGTCGGGGATGTCGGGCCCCGGGTCCCACTCCTCTTCGTAGGCGTTGGTGACGAGGTGGAGGGCGCGTACCGTCCGCATCTCCGCCGCGCGGGCGACGACGCGGAGCAGCGCGCAACCGAAGTAGTCGATCCGGAGCGCGTCGAGCCAGCCGCGCCGGAACGCGAACGTCACGCGCGGCTCGTCCTCCGGCTTCTCGCCGTCGATCGTGCCGTCCAGGAGCGGCTCGGCCAGGGAGCCGAGCCACCGGCGCTGGTGGGCCTCGCGGAGAGCCTTCTCCTTCGTCTCCAGAGCCTTGCGTTCCTTGGTCGGCGTGTTCGGGGCTTCGAGGGCGAGCTGGACCTGGACGAACTCGCCGCGCGGGTCGCCCTGGTCGTGGAGCCAGTCGGCGTAGGCCATGTGCGAGGCGAGGTCGTCCGGGTTGGCGACGATCGCCGCCTCCAGCGCGTCGCGCATCGACCCGGCCGCCGGCGGGGCACCGCCCTGCTCGACGTAGCCCTTCTTGACCTTCTCGGCGACGAGCTTGTCGTGCTCCTTGCGGGCGGTCGCCGCGTCGGGGAAGGTCTTCGTTTGCGACGTGCCGGCCGTGCCCTGCCGGCCGTAGGTGACGGTGAAGCTTGAGCCGGACAGCTCGATGTGCCAGAACTTGTGCGACTTCGCGTCGCTGTAGGTGAACTTGCGCATGACGTACCCCGTTCCGAGCCCGAGCGCCAGCGAGGTGTTTCTCCAACCCTCGCTGGCGCTCGGGCTCGGTTGGCATCGCACCCGTCACCCGCCCAGGTCGCTCGTGTCGAGCCGCCCCGCGCCGGCCAGCTGACGGAACAGTGTCAGCGTCCGCCGGATGCCCTCAACCAGCGGCGTCGCCGGCAGCGGCCCCAGGTCGCGCTGCAACGCCGCGTCGTCGAGGTCGTAGGCGATCGTCAGCTGCCGGTCGCCGTGCGTGACGAGCGTCGCCGCCTCCGGGGCCGCCTCGACCAGCGCCTTGTGGAACGTCGGCAGGTCGACGACCGCCCCGCGCAGGTTGTACGACTTCGCCCCCTGGTACGGGGCCTCCAGCGCCCGCACGAACACGCCGGCGACGTCCTCGACATACTGCAGGTCCTGCCAGCCGCCGTAGGTGACGTGGTACGGCCGGCCGAGCGCGACGCTCTTGATCGCCTTGGTCGGCTCGCTCGTCATTCCCAGATCCCTGCCGACGCCAAAGACCGTCCACGGCCGCAGGCCGATGCTCGACAGGCCGTGGTCGGCGTAGTAGATCCGGGCGTTGCCCTCGTTGCAGCACTTGAAGTAGCCGTAGTGCGTCGCCGGTGCCAGATGGATGTCATCGGCCAGCGGCCCGGCCGGGTAGTTGTCCGGCGGGCCGTACACCGCGGCCGACGAGGCGTAGACCAGACGCTGCACCTGCTCGCGTAGCGCCTTGACCGCCTCGAAGACGACGAGCGTGCCGAGGACGTTCACCTTCGCGCCGAGGATCGGGTCGGCCCGGCACGTCGGCACCTGCAACCCGGCCAGGTGGACGACGTGCGTGATGCCGTGCTTCTCCAGCGCGCCGCGGAACGCGGCCGCGTCGGTCACGTCGCCGGCGACGTAGCCGACCTGGGCCACGCGCTCCGGCGACAGGATGAGGTGCAGCCGGCGCGGATCCTCCTTGAGGTCGTAGATCCAGACGGAATCGCCGCGTTCGAGGAGCTGCCGGGCGATCCACGCCCCGATGCAGCCGTAGCCGCCGGTCAACAGTACGCGCACGCTCACTCCTCGCTCGGGGTTTCGGGGGCGGCCTCGACCGCCGGCACCTCGGGGGACGCCTCGGCCGTCTCGATCGGTTCCGGCGGGACGCGGACGACCGAGACGATCCGGTCCCCGTCGCGCGGCGTCATGATCTTGACGCCCTGGGTGTTCCGGCCGGCGGTGCGGATCTCGTCCACGCGCGTCCGGTTGACCATGCCGCCCGACGTGATCAGGATGACCTGATCCCCGGCGTTGACCGACGCCACGCCGACGACCGGGCCGTTCCGCTCGTTGACCTTGATCGAGATGATGCCCTTGCCGCCGCGCTTCTGCTTGCGGTAGTAGAACGACGACCCGGTCGCCGCGGCCTCGTCGCCCTCGGCCGGCTCGACCTCGGCCACCTCCGGCTCGGCCTCGTCCGCCTCGGCGACGTCCGAGGCCGTGTTCGCCCCGAACGGCGTCCGCTTGCCGAAGCCGTTCGCGGAGACGGTCAGCAGCGCCTCGTCCGGCCGGGCGACGACCAGGCCGACGACCTCGTCGTCGGTCTTCTTCAAGGTGATGCCCTTGACGCCGCGCGTGTTGCGGCCCATCGCCCGGGCCTGCGATTCGTCGAACCGGATCGCCATGCCCTGGCGCGTGCAGAGGACGACCTCGTCCCCCGGCCGGACCAGCGCGACGCCGACCAGGCCGTCCCCCTCGTCGAGCGAGATGCCGATGATGCCGCCCTTCTTCGGCCGGCTGTAGTCCTTCAGCGGCGTCTTCTTCACCGTGCCGAGCCGGGTCGCCATCAGCAGGGCGGCCTCCTCGTCCTCGAAGTCGCGGATCGCGAGGATGCTGCTGATCTTCTCCTCGTCGCGCAGCGACAGCACCTGGGCGATGTAACGCCCGGCCGACGTCCGGCCTTGCTCCGGGATGTCGTACACCTTGAGCCAGTAGAGCTGGCCGCGGTTGGTGAAGCAGAGCAGGTAGTCGTGCGTCGACGCGGTGAAGAAGTGCTCGACGAAGTCGTCGTCGCGCGGCCCGCCGCCGGAGACGCCCCGGCCGCCGCGGTGCTGCGTCCGGTACGTCGTCAGCGGCAGGCGCTTGATGTAGCCGTTGTGCGTCAGCGTGACGGCCATCTGCTGCTCCTCGACGAGGTCCATCAGGGCCATCGAGCCGAGGTCCTCCTTGTGGATCGTCGTCTTTCGCACGTCGCCGTAGCGGTCGCGGAGGTGCTCCAGGTCGGCCCGGACGACGGCGAGGACGTTCGCGTCGCTGGACAGGAGACGCTCGTACTCGGTGATGTTCTGCCGCAGCTCGCGGTATTCCTTCATGATCTCGTCGCGCTCCAGGGCGGCGAGCTGGCCGAGCTGCATCCGGACGACGGCGTCCGCCTGGACCTCGGTCATGCGGTAGCTGTCCGCCGAGCCGAGCTCGGCCTGCAACGCCCGGAAGTTGACCTCGCCCAGGGCGACGGCCATCAGCCCGGCGGAGACCTCCAGCCCCTGGAGGCGGACCTTCGCCTCGGCCCGGCTCGGGGCGTTGCGGCAGATGCGGATCACCTCGTCCAGCGACGCGACGGCGATCAGGTTCCCTTCGAGCAGGTGCGACCGCCGCTTCGCCTCGCGGAGGAGGTACTCCGTCCGCCGGCGGATGACCTGGGCCCGGTGGCGGAGGAACTCCTCCAGCATCCGCTTCAGCGGCAGGACCTCGGGCCGGCCGTCGACCAGGGCGAGGTTGATGATGCTGACCGTCTTGCGCAGCGGCGAGAACTCGTACAGCTGGTTGAGGATGAGCTGCGGGTCGGCCTTGCGCTTGAGGTAGATGACGATCTGGACCGGGATGCCCTGGCGCTCGCTCGACTCGTCGCGGACGTCGTTGACGCCGGCGATGCGCTCGTCGCGGACGAGCTGGGCGATCGTCTCGGTCAGGCGGATGAGGGTCTGCTGGTAGGGGACCTCGTGGATGACGATGCGCGCGGGGCCGTCGTCCTCGATGATCTCGGCCCGGGCCTGGAGGGTGATCTTGCCGCGGCCGGTGGCGTAGGCGTCGAGCAGGCCGCGGTAGTTGTACACCTCGCCGCCGGTCGGGAAGTCGGGGCCCTGGATGCCCTGGCCGTCGTCGCCGTCGGCCATGAGGCCGAGCAGGCCGACGTCCGGGTTGTCGATCAGGCGGATGAGCGACGTGCAGACCTCGGCGAGGTTGTGCGGCGGGATGTCGGTCGCCATGCCGACGGCGATGCCGTCGGAGCCGTTGACGAGCAGGTTGGGGAACTTGCTCGGCAGGACGAGCGGCTCGCGGTACTTGCCGTCGTAGTTGTCGCCGAAGTCGACCGTCTCGTGGTCGAGGTCGGCGAGCATCTCCGCCGCGACCGCCGTCAGGCGGGCTTCCGTATATCTCATCGCGGCTGGTGCGAGGCCGGCGATCGAGCCGAAGTTCCCCTGCGAGTGGACCAGGCAATAGCGCAGGTTCCAGTCCTGGGCGAGGCGGACGAGCGTCGGGTAGATCGTCTGCTCGCCGTGCGGGTGGTAGCGCTTCATCGTCTCGCCGACGATGCTGGCGCACTTCGTCGTCGCCGCCGCCGGGCCGAGGTTCAGGTCGTTCATCGCGACGAGGACTCGCCGCTGCGACGGCTTGAGGCCGTCGCGGACGTCCGGCAGCGCCCGCGCGACGATGACGCTCATCGCGTAATTGAGGTAGCTCTCCTTCATCTCGTCGGCGATGTTGAGCGGCTGCGGGGCCGGGGCGGCCGGCGTTTCCGTCGGCGGCGGGTCGGCGGGCGGGGTCGGCGGGGTCGGCTGATCCGTCAAGGTCGCCTCCTGATTCGGTGCAAGCCGGAGCCGGGTCGGCACTTGCGGACGGTTCGCGGCGGTCGCGAAGCGGTGCGTTGACGGCCCCGGTGGTAGGGTTTATTTTATCAAAGTTCCACCCCCGGCTCCACGTCGGCTGGCCGTCTCGCGGAACCCCGTCCGCGCGGGGCGCGTCGAAGCGGCGGAGCCCGACCCACCCCGGCCGTTTCCGTTCGTTCGGAGGTCCCTGACCATGCGCAGTCTGTTCTCCGTCCTGGCGTCCGTCCTCCTGCTCGGCGGCATCGCCGCCGTCGTGCTGGCCGAAGACACCCCCGAGGCCGCCGCCCTGCGGAAGGTCCTCGACTCGAAGGTCAAGGAGGTCAAGTTCGCCGACCAGCGCCTGGAGGAGGTGCTCGAGGAGTTGAAGGACACCGTCAAGGGGTTCAAGTTCAAGCTCGACAGCAAGGGCGGCGTGTCGCGCAACCAGAAGGTCAGCTACGCCGGCAAGGACAAGACCGTCCACGAGATCCTCGACGGCCTGTTCACCAAGAACGGCCTCGGCTACTACGTCATCTCCGGCAAGAACGACGCCTACAACGGCCTGCTCTTCATCAAGCAGGGCAAGGAGCGCGGCTACAAGATGGGCGAGGAGCCGAAGGACAAGTGACGCGGCGGGTCAGTCGCGCGGCTGGCGCTTGATCGCCTCCGCGCGACGCCACTGGGCGTGGATGCGCTCGTACAGGTCGCCGAGGATCGCCTGGCGGTCCATGCCCTCGTACGCGGACGAATCGACCGCCGGGCCGTACGAAACGGCGATCGAGCCGCGCGACGCCGTCGGCCAAAACAGCGGCGACAGGTACGGCATCTTTTGGTGCAGCGGCCAGGTCGCGAACGTGCCGCCGACGCCGACCGGCACGATCGGGAACGGGAACCCCACCTTGCGCAAGATGAGCAGGATGCCCGGCTGGAGCGGGGCCATCTCGCCCGTCTCCGTGCGCGTCCCCTCCGGGAAGACGACCACCCCCTGCCCCTGTTGAAGCTTCGCGATGATCGCCTTGAGCCCCTCGTGGGCTGGGCCGTCCTGGTTGACCGGCAGCGTGTTGACGCTCGTCAAGAGGGCCCCGAAGGTCGGGTTGCGCCACAGCGTCGAGCGGGCGAGGTAGAAAATCGGCCGCGACAGGGCGCAGCCGACGGCCGGCGGGTCGAGGTAGCTGGCGTGGTTGGCCAGGAGCAGGCACGGCCCCGTCGCCGGGACGTGGTGCTGCCCTTCCGTTTTGAGGCTCATGCCGAAGGTGTAAGCCGCCCGGATCGACCACTTGGCGACGTGGTACCAGGCGCGTTGTAGCGAGCCAGCCATGCACGGGGTCCGTCGGGTTCAGGCCGCCGGGAGCCGGCCGCGCACGGTCGCCTCCATGCGATCGACCACCTCGTCCACGGTCAGGCCGGTCGTGTCGAGCCGGACGGCGTCGTCGGCCGGCACCATCGGGGCCAGGTCGCGGGCGGCGTCCCGCGCGTCGCGGTAGCGGATCGCCTCCAGCACCGCGTCGAGGTCGGCCGTCTCGCCCTGGGTCGCCATCTGGCGGACGCGCCGCCGGGCGCGTTCCTGCTCGTCGGCGACGAGGAAGAATTTACAGCCGGCGTCGGGAAAGACAAGCGTCCCCTGGTCGCGCCCCTCGGTGACGAAGTCGCGCCCGGCGGCGATGCGCCGCTGCATCGCCGTCAGCCGACGGCGCACGGCCGGGCTGTCGGCGACCGGCGTGACGAGGCGCGTCACCTCGGCGGTGCGGATCAGGCCGGCGACGTCCTCGCCGTCGAGGACGACCCGGCCCGGCGGCATCTCCAGGGTGAGGGTTTCGAGCAGGGCGACGAGGCGGGCCTCGTCGGCCGGGGGGATGTCGCCCCGGAGGCAGGCCAGGGCGATGGCGCGGTACATCGCCCCGGTGTCGAGGAAGTCGTAGCCGAGCCGGCGGGCGAGGCCCTTCGCGGCGGTGCTCTTGCCCGACCCGGCCGGGCCGTCGATCGTGACGATCATGCGTCCTGCGCCTCGGCGTGCTCAGCGCGGCGGGTTGACGGTGACGACGAACGTGTCCCCGGCGGCGAGCGTCCGCGTCGTCCGGTTGTTCAGGTAGCCGAACCCCTCGACCTCGACCTCGTAGGTGAACGTCCGCGAGTAGCTCGACAGGGACAGCTCGCCGCGAGGCGACAGGTCGTAGGCGGTGCCGTTGAAGAACACCGTCGCCGGCAGGCCGGAGCCGTTGCGGAAGACGACCGTGCCGGACGCCGTGCCGCTCGTGCTCCGCGTCGGCTGCCGCTTCTCCAGGGTGCTCAGGCGGAAGTCGATCTCGCCGAGGCGGTCCTGGATCGACCGCAGCTGGAGGGCGACGTCGCGGAGGGTCATCTCCGGCGTCGCCGGGGCGATGCGCTCGGTCGTGCCTTCCGGGTAGTTCGCCCGGCGGAACAGGCTCCGCGTCGTCGCGTCGGCGGCGAGGGTGTCCTCGACGGCCCGCAGGCGCTCCTCGATCTTCATCAGGGCGCGGAGGACGTCGACCATCTCGGTCGGGGCGAGGCCGGTGCCGTCGGGGCGGAAGCTCTTGAGCGTCCGGGCCTGGTCGCCGAGCTGCTTGCCGAGCTGTTCGAGCTGCTGGCGGATCTCGGCCAGGGTCGGGGCCGGCCCTTGCTCGGCCGTCGCCAGCCCGGCGAACATCAGCGTCAACGGGGCGAGCAGTCCGAGGGTGCGGAACATGGCGGCGTCTCCTGGGAAGTCCTCCTCCACCATTTCAGGGTAAAAGCCGCCCAGCCGGCACGCAAGGCAAAATCGATCCGGCCGCCTCGACCGGCATAATTTCCCGGCCGGAATAATCGCTACAGCCTGCCTCGCCGCCCGGGGCTGTCACTCGAACCGGACCACGCCCTCGCCGAACCGGTCGAGCAGCGCTTTCTTCGCCGCCTTGCTGAGCGGGTTCTTCCGCAGGTAGAGCCGGGCGACGTTCGCCAGGTGGGGCGACTTCGCCAGGGCGAGGCCGCCCCGCGAGCGGATGGCGTTCTCGTCCAGGCTGAGCACGCGGACGTTGCCCAGGACGTCCGCCCCGGCGAGCGCCTCCGCCCCGTCGTCGCCGACGCCGCAGCCGTCGAGGCGGAGTTCGCGCACCGGCCGGAGCAGCCGCGTCGCGACGAGCCGGCGGACGCCGTCCGCGCCGACCGGGTTGGCGGTCAGTTCGAGTTCGTCCAGGTCGGGCAGGTCGGCCGCCGCGAGGTGGCGCATCGATTCCGGGGTCAGCTGGCAGGCGCGGAGGTGGAAGCGCCGCATCCGGGCGAGGCGCGTCGCGGCGAGGGCGGCGCTCGCCTCAGGGCCGAACGCGTTGTTGGCGAGGTAAAGTTCCTCGACTGCGGCGAGGTTCTCGGAGCGCAGCACGGCGGCCAGGCCGGCGTCGGTCGCCTGGGTCCAGCCGACGTGCAGTTCACGAAGCGACCGCAGGTGGGGCGAGGTCGCCAGCGTCGCGACGCCGTCGCCGAGCTGGTTGCCGAAAATGGTCAGCTCTCGCAGCGAGGCCAGCCGCGGCGACGCGGCCAGGTAGCCGGCACCGAGCGCGGTCAGGTGGTTGTGGCCGAGGTTCAGGGTGTGCAAGGGCGGGCCATCGTTTCGTGCCAGCACCCGGGCCGTCCAGTCGGTCAGGCCGCAGTTGTTCAGGCCGAGGTGGCGCAGGGTCGGTAGCCGGCGCGACGTCAGGACGGCCTCCGCCCCGGCGTCGTAGAACGGGTTGTCCGGGATGTCGAACTTCTCCAGCCGGCCGAGGTGCGGCGAGTCGGCCAGGGCCCGGCCGCCCTCGGGGCCGATCCGGTTCTCCATGCCGTCGATCGAGCGCAGGTTGTGGACGTGCTCCGATCGGCACAGCTCGGCCAGGCCGGCCGAGCCGAGCGTCGTCTCCAGGAAGCCGAGGCCGCGGATGCGCGCCAGCTCCGGCCGCCTCGCCACGGCGGGCACGTTCTTGCCGAACCGGTCGAGGTAGATCCGCTGTAGCAGCGGGGCCGCCGCGAAGATCTCGGCCGCCTTGTCGGCGAAGCGGCGGGCCGTCATGTCGGCGTAGTGGACGAAGCCGCGCCAGGTGTTGAAGTGCTCGACGAGGCGGTTGAGCGGCCCGAACCACTCGGCGTCGTGTTCGGAACCGAGCTTTTCCGCCCGGGTGCTGAGGCGGTGATACTCCGGGCTGTCCCACTCCTCCGGGGCCTCGTCGAAGTCCGGCATGAGCGGGGCCATCGCCAGCTCGAGCCGGATGAACTCGGCCCGGTCCGCCTCGCCGTGGTCGGCGAGCCAGTCGGCGTAGATGAGCCGGAGCGAATCGTCGTCCGGATCTTCGACGATCGCCTGAAGCAGCGCGTCGCCGGTGTTCATGGCGACAGCCTCTCGATCAGCCAGCCGTCGCCGACACGGCGGTAGCGGAGCCGGTCGTGCAGCCGGGAGAGGCGGCCTTGCCAGAACTCGACCGCGTCGGGCCGGACGCGGTAGCCGCCCCAGTCGTCGGGTCGCGGTACCGGCCCGTCGCCGAACCGGGCGTGGATCTCGGCCAGCTCGCGCTCGAGGGCGGCCCGGTCCGGCAGGACGGCGCTCTGGCGCGACGCCCACGCCCCGAGCTGGCTGCCGCGCGGCCGGCCGGCGAAGTAGGCGTCCGACTCGGCGGCGGTCGCCTTCTCGACGACGCCCTCGACGCGGACCTGGCGTTCCATCGTCGGCCAGAAGAAGAGCAGGGCGGCGCGGGGGTTCTCGGCCAGCTCGCCGGCCTTGCGGCCGAGGTAGCTCGTGAAGAAGACGAAGCCGCGTTCGTCGAAGCCGCGGAGCAGGACGATCCGGGCGGACGGCGATCCGTCGGCCGTCGCGGTGGCGAGGGTCATCGCGTGCGGCTCCGGCCCGCCGGCGGCGACGGCCTGCTCGAACCATCGGCCGAACTGGCGGATCGGGTCCGGGTCGAGGTCGCTGACGTCGAGGCCAGCGAGGGTGTACTCGGTGCGCAGGCTGCCCGGTTCCATGTGTCGGCCCTCTCCACGTAGCCGCCGGCTTGCCGGCGGTCTTCAACGCTATGTCCCGAGTGTATCAATAGCCGACCCGGCTGCCCCACAGCCACCACGACCGGGCGTCGCCGGTCGTGGTCACGGGCGTTCCCGGTTACCAGGCGCAGCGGTCGCCGAAGTGGTCGCGGAGGGCGGCGTGCATCGGCTCGGTGACCCGGTTGCGGTAGCCGATCCGCAGCGAGGCTAGCCGGCTCAGGGACGGCGAGCGGATCAAGGCCCGCGCACCGGCGTCCCCGAACGGGTTGTCCTCCAGGTTCAGGCGGTGGAGGTTCGCCAGGGCCTCCGTCGCGGCGAGGGACTCCACGCCGGCGTCGGTGACGCCGCACCTGGCGAGGTCGAGCACCGCCAGGCCGGGCAGGGCCGCACTCCGCAGGAGCTGGCGAAGCCCGGAGGTCTTGAGCGGGTTGTCCTCCAAGTCGAGCACGCGCAGCGCCGGAAGCCGGGCGCGGACGAAGCGCCGCAGCGCCGTCGCGCCGAGCCCGCAGGACGACAGGTGGAGCCGCCGCACGTTCGTCAGGGCCGCCTCCGACAAGGCGGCGACGCTCGCCGGGCCGAACGGGTTGCCGGCGAGGACGAGGAACTCGACGGGGGCGAGGACCTCCGACCGGAGCAGCGCCGCCAGGGCGTCATCCGAAGGCCCGACGCACGCCAGGCAGAGGTCGCGGAGGGAACGCAGGTGCAGCGACGCCGCCAGGTCGCCGACGCCGTCGCCGAGCGGGTTGTGGTTCAGGTCGAGCTCCCGCAGCGTCGCCAGGCGGGCCGCCGTCGCCAGGGCCCTGGCCCCGGCCGGCGAGACGCCGTTGTTGAAGAGGTCGAGCGCTTCCAGCCCGGGCCGGTCGGCCGTCCGGGCGACGGCTTGCGCCGTGTCGTCGCCCAGCCCGCCGTAACGGAACGAGAGGCGACGCAGGGCCGGGAGCCGGGCCGACCGAAGGAGCGCCGCTGCTCCGGCGTCCGTCAGCGCGTTCTTGTCCAGGGCCAGGTCTCGCAGCGACGGCAGGGCGGCCTGGGCGAGGGCCCGCGCCCCGTCGCCGCCGACGCGGCACTCCTTGATGGAGAGCGATTCGAGTCCCCCGAGATGCGGCGACCGGCACAGGCCTCCCAGGCCGGCGGAACCGACGGCGGTGTCGAGGAAGTCGAGCCGCCGGACGTGGGCAAGCTCCGGCCGGCGGGCCACCTCGGCCAGGTCTTCCGAGACGTTGGACAGGCCGACCCAGCGGACCAGCGGCGCGGCCGCGACGATTTCGTTCGCGAGCCGGGCGAACTGCTCCGCCGCGACGTAGACGCCCTGGACGAAGCCCCGCCCGGTCACGTAGCCGTCTTCGACCACGGCGCGGATCCCGCCGAACCACTCGGCTTCGTGGCGGTCGAGCAACTCTCTCGCCCGGAGGAGTTGGGGGAGGTAGTCGGCGTCGTCCCACGCCTCCGGCGCGGTGAAGGACCAGGGGTCGCTCCGCCGATGCAGGGACACCTCGACGCGGATGAACTCGGCCCGGTCCGGCTCGCCGTGGTCGTCGAGCCAGTCGGCGTAGATGAGCCGCGGCGCGTCGTCGTCCGGTGCCTGGCAGATCGACTCCAGGAAGGCGTCGTGGTAATCCATGGGCCGTCCCATTACCCCTCGGGCATCCCGCTATCCTACCGCGTCCGGCGGACCGCGCCCGCGCCCGGCGTCGTCGGCCGGCGTGTCCACCGCCAAGGCCGCCAAGGCCGCCAACGCAACGCGCGCGCCCGGGGCGGCTTCCTCCGCCAACGGGTACGGGACGGCCGGGTCGAGCCAGACCCACTCCCGGCCGGCGGCGGTCACCTCCGCCTCGGCGGCGAACCGCAGGGCGGCCTTCGCCCGTTCGAGGGTGCGCTGGCTGTGGCCCGCCGCCGCCCCCGCCGCGTAGACCGCCTTCGACGCCACCGGCCCGCGGGACAGGAACGCCTTCAGCCACGCCTTCGCCGCGTCGAGCGGCCCGGGCCGGTCCGGCTCATCCGGCGGCGGCCGCTCGGCCAGTTCCGCCCCCGACAGCCAGTCGAGGCGCGGGCCCCCCACCCCTTCGACGAGGCGGCAGCCGACCGGCGGGACCGCCGGGCCGATGGTCGATTTCGTCAGGGCGACGGCGAGCCGGCCGGGCTCCTCCCCGTCGCGGCGCAGCTCGAGCGCCGTGGCGACGTGGCCCTGGCTCGCGACGCGGGCCGGGCCGTCGCGCCGCCCGGCCGGGTCGGTCCGCCGGACGAGCAGCACGGCGACGTTGTGCCCGGCGGCCAGCTCCGCCAGCGGCCGGAGGATCGCCTGGAGGGACTGCTCGGTGTAGCCGCGGACGCCGGTCGGGAAGAACGCCGACAGCGGGTCGATCACGACGAGGTCGGCCCCCGCCTCGACGATGGCGTCGTCGATCTCGTACCGGTCGCCGACGAGATCGACGCGGCCGTCCTCCGATCCGGCCGCCCCGAAGGCGAACACCGCCGCGAGGTGGGCCCCGGCCGCGGCGAGGCGCGGCCGCAGAGCCGTCGCCGGGCGGTCCTCGGCGTTGAGGAACAACGTCCGGAGGCGGCGGCCGAAGCACCGGCCGTCCGGCATCGGCCCGCCGCGCGACAGGCGCGCCGCCAGATCGACCGCCAGGAGCGACTTGCCGCAGGCGGGCGGCCCCTCGAGCAGGGACACGTGGCCGCGGGCCAGGAACGGGAACCAGAGCCAGTCGAGGGCGGCCGGCTCGACCTGGTCGAGCCGCACGAGGCGGGAGGTGGACATGGGCGGGCCCTCCGGGGAGCATCACCCGCCATCAGAACGGCGCGTCGCGGGATGTGGCCAGCCAAAAAAGCGCGGGCGGGTCATAATTCGCGACGGGTGGGTCAGCGGCCGGCGGTGCCGTCCTGGCGGAGGCGCTGCAGGTAGCCGTGGAAGTCCTTCTCGAACGCCTCCAGCGGCTGGCCGACCAGGTCGCGGAACGCCCCGAGCGGGTCGCCGCCGCGCTTCAGCTCCTTGACGTACGCCTCCAGGGCCGGCGTGCCGAGCACCTTGCGCTCGAACGTCAGGTAGTGCGCCAGGGCCCAGGACGCGAGGTACATCCGGTCCGAGGTCGGCTTGTCGCCGGCGTGGGCGACGAGGAAGTCGCGCTCCTTCGACCGGAGCAGGTCCGCCAGCGGCAGCACCGTCCCCCGCCCCGCCGCGGTGCGGATCGTGTCGTAGCGCCCCTTGTCGATGTGGCCGACGCGCAGGTCGCCCGCCTCGATGATCGCCGTCTCGAAGATTTGCGCCAGGCCCTCGTTCAGCCAGCGCGGCACCTCGGCCTCGCCCGGCGGGAAGACGAAGTTCGCCAGGTAGGCGTGGAACGCCTCGTGGTACAGCCGGACGAACAGGCGCTGCTTGCCGAGCTCGAACAGGGCGGCGTTCTGCTTCTCCTGGGCCAGGATGCGTTCCTTCTCCTCGCCGATCGCGGTCGCGTACGGCTCCGGGGTTTTGGCGCTCTTGTAGAGCTCCTTCAACTCGGCGGCCCGCTGGTCCAGTTCGGCCAGGGCCCTGGCGTGGGCCTGGCGGGTCTTCTCCAGCTCGTCGTGGAGGCGCTCGATCTCGGAGTGGCAGACGATCTCGTTGCGCTCGACGTCGTAGAAGGCCGGGTTGAGGAAGTTGCCGCCGCGGGCCATGACGAGGGCCTGGTAGTCCGCCCGGGTGCCGGTCAGCAAGATGCGCGTCGCCTGGCCGAGCTTCGGCCGCGGCGGCAGGCTCTGCTGGTAGGCGGTGTAGACCTGCTCCAGCTGCAACGCGACGAGCTGGACGACGGCCTCCCGGCTGTTCGACACCAGGCGGAAGTGCGGCGTCGCGTACTCCAGGCCGGGGGCGCGATCCTTCTGGACCCACTCCGTCGGCGTCAGCGTCAGCCGGTCGGCCGCCCCCGGCCCCGGCAGCGCCCGGTCGAGCGCCTTGAGGTGGGCGGAGAGCGTCTCGCGCTCCCGGGCCAGGTTCTTCAGCCGGGTGACGAGCACCTCGCGGTCGGCCGGGCCGAGGGCGTCGATGTGGTCGACCTCGTGCAGCGGGACCGACTCGCGGATGGTGATCGTCGGCGAGCCGGGCTTGCGGCGGACGCAGCGCAGGATGACGTGCGTGTCGGTCTTCTCGAGGATGAGGCCGCGCAGCGGGACGGCGTTCTTCGGGTAGACGACGTCGTACTTCCAGTCGTCGCCGAGCGGCGGGTCGGCAAACGCGACGACGGCCGCGATCAAGAGGAGGACAGGGGTGCGCCGCATCGGGGAGCCTCCGAACGGACGGGAGACGACACCCCATCATACGCCGCCGCGGCGGCGTTGCCAACGGCCGAGTCCGGCCGCTACGGCTTCGGGCGCAGGGCGCGGCGCAAGCGGGGGAGGCCGACCGCCACCAGGGCGATCAGGGCGAGCCCCAGCGCGACGCGCTCCCACGGGAACCGGGTGAACTCCTCCCGCGTCGCCCCGTCCGAAACCACGCCGGCCCCCCCCGTCGAGGGGGCCTCCGGGATGGCGATGCTCACGGTCGTCCGGTGCCCGCTCCCCGCATCGACCGTCACGCGGTAGCGCCCCGGCGCGGGGGCGGGGAAGGACCACGTCCCCCGCGAATCGGTGCGGCCCTCGGCGACCTTGTCCTGGCCGGCGTCCTCGACCCACACCCGGGCGTTGACGGCGGCCGTGTCGTCGTCGAAGAAGCCCCCGACGACGACGCGCCCGTCCTTGAGGTGGGCCTCCACCCCGAGGCCGTGAGCGGAAGCGACGCCCGGGAAGACGACGGCGAACACGGCGACGACCGCCATCTGTCGGCATGGAGTCATGGGGCCACCTCGAGGCTCAGCGTGGCGGTAAACGACTCCGTGTCGTACTCGTCGCGGGCGGCCGCCGGGGCGGGCCGCTTCGCCTGGACCTTGACGACCCAGGTGCCGGCCTGGGACGGCGTGACGGCGAACTCCCCCTGGCGGTTCGAGGTCGTCGCGTAGGACCATGCGTCGTCCGGCTTGAAGCCGACCGGCCGGGCGACCACGTCGGCCGACGGCAGCGGCTTGCCGTCCAGCAGCACCCGGAACCGGAGCGTCCCGGCCGCGGTCGTCCAGCGGGCCGGGCCGTCGAGCGGGACGACCTCGATCGGCAGGCCGACCGGCGTCGGGGCCGCGTCCGTCGGCTTGCCGACGACGATGAGGGCCTTGGCGCACTGGACGCTCTTCGACGCCGAGTCGATCTTCGCCCCGACGTGGGCCGACTTCGGGCCGCGCTTCAACTGCCGCGCCCCGTCCTCGTCGAGGACGTAGGTGAAGACGCTCGCCTTGCGGGCGGCGACGGCCTGGTGCAGGCCGGCGTCCTTCAGCTCGACGACGTTCGCCTGCAGGGACTGGTCCGCCGCCTTGAGGGCGGTCGCGGTGCCGGTCGGGCCGACGAGGTCGTAGCGTGCCAGGGTCGCCGCGTCGACGAGGTCATCGACCGGGACGCGGTGGCCCCACGAGAGGTAGACGGTCGTCTTGCCGCCCGGCTCGGCGACGGCCTGGTTGCTGGCCAGGACCTTGATCTCGTGCGCCGGCAGCGGGGCGAGCGGCACCAGGGCCGCCGACAGGACGAGGAAGAGGACCAGGCGTCGGAACATCGCGGCACTCCGTCCGGGTTCAGGGTCGTGTTACGATTCCTGAAGTTATCGTACGGAGATGGCAAGTGGGCAACCTCGTCGGCGCGGGCGGGGCCGGGCACACGGGACAGATCAGTGGTGCCCGTGCGGATGCGGATGGGAATGGTCGCCGATCGCCTGGGCGTTGGCGACGACGAGTTGGCCGGTGCGGATGCCCTTGAGGCCACGAAGCCGGGCGGCGATCTCGCGCAGGACGGCCGGCTTGCCGCGCAAGAAGATCACCTCCAGGCAGAGGTCGTGATCCAGGTGGACGTGCGTCGTCGCCACCACGACGCCGGCGTGCTCGTGCTGCAGGGCGAGCATCTGCTCGACGAGCTGGGTTCGGTGGTGGTCGTACACGAGCGTCAGCGTCGCGGCGGCCTCCGCGGCGTCGGCCTGCCACGCCTCGGCGGTCAGCGTCTCGTGCAGGAGCTGCCGCACCGCCTCGCTCCGCGTCGCGAACTTGTTCGCCTCGCAATACCGGTCGAACCCCGCCAGCAGGTCCGCCTCCAGCGACACGCTGAACCGCACGAGATCCGACACGGCATCCCCTCCCACGGCGACCGGACGCGGCCACGCCAGCCGCCACTTTACTCGGGGAAGACTCCGTGAAAAAGCAAATCGCCCCTTGTGCCCCTCCCCGCGCGCGATATTATCATTTCTGGTTTCGTAACACCGGGCCAGGAGGCTCCGCCATGCCGCGTCGCCATGCGTTCACGCTGATCGAGCTGCTCGTCGTCATCGCGATCATCGCCATCCTGATCGGCCTCCTCCTCCCCGCCGTCCAGAAGGTCCGCGAGGCGGCCGGCCGAATGTCGTGCCAGAACAACCTCAAACAGATCGGCCTGGCGACGCACACCTTCCACGACGCCCGCGGTGCCCTGCCCGCGGTCGGCCCCGTCCTGCACGCGGTCACGAACGGGGCCCAGGACGTCGTCTACATGACCGGGCTCGGCCTGAACTATTCCCTGCACAGCGCGTTCATCGAGATCCTGCCGTTCCTCGAACAGGACGCCATCGCCCGGGCGTATAACCCGGCCCTCCCGCCGAACGACACGACCGGCAACCCGTCGAACGCCAGCCTGACGAGCCGGCCGCTGAAGACGTACACCTGCCCGTCGATGGCGGAGCCGGTCCCGGCCGAGGCGTACACGCTGCCGGTCGCCAGCTACGGCTGGTGCCGCGGCAACTTCCAGGCGATCGGCGACACGAGCGGCTGGACGGCGACGGTCCCGGCGTACTCGTCGCACGGCCTGACCGGGGCGGCCGCGATGGCGGCGTGGGACACGCTCAAGGCGTCGTTCACCGCCGACGACGGCATGATGGTCTCGCCGCACATCGCGCGCGTCAAGCTGCCGCACGTCACCAAGGGCACGTCGCACACGTTCCTCGCCGGGGAGATGAGCTACACCATGACCGGGTGGACGTTCACGAGCGGGGCGTATACCGGCCAGCCGCGCACCGGATCGACGACGTGGGTGCGGGCCCACCCCGGCGACAGCCACGCGACGACGAACGTGCCGCTGAACACGCGCCAGTACGTCGTGCGGGCCGACGCGCCGCGCGACTACTGGATGAAGAGTTCGTACTACGGCTTCCGCAGCAGCCACCCCGCCGGGGCGAACTTCGTCTTCGGCGACGGGTCGGTCCGGTTCGTCGGCGAGTCGATCGCGTTCCCGACGTACCAGTGGCTCGGCAGCCGGAACAGCACGCTGCCCCAGCCGTCGGACTACTGAGCCGGGCGGACCGGTTTGACGTTCGTGCGGGGCACCTGTACTCTCGCTTACGGCGGGACGCTCGGCCCGGGCGTCCCCCGGAGGCACCCGTGCGGAACGTCGTCCTCTTGTTCGTCGCGGCGCTCGCCTACGCGGTGGTGCGCTACGTGGCGTTCGCGCCGAAGAACCTCGACCACCTGCCGGCGTTCGTCCTGAACAAGGGCGTCTCGACCGCGGCCGGCCTCTGCTTCGCGGTGGCGTTCTGGTGTCAGTGGCGACGGCGGGGCGACCCGGCGGTGTGGTTCCGGGCCGGCGTCTTCGCCGCAGTCGTCCACATCCCGCTCTCGCTGGCCGTGCTGCGGCCGGCCTACTTCCCCGAGTTCTTCGCCGGCGACCGGCTCGCCTTCACCGGCGAGGCGGTCGTCCTGTTCGGCGGCCTGACCGCCGGCGGCATCTACCTGCTCGGCCGGCCGACCTGGACGGCCCGCCAGCGCTGGTGGCTGTCGGTCGGGGCGGTCGCGGCGCTGACCTGCCACGTGCTGTTCATGGGCCTCGCCCGCGGCCTGAACGTCAACGCCAGCCACGCCTACCTGCCGCCGATGTGGCTGCTGAGCCTCGTCGGCATCGGCCTGGGCGCGGCGTTCCTGCTGGCGGACCGCCGCGACGACCCGTGACCCCGGGCCTCAGCCCAGCTTCCACCCGGCGCGGTACTCCCGCCGGATGAACGCGTCGGCCGCCGGGCAGTTCGTCGCCTTCATCGCGGCGGCGTCCCACGTCAGCTTCTGGCCGGCCCGGTAGGCGACGTTGCCGAGGTGGTTCGCCTCGGTCAGCCAGCCGGCGTACTCGAAGTTGCACGTCGTCGGCGCGCCCGTCTTGCAAGCGTGGATCCACTCGGCGTAGTGGCCGATCGACTTCGGGATGGACGGCTCCGGCCGCTTGAAGTCGGCGAAGTCCTTCTCCGGCAGGAGGACGTTCTTGCCGTAGTCGGCCAGGAGCATGCCCTTCGCCCCGATGAACAGCACGCCGTTCGGCCACTGCGGGATCTTGTTCTCCTTCCAGATCTCCGGCTTCTCGGTCCCCTGGTGCCAGGTCAGCCGCACGGCCGGCATGTCGCCGCGCGGGCCGTACTCGTAGACGGCGCGCATCGACGCCGGGGCGAGGTCCTTGTGCGGCGGCGGGCCGAACCCCTCGACGGTGAGCGGAGCCTTGAGCTTCAGGGCCCAGAACGGCAGGTCGTTCCAGTGGCTGCCGAGGTCGGACATCGTGCCGCTGCCCCACTCCCACCAGCGGTACCACTTCGGCCCGGGGAAGTAGACCGAGTGGAACGGCCGCTTCGGCGCGGGGCCGAGCCACAGGTCCCAGTCGAGCCCCTCCGGCGGCTTCTCCTCGCCCTGCGGCCGGTCCTGGGTCGAGACGATGTCGTTGTACTTCTTCGCGTCCTCCGGCGACTGCCAGCCCCAGGCGCGCGACACCCAGACGTGGCACTCCGTCACCGGGCCGACCGCCCCGGCCTGGACCAGCTCGACGACGCGCCGGTAGTTGTCGCTAGCGTGGACCTGGGTGCCCATCTGCGTCGCGACCTTCGCCTTCGCCGCCGCCTCGCGGATGAGACGCGCCTCAAAGATGCTGTGCGTCAGCGGCTTCTCGCAGTAGACGTGCTTGCCGAGCTGGAGCGCCGGCAGCGTCGCGAAGGCGTGGGTGTGTTCCGGCGTGCTGACGACGACGGCGTCGAACTCCTTGGCGTGGTCGAACAGCTTGCGGTAGTCGCGCTCGCGGCGCGCGCCGGAGTGCTCCTGGGCGGCCCGGTCGAGGTTGTCCTGGTTGACGTCGCACAGGGCGACGACGTTCTCGCCGGCGACGCCCTTGAGGTTGGCCCCGCCGCGGCCGCCGGTCGCGATGACGGCGACGTTGAGCTTGTCGTTCGCGCCGCGTGCCCGCAGGACGTTCGGCGCGGCGAAGACGAGGCTGGCGGCGGCGGCCTGCTCGAGGAAGCGGCGGCGGGTCGGTCGCGGCGTGGTCATGGCGGTCCCTCGGGGAGAGTGCGTCGGCGACGTGGGCGTGATGCTACCCCGGCGCACGAGTACCGTCAACGACCGGACCGAGAAGACCGAAGAGAGATGAACCACGAAATACACGAAATACACGAAAGAAGACAAAGCAAAGAATGCCTTTGGTTTCCTTTCGTGTATTTCGTGTATTTCGTGGTTCCATCTCTTCTCTTCGCTGCCGCTCACCTCGCGGCACCGACCCGGCGTCACACCGGCCGGCGCGGCGCGAACCTGAAACACGGGGCCAGGTACGGCCCCGTTTCACCCGAAGGAGCTTGTTGATGAACGACGACAAGGACCGCGCGGAGCGGACGGAGTTGGCGGAGGCGGAGCTGGAACAGGTCGCGTCGGGCAAGGGCGGCGTCGGCGTCAAGTTCCCCGGCGGCGGGGTCGGCGTCGGCTGGGGCTGGGGCGGCGGTGGCGTCGGCGTCCGGTTCCCGGGCGGCGGCGTCGGCGTCCGCTGGTAACGGCACGTCTCACGCGCCGTCGAGGCGGTCCTCCGGCGACCCGAGCCGGACGCGGTCGCCGAGGCGGCGCGGCAGCAGCAACAGGAACTCCTCGGCCGCCATCATCGCGTTGCGCGGCCGCTTGAACGGCCCGAGCCGTTCGACGCGCGGCAGCCAGACCGGCAGCCCCGGCGGCACGGCCGGGTCGGCCTCGGCGTAGCCGATCCAGACGTACCACTTCCCGCGGAACGGCCGGACCGTCGCCCCGTTCCAGCGGAACTCGCTCGGCGTGACCTGCGTCCAGCGCTGCTTCCGGCTCTGGTGCTTGCTCATGGCCCCCTCGACGATCCTCCCCCTATAATACCGGCACGGCGTTTGCGGGAAAATGGCCGTACATCGCCCGGACTCACCATCGAGGGGACAGCCATGACGATGCGAGGTTCGCTCCTCGCCGCCGCGCTCGCGGTCGGCGGCTGGCTCGGCGTCGGTTCGACGGCCGACGCGCAGTTCTACTTCCAGGGGACGTTCGGCAACCGCGTCCAGGTCGGCGTCCAGGTCGGGTCGCCGTTCGTCGGCGGCGGGTTCTACCCCGGGCCGGTCGCGCCGGGGCCGTTCTTCCCGGGGGCGTTCCCGGGCGGGTTCGACCCGTCCTTCCCGCCGCCGCCGGCGATCCCGGGGCCGGTGCCGCCGCCGCCGCCGCTGGGCGGCGGGATCTACCCGGCCGTGCCGGCCTACGGCGGCTACTCGTACCCGTCGGCCTACCCGACGGTCAACGTCTGGCGGGCGAACTTCAACACCTACCCCTACGGATACTACCGCTGACCGGGCAGTCGTCTCGGGCGACCGTCGAGCTTCCGCGGCTTCGACGGTGCGGGCTTCTGTCGCCCCTTCAGCCCGTCTCGGAAAGGGCCAGTGAACGCCGGTTGACAGCCCGCGATTCGCGGGGTGAAATGGGTTCCTGATTGCCCTCTGTCAGCACGTCTCCCCCGGGTGTCGGGCCGGCCCCGTCGGCCGAGCACGACAGCCCGGTCGGGCCGAGGCGTGGGAGATCCGCGATTCATGAGTTCGTTCACGACCGCGATGGTGATGTTCGGCTGCGTCCTGGCGAGTTCCGCCGTGGCGATGCTGATCGCCCTCCGCCTGCCCGGCCACCACCTCACCGGCGAATCGAAGGACGCCGTCAAGCTCGGCCTCGGCGTGATCGCGACGTTGACCGCCCTCGTCCTCGGCCTGCTCGTCGCCGCGGCGAAGGGGACGTACGACGCCCAGACCAGCACCGTCCGGGACGCCGCCGCCCAGCTCGGCCAGCTCGACCGGATCCTCGCCCGCTACGGCCCGGAGGCGAAGGACGCCCGCGCCCAGTTACGCAAGCTGACCCAGGCCGTCCTGGAACAGCTCTGGCCGCACGACCACGCCCGGGACGATTTCAGCGGCGGCGAATCGAAGGTCCACGGCGAGGCGTTCTTCGACGCGGTCGCCGCCCTCCAGCCGCAGACCGATTCCCAGCGCCTGCTCAAGGCGCGGGCCCAGGAGATGACCATCGGCCTGGGCCAACTCCGCCAGCGGCTCGTCGTCGCCGGCGACAGCTCGATCCCGACCGCCCTGCTCGTCGTGCTCGGCTTCTGGCAGGCGATCCTCTTCGCCGGGTTCGGGCTCCTCGCCCCGCGCAACCCGACCGCCATCGGCGTCCTCGTCATCTGCATGATCTCGGTCGCGATGTCGCTCTTCCTCGTGCTGGAACTCGACCGGCCGTTCGACGGCATGATCCGGATTTCCGACGGCCCGGTCCGGTTGGTCCTCTCCCACATGGGCGAGTGACCGGCCGCCGTCGTAGAGTAACCGCCACGGGCGGAGCGCCCGGCAGCGAACCCGAGACGCGAGGCGGCCATGAGCAAGTTGGCGGGGACGGTGGCGTTGGTGACCGGCGGCGGCAGCGGCATCGGCCTGGAGACGGCCCGCCTGCTCCTGCGCGAGGGGGCGAAGGTCTGCATCGCCGGCCGCAACGCAGACAAGCTCCAGAAGGCCGCCGCCGACCTCCAGGGCGGCGACAACCTCATGACGCACGCCGCCGACGTCTCCGTCGCCGAGCAGGCCGACGCCCTCGTCGCTGCCGTCACGAAGCGCTTCGGCCGAGTCGAGATCCTCGTCGCCAATGCCGGCGTCAACGTCAAGGAACGCACCTTCCGCGAGCTGACCCCGGAGCGCTGGGACTACCTCATGGCCGGCAACGTCAACGGGGCGTTCCAGTGCATGCGGGCCGTCGTGCCGGGGATGCTCGCGGCGAAGGACGGCCTGGTCATCATCGTCAACTCGACGTCCGGCAAGCGGGCGGGCCCGCTCGGCGGCACGGGCTACAACGCGGCGAAGTTCGCCCTGAGCGGCCTGGCGACCGCGCTGGCCGCCGAGGAGCGGCTCAACGGCCTGCGCGTCTGCTCGATCTACCCCGGCGAGGTCGATACGCCGATCCTCGAACAGCGGCCGACCGCCGTCACCGACGACCACCGCCGCCAGATCCTCCAGCCGGAGGACGTCGCGTCGGCCGTGCTGTTCATCGCGACGCTGCCGAAGCGGGCGACCGTGCCGGAGCTGGTCCTGACGCCGACGATCCAGCTCTTCGTGTGAGGCGACGCGGATGACGGCGGACGTGGCCCTCCTGACCGAACGGCGGTACACCGCGACCGCCGCCGACCCGGACGACTGGTACCTCGGCAACATCCTCCAGGAAGACGGCCTCCTCCAGGCGGCCCTGGAGCGGGTCGGCCTCTCGTCCGTGCGCGTCGATTGGAGCCGGCCGGACGTCGATTGGTCGGCGTTCCGGTGCGTCGTCTTCCGGACGACGTGGGACTACTTCGACCGCTTCGACGAGTTCGCCGCCTGGCTCGACCGCGTCGAGGGGCAGGCCCGGCTGTGCAACGCCGGGTCGACCGTCCGCTGGAACATGGACAAGCACTACCTCGCCGACCTGCAAGCGCGCGGCGTCGACGTCGTCCCGTCTCGCTTCATCGAGCGCGGCAGCCCCCTCTCGCTGCATGACTGGCTCGACGCGACCGGCTGGGACGACGCCGTCGTCAAGCCGTGCGTCTCGGGTGCGGCCCGCCTCACCTACCGGATCAACCGGGCGAACGCGTCCGAGGTGGACGCCGTCGTCCGGCCGTACCTGGCGGCGGAGGCGTTCCTGCTCCAGCCGTTCGAGGCGGGCGTCCAGCGGCACGGCGAGGACTCGCTCATAGTCTTCGGCGGCCGGTATTCCCACGCGGTGAAGAAGTTGCCGAAAGCGGGCGACTTCCGCGTGCAGGACGACCACGGCGGCACAGTGCGGCCACACCAGCCAACGCCCGAGCAAATCGCGATGGCGGAACGCGCGATGGCCGCGTGCCACCCCGCGCCGGCGTACGGGCGTGTCGATCTGGTCCAGGGCACCGCCGGTCGGCTCGCCGTCATGGAGCTGGAGCTGATCGAGCCGGAGCTGTGGATGCGCCTCCGCCCGGAAGCGGCGACGGCCTTCGCCGCGGCGATCGCCGCCTTCATTTAGCCGCCGGTAAGCCGGGGGTCGTCTTGTAGGTCGGGTTGAGGTCGGCCTCCGGCCGACCGAAGCCCGACGGCCGGCGATCTCCCCGCATGTCGGGCCTCGAAGACTCGACCCGACCTACAACACCAAACCCAGCTGCCGGCGGCTATATGGCAGGGCCGACCTGCTCGCCGTCGGCGGTCTGCTTGCGCGCCCGCCGCTCAAAGAAAACCATCTCCCGGCCGAAGATCCGCGCCGCGAACGCCAGCGCCAGCACGGCGTAGATCGCCGTCACGCCGACGACCAGGCCGCCGGTCTGCCACGTCGCCACGCCTTCGAGCAGGTCGCGCGCCAGCAGCACGATGTTGAGCAGCGGCACGAAACAGAGCCAGCCTTCGAGTTGGAGCCCCGGCAGCAGGCTGAGCAGGCCCGGGGCCAGGGCGACGAGCATGAGCGGCACCAGGTACGCCTGCGCCTCCTTGAAGCTGCCGGCGAAGCTCGTCAGGGCGAGCAGCACCGCCGAGAAGAACGCCGCGAACAGCACCAGCAGCGCGAAGATCAAGAGCAGCGTCACCGCCATCGCCGGGACGCTCCGCAGGGCGAACGTCTCCTGGGCCAGGCCGGTCAGCGCCAGGACGGCGACCATCGGGGCCATGTTCACCAGGGCGGTCAGCAACGCGACCGTCAGCACGGCGACGTACTTGGCGAAGAGCAGGTGCAGGCGCGGGATCGGCGCGGCGGCGAGGATCTCCATCGTGCCGCGCTCGCGCTCGCCGGCGGTCAGGTCGATCGCCGGGTAGACCGCCCCGGTGATCGTCATCAAGATCAGGACGAGCGGCACCATCACGCTCACCCACGACGTCTGCCGGCCCGCCTCCGGCGCGACGGCCTTCGGCGTCAGGTCGAGGGCGTCCGGCCGGGGGTCGCCCTGGTCGGCGGCGTCGATCAGCCGGCGGACGTAGCGGAACGCCTCGCGGGCCTGGGCGGAGTCCTCGCGGTAGTACAGGTCCCAGTCGCGCTGGCCCTTCTCGTCCCGGACGACGGCGAGATCGACCCCGCCGCCCCGCACGATCGGCACCGCCGGGCCGGTCATCTCCAGCGTGTCGAACGACGCGAGCAGCTCCGCGTCGGCCGGGAGCACCTCCAGCCGGGCCTGCTTGTTCGCCGAGCGGTCGACGAGCCGACCGGCCTGCATCAGGCGCGCCTCGCCCTGCTTCGCCCGGGTCAGGAACGCCCGGCCGTCCTCGAGGTTGTTGAAGCCGAGCCGGTAGCGCGGGGCCTGGAGCGCCTCCGCCCCGGACGCGAACACCTGGGCGAACGCCAGGCCGAGCAGCGGGTAGAGCAGGAGCGGCATGAGCAGCAGCGTCGCGATCGTCCGCCGGTCGCGGAGGATCTCGTACAGCTCCTTGCGGATCAGCCGCCCCAGACGCACCGCTCCCGTCATGGCCGCACCTCCGCGTGCAGGGCCGGGGCCGGCCGGACCAGGGCGAGGAACATCTCGACGAGCGACCCGGCCCCGGTCGCGTCGCGCAGCTCGGCGAGCGTCCCGGTCCGCACGATCCGCCCCTGGTGCATCAGGCCGAACCGGTCGCACAGCCGCTCCGCCTCGTCGAGCTGGTGCGTCGTCAGCAGGACGCACTTCCCGGCGGCGCGCAGGTGGGTGATGAACTCGGCGACGACCTGGGCCCCGAGCACGTCTAGGCCGAGGGTCGGCTCGTCGAGGAGCAACACCGGCGGGTCGTGGATCAGGGCCCGGCCGAGCTGGACGCGCTGCCGCTGGCCGGTACTGAGGGTGCCGCAGCGGCGGTGGACGATCTCCTCCAGGCCGAGGAGGTGGACGAGCCGGCCGAGCCGGTCGCGGGCCAGGTCGTCCGGCACGGCGTACAGGTCGGCGAAGTACAGGAGCATTTCGCCGACGGACAGGTGGTGGTACAGCCCGGCCGTCGCGGTGACGAGGCCGACGCGGCGCTTGACCTCCTCCGGCTTCTCCGTCGCGCGGAACCCGGCGACGGTCGCCTCGCCGCCGCTGGGCCGGAGCAGGCCGAGCAGCATGCGGAGGGTCGTCGTCTTGCCGGCCCCGTTCGGGCCGAGCAGGCCGAACACCTCGCCCGGGCCGACGTCGAACGAGACGTCATCGACGGCGACGACGCGGCCGCCCGGCACCGGGAAGACGCGCGACAGGTCGCGAACCTGGATCATGCCCTGGCCCTTCGGAGACGGGGACCGCCCCGGCACAGGATATGGAGCGCCCCGCGCCGTGGCGAGCGAGCCCGCTCAGCCGGCCGGGTCGGCGAGGTGGCGGCGGGCCGTCGCCGAGATGGCCGCCACGGCGGGGTGCTTCAGGCGGCGCTCGACCGACACGGCGTAGAAGCGCTCGCGCAGCCCGACCGCCCGGCCGACGCGGCGGACGCCGTACTGGCGGCGGACGGCGCGCTCCGTCGCCGACGGGATGGCGAACAGCCCCTCGCCCGCCCCGCCGAACGCCTTGAGCAAGGCGCTGTCCTCGAACTCGCCGCGCACCGCCGGCCGGACGCCCACCTCGGCGAACCACTGCTCCAGCGACCGGCGCAGGGCCGTCCCCTCCAGCGGCAGCAGGAACGGGGCCGCGTCGAGCGACTTCGGGAAGCCGGACTGGTGGGCCGCGACGAGGGCCGGCACCCCGACGACGACGACGCCGCTCTCGCCGAGGAGGTGGCTGTACGCCTTCGCCTTGACCGACGGCGGCAACGGCGCGTCGGACAGGACGACGTCGAGGTTGTGGACCGCCAGCTCGGCGGCGAGGCGCTCGAGCTTCCCCTCGACGCACGTCAGCCGGACCGGCTCCGCCAGGCGCAGGGCCGGCTCGAGGAGCTGGTGGGCGACGAGCTTCGGCACGGCGTCGACGACGCCGACCCGGAAGCGGAGCGGCTTGCCGATCGGCCGGCCGGCGAGCAGGTCCTGCAGCTCCCGGCCGAGGGAGAAGATCTCGTCGGCGTAGCGGTAGACCGCCTCGCCGGTCGGCGTCAGGGCGACGCCCCGGCCGCTCCGGGCCAGGAGCGGCGTCTTGACCGCCTTCTCCAACTCGCGCACCTGGGCGCTGACCGTCGCCTGGGCGAGCTGGAGCACCTCGGCCGCCCGGGTGACGCCCCCCTCCCGCGCGACGACCCAGAAGTAGTACAGGTGGTGGTAGTTCAGCCACTCCATCGCGGCGACCCTTCGGTTTTATCGATGCCTCGGCAGCGATTTATCGACTTGTCCGAATTATAGCCGGCGGGAAGAATGCGTGTGGAGGCGGATTCGAGACGCGACACGAACACGAACGACGGGGGTGGACCATGTGGCTGGACGTCGTCGGACGCGGGGTCGAGGTCGATCGGGCGACACGGGAGCGGGTCGTGCGGCGGCTCCAGTTCGCCCTCGGCCGGGTCGCCGGCCGGGTCGGGCGGGTGACCGTCCGCCTGGTCGACGTCAACGGCCCGCGCGGCGGCGAGGACAAGCGCTGCCTCGTCACGGCCGAGGTGCCCGGCCAGCCGCTCGCCGTCGTCTGCGCGGCGGGGAGCGACCTCGACGGCGTGATCGACCGGGCGGTCGACCGGGCCGGCCAGGCGATCTTCCGCCGGCTGGCCCGGACCCGGTCGGCACGGCACGGCTGAGCGGACCGGCCCGGAACGAACAAGGGAGGCGAACCATGCGATGTCCCGTCTGTGACACCGACCTGCGCGTCGTCGAGCGGCAGGGGGTCGAGATCGACGTCTGCCCGCGCTGCCGCGGCGTCTGGCTCGACCGCGGCGAGTTGGAGAAGCTCCTCGACCGGATCGACCAGTCCGACCGGCCGGAGCGGCCCCGCCGCCGCGACGACGATGACGACGACCGCGACGACTGGCGGGGCGACCGCCGCAACGGCGACCGGCGCGACGACTCGCGCCGGGAGGATTCCCGCCGCGACGACGCCCCGGCGCAGCAGCCGCCGAAGAAGAAGGGGTTCTGGGCCGAGTGGTTCGACTTCGACTGAGCCTCCCTCCCGGCGGGACGGCGCGGGGTACTGGCCTTCTCCGCCCGACTTCGCCGGGAGGGTTCGAGTCCTATCGCGGGAGGTGCGCCATGCCGGACCCGGCCGAGATTCACCGCTCGATCCTGCTCGGGCTCCAGCTCTGGATGCTCGCCTGCGTCACGGCCGGCCTGGTCGGCCTGTACCGCGGCGGCGACGACTGGTGGCGCGGCTTCTGGCTGATGACCGGCCTGTGGGGCGTCGTCGATGGCCTGATCGTCTGGTGGAGCTGGACGCCGACGCCGCCGGCCCTGGACGCCCTCGCCACGATCCTCAAGGCGAACATGCTCCTCAACGTCGGCTACGTCATCGCCGGCGTCGTGCTCGCCGGCCGGCCGACCGCCCAGCTGCGCGGCTTCGGCTGGGCGGTCATCGTCCAGGGGGCCTTCCTTCTGCTTTTCGACCTGTACCACTACCGGCTCTGCTGGCAGCCCGTCACTCCGACGTGAACGGCGACGCCGGCAGGCCGGCCGCGTTGTAGAGCGTCGCGGTCGGGTTGTTCGTCCACAGGTAGCGCACCGCGACCGGCTTCGCCACCCCGGCACTGGCCGCGACGACAGCGTCCTTGCCGTCGATCTTCGCGTCGGCCGGGTGCCACTTGCCGTCCTCGCCGGCGACCTCGAAGCCTTTCAGCTCCCCCTTCGCCTGCAGGCCGCCGTCGGCGTGGGCGAAGACGACCCGCGCCTTGCCCCCCTCGAACGTCGGCTTGCCCGGCAGCGGGCCGCTGTACGGCACCGCCTGGCCGTAAACCGTCGCCAGGGCCCACAGGGCGAGCCGGTGGCCGACGTCCTGCTTGTTGACCGGGTGGATGTCCTTCGGGTCGCCGATGTCGATGGCGATCGCCATGCCGGTGTTCGGCACGCTCAGCGACCGGCGCATCGCCTCGCGGACGGTCGGCCAGCCCTTGGCCTGCGTCTCGAAGTTCGGCAGCTGCACCCACGCGAACGGGAAGTCGCCCTGGCCCCAGCGCGAGCGCCAGTCCTGGATCAGGAGCGGCAGCTGGACGCCGTACAGGTCGGCGGTCGGCTGGCCGGCGTTGTTCTCGCCCTGGTACCAGATCGCCCCCTTGATCGCGTAGCCGACGAGCGGGCTGATCTTGCCGTTGAACAGGTTCGCTGGGTGGTTGTTGTTCAGCTCCGGCTGCACCGGAGCCTGCGGCCGGCGCGGCGGCGTCTTGCCGGCGTCCTTCGCCTTGGCGGACGCGGCCTCCCACTTGGCGAGGTCTTCCTTGTACTTCGCCTGGGCCTTCTCCGGGTCGTACTCCTTCGCCATCTTGGCCCAGCGCTCGCGGATCGGGGTCAGTTCCGCCTTGCCGTCGTTGGCGTCCTTACTCGTCCACGACTCGATCGCCGTGCCGCCGACGCTGGAGTTGATCAGGCCGACCGGCCGGCCGTCGAGCTTCTGGTGCAGCTCCCGGCCGAAGAAGAACGCCGTCGCCGAGAAGGGGCCGACCGTCTCCGGCGAGCAGACGACCCAGGAGCCCTTGCAGTCGGCCTGCGGCGTCTTCGCGACGCCGGACGCGACGGTGAACATGCGGACCTTCGGCAGGTTCGCGGCGGCCTTCTCCTTGTCGAAGTCCTTGCTCTTGGCGACGGTCCACGCCATGTTCGACTGGCCGGAGCCGAGCCAGACCTCGCCGACGAGGATGTCGTTTCGCGTGAGCTTGTCCTTCTTGCCGGCGACGGTCAGCGTGTGCGGCCCGCCCGGTTCGAGCTTCGCCAGGCGGGCGGTCCACTTGCCGTCCTTGTCGGCGGTCGCCTTGACCGCCTGGCCGGCGATCGCGACGGTGACCTCCTCGCCCGGGTCGGCCCAGCCCCAGACCGGGACGGTGACGCCGCCCTGGAGGACGGCGTGGTCGCCGAAGATGGCGGGGAGCTTGACGTCGGCCTGGAGCAGGGCCGGGGAGAGCAGGACGACAGCGGCCAGCGCGAGCCGGCGCAGCGACGCGGACATGGTGCGGACCTCCGGGAAAGTTGCGTTGACCGGCGTAGGTTAACCGGCCGAGCGGCCGGACGCCACGACGAATCGCGTGCTACAGTTCCCCTGCCTCGCCCGGGTTGCCCGGCGCGATTTCCTTGACACCCCCGGCCGGTTTCTTGCAAAACCCGGGCCAATCCCTTGGGCTCCGCGCCCAGGCCGCCTAGAATACCGAGTATGGAACGTCTAAATAAATACCTCGCTCACGCCGGCGTCGGCTCCCGGCGGCAGTGCGACACCCTCATCGCCGAGGGCCGCGTCAAGATCGCCGGCGTCGTCGTCCGCGAACTCGGCACGCGCGTCGAGGACGGCCAGCCGGTCACCGTCGATGACAAGCCGATCCAGCAGGAGCGCCTCGTCTACTGGCTCGTCAACAAGCCGGTCGGCTACCTCTGCACGAACTTCGACCCCGAGGGCCGGCCGCTGGCGATCGACCTGGTCGAGCATGTCGGCCAGCGAGTCTACACGGTCGGCCGGCTCGACGAGCAGAGCGAAGGCCTGCTACTGATGACCAACGACGGCGACCTGGCCTATCGGCTGACGCACCCGCGATTCGGCATCGAGAAGACGTACCACGTCCACGTCGCCGGCCGGCCGACGCCGGCCGACCTGAGCCAACTCCTCAAAGGCGTCTGGCTCGCGGAGGGCCACGTCCACGCCAAGCACGTCAAGAAGCTGCGCCAGCAGGGCGAGAGCACCTGGCTGGAGATCGTCCTCGCCGAGGGCAAGAACCGCGAGATCCGGCGGATGCTCGCCCGGCTCGACCACAAGGTCATGGAGCTGATCCGCGTCGCGATCGGGCCGCTCCGGCTCGGCGGCCTCCGCTCCGGCAAGTCGCGCCCGCTGGGGCACGACGAGCGCGAGACGGTCCTGTCCCTGGCCGAGAAGGTCGGCGGCAAGTCGCTCGATCTCCAGTCGGCCCGGCCCGGCGGCAAGCGTCTCAAGCCGGTGGCGAAGGCCCGCCACCAGAAGGCGACTCCGAAGCGAGTCCCGTGATGGCCACGCCGGTCTTCGACCTCGCCGCCCCGGTGACCGAACACGTGCCGCTCGCCCGGGCGACGTATCGCATCCGGCTCGAATGCCCCGGCCTGGCGGCGGCGATCCGGCCGGGCCAGTTCGTCATGCTCCGCCTGCCCGTCGGCGACGACCCCCTCCTCGGCCGGCCCTTCGCACTGTACGACACCATCCTCGACGCGGCCGGGGTGCCGGTCGCGATCGACATCGTCTACCTGACCCTAGGCAAGATGACGACCCGGCTGACGTCGGTGCGCGTCGGCGAGACGGTCAAGGTGTGGGGTCCGCTCGGCAACGGCTTCCCCGACCTGGCCGGCGTCGGCCACGTCGCGCTGGTCGCCGGCGGCATCGGCCAGACGCCGTTCCTGGCTCACGTCCGGGCCTTGCTCGGCACTCGGGGCTACGGCGGGAGGCCGGCACAGAGGCAGGCGGATCGCATCTCGGTCTACTATGGGGTGCGAAGTGCGGATCTGCTGGCCGGCGTCGCGGACTTCGAGTCGGCCGGCGCGACGGTCCACGTCGCGACCGACGACGGCACCGCCGGCCATCACGGCTACGTGACCGACCTCCTCAAGAGCCACGGCCAGCCGGACCACCTGTTCGGTTGCGGCCCCGAGCCGATGCTGCACGCCCTGGCCCGCGTCGTGGCGGACTGGGCCGCCCCGTGCCACCTGTCGCTCGAGACGCCGATGGCGTGCGGCCTCGGCATCTGCTTCAGCTGCGTGACGAAGGTCAAGACGCCCGGCGGCTGGGACTACCGCCGCGTCTGCGTCGATGGGCCCATCTTCGACGCCGCGGACCTCGTCTGGGACTGACGCCCCACCCAACCACCTGACAAGCCCAGGCGTGGCAACGCCTGGGGCGACCGGAACCCCAGGCACCGCCGTGCCTGGGCCTGGGGGCTTCCACGTCGTCACCTCGGCGCGACCGCCTCCACCAGCCTCCCCAGCGCCGCGAACACCTTCTCCTCGACGCTCGGCGCGAACGGCGTCGGCGTCAGCTGGTGCAGAATCCCCTCCCTCCCCTCGTAGCCGCCCTCCTTCAAGACGCGCCGCGACGGCAGGTACGCGAACACATCGTCGCAGTAGCCGGCCACCCAGACGGCCTTCGCCCGGTCGGCGAAGTCCTTCTTCGCCCGCAGGCTGTAATCGACGACCGTCTCGCCGCTGACGCCGATGATCAGCAGGTCGTCGCCGAACCGAACCGCGTGCAGCGGGCAGCGCTGCTTCAGATCGATCGTCTTCTTCCGCTCCAGTTCGTCGAGCAGGTAGCGGGCCTTCCGCTGCGCCAACCCGGCCGGTCCCTCCGCCTCGGCCTTGAGGCGTTCGACCGGCGGCAGCGGCTCCAGGTCGAGCGGCGCGACACTGTAGGCGACCTTGAGCGGCCCGCGCACCGGGGCGAGCGGCCCGGCGAGCGCCTTCTCGACCGCGTCGGCGAGGCTCTTGCCGTGCTGCCTGGCGAACTCCAGGCCGCGCGGCCCGTGGCGCGGATACGGGTTCTGGTCGCCGCCGCATCCCATCACGAACAGGGCGATTGCGTCGGGATACTTCGCCTCCAGCTCGGCCTGGGCGAACCCGGCGTAGTCGCCGCAGTACTGCTGGAACGCGAGCGTCGTGTTGTGGCAGGCGTAGCCAAAGACGATCCCCTGCACCTTGCCGTCGCGTTCGATCCGCAGCACCGGGACGCTACGGTCGGTGACACCGTCGGGGTTCTGGCTGTTGACGTACCCCTTCTCGGTCGGCAGCCGACGGTTGCTCGCGAAGTCGGTGCTGCCAACGCCGTAACTCACCTTCGCCGGCCGGAGGTCTTTTAACGCCGATCCGACGAGATCGACCAGCTGGTCCTCTAGCCCGGCGAGGTACTTGACGAGCTTCTCCTCCTCGGCGTCCGGCAGGGCGTGGAAGACGCGTCGCTCGGCGGCGACCTCCGGGGCGCAGTGCGTGTGCGACACGTTCAGGATGAGGCCCTCGCGCGGCAGCTGGAAGCGTCGCTGACACTTCGCCGCCACCGCCTCGGTGAGGGCCTCGCCGACCGAGCCGAGATCGAGCGTGACGAGGACGACGCGCACCCCGGCGGCGTCCTCGAACGCGGCCACCTTGGCGAACAGGTCGTGGACCTTGCCCTCGGCCGGCTTCGTCCGACCGGAATAGCCCGACAGCCAGACCGGCCCGTCCGGCGTGATGACCGCCTTCGCCAGGCCGGCCTTCAACTCCTGCCCGGCGGCCGGCACCGACACGGCCAGCGCCAGGACGCCCCACCACCAGCGGCTCATCGGACTCCCTCCGGGATCGCGTTCTCCGCCGGTCAGTATAACGCCCCGGGACGCGAACGCGAGGAGCTGGCGAAATGACAGTGCGGTGGCAGTTCGACAACGCGACGATCGCCCGGGTCGGCGTCGGCCCGGTCGTCCACGACCTGACCTGGACGATCGAACCGGGCCGCACCTGGGCCGTCGTCGGCCCGGTCGCCGCCGGCAAGACGTCTGTCGTCGAGGCCCTCCAGGGCAAGCACCAGATCGCGGCCGGGGCGCTGCATCGGCCCGACATCGACCCGGCGCGGGCCGTCGCGGTGGTCGGCTTCCGCGAGGACTCGTGGCGCTTTTCCTACTCCCGGCACTACTACCAGCAGCGCTTCAACTTCATCGAGCCGAACGACGACCGCACCCTGGCCGACTTCCTCGGCACCGCACCGGACGACCTGACCGACCGCCTCGGCCTGAATGGCCTTTTCGACCGTTCGCTCATCCAGCTGTCCAACGGCCAGATGCGCCGCGCCCGCCTGGCCCGGGCGCTGCACCGCCGGCCGACGTTGCTCGTCCTCGACGACCCGTTCTGCGGCCTGGACGCCGCCGGCCGTGCCGACGTGAGCGCCCTGCTCGGCGGCCTCGTCGCGGCGGGGCAGGACGTGCTGCTCGTCTGCCCGGCCGACGCGGTGCCGCCGTGGGTGAGCGACGTCCTGGAGCTGACCGCCGGCCGGGTCACCTGGCGAGGGCCGCGCCGCGACTACCGCACGCCGGCCGTCGCATCGAAGGATGTCAAGCCGCCGTCACAGCCCCCCGGCGACGTGATCCTCGACCTGAAGGACGTGACCGTTCGGTACGGCGACGTGGCCGTCCTCGACCGGGTGACGTGGGCCGTGCGGGCCGGCGAGCGCTGGGCGGTCCTCGGCCCGAACGGCTCCGGCAAGACGACGCTCCTGAGCCTGCTCTGCGGCGACCACCCGCAGGCGTACAGCAACGCGGTGACGCTCTTCGGTCAACGGCGCGGCACCGGCGAATCGATCTGGGACATCAAGCGACGTGTCGGCCTGCTGTCGCCGGAGCTGCACCTGTACTTCACCGAGCCGCTCACCGCCGAGCAGGCGGCCGGGACCGGCTTCCACGACGGCCTCGTCGCGAAGCGGCTGACCGGCGGTCAGCGCGAGCGTCTGCGGATGCTGTTCGCCGAGGTGGCCCCTGCCGTGCCGCTCGACCGGCCATTCGCGCGTCTGAGCAGCGGCGAGCAGCGCCTGGCGCTGCTCGTCCGGGCCCTGGTCAAGGAAGTCCCGCTGCTCATCCTCGACGAGCCGTTCCAGGCCCTCGACCCGGCGACGATGGCCCGGGCGCGGTCCTGGCTCGACCGCCACCTCGGCCCGAGCCAGACGCTGCTCTTCGTCACCCACCACGCCGCGGAGCTGCCGGCAAGCGTCACCCATCGGCTGACGCTGTCGGCGGGGCGGGCCGAGGTGCTGGGCTGACTCACGGCGGGGGCGGCGAGCGGCGCTCCGGCTCCAGCGGATGCTCCCAGAGCGCCTTGCCGGTCGCGAGGTCGAACGCCTGGAGCGTGCGCGGCGTCGCGAACGGCTGGCCCGGCCGGGGAAGGTTCGGCGTCGGCACGACGGCGAACCCCCGGTCGCCAACCACGCCGACCTCCGCCCCGACCCCGGCCCCGTCGATCTTGCCGGCCGCCTTGCCCGACTCCAGGTCGAAGACGTGCCACGTCGCGTCGAGGCCGGCCGCCTTGTGGACGAGGGCCTTCCCGTCGGCGATCTCGACCCGGGCCGTCGGCCCGGCCAGTTCGAGGAGCGGGATCGGCTCCAGGGCCTTCTTGTCGGCCAACGTCCAGCGCCGCAGGACGACCTTCTTATCCGCGACCTCGACGGCGGCGACGAGGCTGCCGTTGCCGATCAGGGCGAAGCGCTTGCCGACGACCTGCTTCTCGACCTCGGCCGGCAGCTTCGGCAGGCCCGGCCAGGCGTCCTTGCCGACCGCGACGACTTTGCCGCTCGCGAGGTCGAACCGGGCGTAGCCGTCGGCGTTCTTGCGCGCGGCGGCCTCGATCTCCGGCGTCGGCCGGGCCCCGCCCCAGTACTGCGACCCGGCCGCCCAGCGGACGAGCAGGTCGCCCTGGTCGAGGTGGGTCGTCACGGCGAACGACTTGCCGCCGTCGGCGGTGACGACGCCGAGCCGGACGACGACCCAGTCCGGCAGCTTGAGCGCCTGGCTCTCGGCGAGCTTCTTGCCGTCGGCGGCGTCGAGGCTGACGACGGCCAGGGCGTTGCCCTTGCCGGCCAGGGCGACCACGCGCTTGCCGTCGGCGGCGACGGCCTTCGTCGCGAGGTTGCTCGACCAGAGCTTCTTGCCGGTGGCGAGGTCGAGGGCGTCGAGGTCGCCGTCGGCCCCGGTGACGAAGCCGACCTTGCCGGCCGGGTCGGCGACGCCGCCGGGCATCGGCTTGCCGCCGGGGCCGGCCTCGGGCACCGGGACGGCGAGGGCCGGCAGCGCGAACAGGAGCAGGAGCGATCGCATGGCCGTTACCTCCCAGACGCCGCCCCGGCTCGGGTTGCCCGGCCGGTGCGGACCGCCTTATACTAGACGCGATTCTCGAGGAGGATAGTGCGATGACGCCGACGACGACCACGCCCGTTACCTACGGCCAGGACGCCTCGACCGCTCGCTTCTCGGTCGCGCGTTACCAGCGCATGGTCGAAACCGGGATCGTCACACCGGACGACCAGGTCGAACTCCTCGAAAACTACGTGGTGTTGAAAATGCCGAACAACCCGCCCCACGCCGGGACGATTCAGCTCACCACGCCCACGCTGCTGCGTGCCGTCCCACCCGGCTGGTGCCTCCGAGCCCAGCTTCCGGTCGCGCTAGCGGACAGCCAGCCGGAGCTGGACTACGCCTTCGTCCGGGGTGACGGTCGGATCTACCTAACTCGCCACCCCGGCCCGCGCGACGTCGGCCTGGTCATCGAGGTGGCGAACACGTCGCTGCTGCGCGACCGTCGCGACAAGACGCGGATCTACGCCCGAGCCTCGATCGCCGTCTACTGGATCGTCAACCTGGAGGACCGCCAGGTCGAGGTCCACACCCAGCCGTCCGGGCCGACGGCGACGCCGGCCTACGGCGCGGTGGCGACGTACGTGCCGGGCGACGCGCTGCCGCTCGTCCTCGACGGCGCGGCGGTCGGCACCCTGCCGGTGGACGACCTCCTCGTGTGAGTCACCGCTCCGGCACTTCCAGCACCACGCGGAACCCGGCTTCGAGATTCGTCGTCGGCAGGTAGAGCCGACGGGCCGTCGCGCTCGTATCGACCGCGACGTCGAGCGACCGGCCGCCGCGCACCGGCCAGCGGCCGGCCTCGTCCGGCACGGCCGCCTTGCACCACTCCGAGCGGTTGCCGTGGACGTCGTACAGGCCGAAGGCGTTCGCCCGCAGCTGCCCAACCGGCCGCGGCCGGACCCCGGCGTTTTCGTCGTACCAGGCGAACTGCGCCAGGCGCGACACGTCGTCGCCGAAGCACCACCGACCGAGCCCGCCCGCCCGGCAGGCGTGCTCCCACTCCGCCTCGGTCGGCAGGCGGTAGAGCCGCTCCGGCCCGGTCCGCCAGCGGCAGTAGCGCGCCGCCTCCTCGCCGGTGACGTTCATCGCGGTGTGGTCGTCGGCGAGGGCGAGTTCGCCCACGTCGCGCCAGGAGTAGCCGGGCCGCATGACCCACTCGCCGCCGACGATGCCCCAGCCGGTCTCGCGCTCGGCGAATGTCTTGAACCCGGCCGGCTGGTCCGCGACGAACCGGCGGAACGCGCCGGTCGTCGTCTCGGTCGTCGCCAGGTAGAACGGCCGGCTCAGCGTCACGTCGCCCAGGCGGGCCGGCGGCACGAACGCGAACGTCATCCCGTCGGCGTCGCGGTGCTCGACCGGCAGGCCGAGGTGCGCCGCCCAGCGCCGCTGATACCCGGCCGGGTCGGCGAGCGGGTACGCCTCGATGGCCGGGGGCGGCCCTGGCTCCGGCCGACGCGCCGGCGGCCAGAAGGCCCACGCCAGCGCCGCGACGACGACCAGCCCGGCGAAGGCGAACCACGGCCAGCGGCGCGGCCGGCCGACGGCGTCGAGGGCGGCGACGACGGCGGCCATCGACGCCGGCCGGTCGTCCGGCGACGGGGCGACCATCCGCCGCAGCAGCGCCGCCAGACCGGCCGGAACACCAGCGAGGCGGGCCGTCGCACCCGGCGGCCGGCCCGTCAGCAGGAATGTCAGCGTGCAGCCCAGTCCGTACACGTCCGCCCGGCCATCGACGCGCGACGGATCGAGCAGCTGCTCCGGGGCGAGGTAGTCGCGCGTGCCGAGGACCATGCCGGTCATCGTCGCCGGGTCGGCCTCCGTCTCGTCGAGGCGGGCGAGGCCGAGGTCGAGGACGCGCACCGCCCCGGCCGGGTCGAGGAGCAGGTTCGCCGGCTTGACGTCGCGGTGGATGACGCCGCGCTCGTGGGCGTGGCCCAGGCCGAGAGCCGCCTGACGGATGTAGCCGATCGCCAGGTCCGGTGACAGCGGACCGTCCTCGCGGACGACGCGGGCCAGGTCGCGGCCGTCGAGCCACTCCATGACGAGGTAGAGCCGGCCGTTCGCCTCGCTGGCGTCGAGGGCGGCGACGACGTTCGGGTGGTCGAGCCGGGCGGCGGCGCGCGCCTCGCGCTCGAACCGGGCGCGCCGGTCCGGCGTCGGCCGCCCGGCCGTCGTCTTGAGGGCGACGACCCGGCCAAGCCGGCGGTGCCACGCCCTGTAGACGGTGCCCATGCCGCCGGCACCGAGCCGGTCGAGCAGGACGTAGTCGTCCCAGGCGAGGGGCACGCCGCGCGGCAGGGCGAGCTGGTTCGCCTGGAACGGCGTCAGCAGCCCGGCCGCGACGAGCCGCCGGCCGCGCTCGGCGACGGTGCCGTCGCGCGACAGCTCGTCGGCCAGCGCCGCCTCCGGCAGCACCGCCCACCGCCGCAGCCGGGCGAGGAACTCGTCGGCCGAGACGCGGCCGTCGCTCAATTCGGTCGCGTCGTCGCCCAGCTCGGGGAAGCGGGCGCGGTACTCCGCGACGTGTGGCTCCTGGCCGGCGAGGCGGCGGTAGTCCATGTCGAGCGGCACGAGCCGGCGCAGGATTTGAGCGCGCTCGTCGTCCGGCACGTCGGCGAGGAGGTCTTCCAGGGCCGGCGGGTCGCCGCGCCGCCAGCCGGCTTCGAGGCGGTTGCACAGCGCGTTGGCGCGGAGCAGGACGTCGAGCGGCTCGTCGGCGGAGGTGTCGCTCACGGGTCGGCCTCGCGTTCCCAGAGCCGGGCGATCAGGGCCAACTTGCGCTCGACCGTCCGCCGGACGCAGCCGAGGCGGGCGGCGATCGCGTCGAGGTCGTCGCCTTCCAGGCGCGCCAGGGCGATCGCGCGCAGGTCGGCGTCGCCGGTGCGGTCGAGGCCGGCGAGCAGGCGCGTCAGCGTCTCGGTCGCCTCGGCGGCCATCTCCGGGGACGGCTCCCGCGTGATCAGGTCGTCGAACTCGACGCCGGCCGGGACCGGGTCGCCCTTGCCGCGGTTCTCGCGGCGGACGAGATCGACGCACTTGTGGGCGGTGATGGCGACCAGGAGCGGCCAGAGGCTGTCGCGGTCGTCGAGGCGCGGGAAGCGCCCGGCGGCGGCGGCGCGGCAGAAGCTGTCGAACGCGCTGAGGGCGACGTCCTCCTCGTCGGCGACGCGGCGGGCCGCCCCGCGCAGGCGCTGCCGGGCCAGCTCGACCAGGCGCGTGAAGTACGCCCGCCAGAGCGGCTCGACCGCGGCCGGGTCGCCCTCCCGCAGCCGCGTCAACCAGCGCGTGACCGACCCTTCCTGGCTCATCGACCTTGAGTGTACGCCGGCCGGCGGCGGCCGCGTAGGAAATTGTCGCGATCCGCGCCCGGGCTCCGAGCGGGTGGTTGGGGGCACCCTCGCCCCCGGACCGCTCACCACTTCACGGAGCCGATCATGACCACCAACCGACTCGCCCGGCCGGAGCTGGAGTGCCTCGAGGCCCGCGAGGTGCCGGCCGTCGTCTTCGCCTCATATGCCGGCGACGGCACCTGGGCCTACAAGCCCGACACGGGCCACTGGCGCAAGATCTCCGACTACAACCCCGTCGCCATGGACGAGAGCAGCGACGGCCAGCTCTTCGCCAGCTACCAGGGCAACGCGGGCCTGGCCGGCACCTGGCTGTACAACTACGCGAGCAACTCCTGGTCGAAGATCCAGACCTCCGTCGCGAATGTGCTCAGCGCCCCGGACCAGGCCGGCGTCGTCTTCGGCAGCTTTTCGACCGGGACGTTCCGCTTCAAGGGCAACGTCTGGACCGAGATGGACGACGCCCAGGCGACGAAGCTCGCCGCCGTCGACGACAACCACTTCTACGGGGTCTACGCCACCGGCACCTGGGAGTGGGAGGGCGGCGACTGGGACAAGCTCCTCAGCGACAAGGCGATCGCGATCGACGCCGTCGCGGACGGCACCCTCTTCGCCAGCTTCACCGACGGGACATGGACCTACGACGACGGCGACTGGGACCTCCTCAACGGCGCGGTGGCGACGATCATCGACGCCGTCTCCGACGACGAGGTGTACTGGACCGGGGCGACCGGGACGTGGCACTCCGACGACGGCGACCTGTACAAGTTGACCAACCACCAGGCGTCGGCCCTGACCTACGACGCGGCCGGCCTGATCGCGTCGTTCATCGGCCTGAGCGGGACGTGGGAGCACGTCGACGGCCTGGACTGGGACAAGTTCGAGGGGTCGAAGGCCGCCCTGCTGGCGCGGTAGCGCCGGGTGAGCAACGTCCGCCCGCGTTCATTTCGCCGCCGGCTTGCCGGCGGTCTTCGCGGCGATGTAGTTCGGTCGCCCTTGCCGCCCCCGCTAGGATGAATAGAACCTGCCGCCAGCTCGTCTGGAGTGGGGAGACCGCCGCCGATGAGTGCTGGCCCCGCGCCGAACAACTCGTGCCCCAGCGACGAACTGCTCCTGAAGCGGTTCGCCGGCGGGGAACGTGCGGCACTGGAGGAACTCTTCACGCGCTATCGGCAGCCGGCCTTCCGGGTCGCGTACCGCCTCCTCGGCAACGAGGCCGACGCCCTCGACGCCGTCCAGGAGGGGTTCGTCAAGGCCCTGACCCATCTCGACGGCTTCCAGGGCCGCAGTTCGTTCAAGACCTGGCTGCTCCGCGTCGTCGGCAACGCCGCCCTCGACCTCGGCCGGCAGCGCGGCCGGCGCGAGATGCACAGCCTCGACCGGCCGGAGCGGCCCGACGTCGTGCCGGAACAGTTGCTCCGCATGGAAGACCACGGCCGAAACCTCGACCAGGAAGACCTGCGCGGCCAGCTGACCGAGGCGCTGGCCCGCCTGCCCGAGGCGCAGCGGCAGACGTTCGTCCTGTTCGCCGACGCCGGGCTAAGCTATCGAGAAGTCGCCGAGACGCTCGGCATCTCGATCGGGACGGTGATGAGCCGGTTGTTCTATGCCCGCCAACGGCTGCGGGCCTTGCTGACCGAACGGGTGACGCCATGAACCGCCCCTGGGACCGCGAACCGACCCCGGAACAGCTCGCCGCCTACTTCGACGGCGAGCTGCCCGAGCCGGACCGCGTCGCGCTCGAGGCCTGGCTGGCGACCCACCCCGACGGCCGGGCCGAGGTCGAGGCGCTGCGCCAGCTGCACGCCCAGTACGACGCCCTGCCCGTGCCGGAGCCGTCCCCGCAGCGCTGGGACGCGACCTACGCCGCCGTCGAGGCCCGCCTCGCCCCGCGCGGCCGGAACTGGACCTGGGCCGTCCTCGTCGCCGGCCTCGCCGCCGCGGTCGTCGGCGTGCTCGCCCTGCCGCGCGGCGTCGCGCCGATCGACGTCGAGCCGTACCCGGTCGTGTCGGCCGACGAGGTCCGCATCATCAGCATGAACCCGAACGACCACAGGGCCCTCGTCGGCGTCCAGGCCCTCGAGCTGAACGAGGTCGAACTGGTCACGCATCCGGATATGGAGATTCTTGGAGGAGCCACCGAAGAGGTCGTGCGGATCGACGACTGGGCGACGCCGATGCTCGTCGATACGCTCGCGCTGGGAGGCCCGCGCTGAGCCCGGCGCGGGAAGGGGGAACCAATGGCACGCCTACGCCTGCTCGGTCTGGTCGCCGTCTTCTTCGCCGGCGTCGCGCTCGTCGCCGCCGACCCGCCCAAGCCGAACGTCAAGGTGTCCGTCCTCGTCATCATCGCGTCGGAGGTCAAGGACGAGGTCGACCCGAAGCTGAAGTGCATCGCCGACGAGGTCCGCGCCGCCGACCCGCGTCTGAAGGGGTTCCGGGTCGAGAAGATGATCTGCAAGTCGCTGCCGCCGCGCGGCCGGGAGACGTTCGCCGTCCTGGACGACCAGAAGGCGACGATCCAGGTCGAGGGCCCGGCCGACGCGAACAACAAGGTGACGCTCCACTTCACGCCGCCGCAGCTGGGCGAGATCACCTACGCGACGTGCTGCGGCAAGTTCCTGCCGGTCATCACCCGCTATCGGCCGACGCCGGACGAGCGCCTCATCCTCGCCGTCCGGGCCCAGCCGTGTAGCGGGAAGTGAACCCTTTTGGAGTGCGGCGATTCATCGCCGCTTTGGAATTTTCTTTTCCCCGGCGTCGAAGGCGGAACCGAAAATAAAATATCAAAGCGGCGATGAATCGCCGCACGCCAAAACGCGGCCCCGGCCGCGTCGCTTTGCTTTTGTCCCGAGGTTCCCCCCGCGATGGCGACGCTTCTGCAAGTGACCCGCGCCTGCAAGGCCTACGGCGACCAGGTCCTCCTCGACAACGCCGACGTCACGATCGGCGACGACGTCAAGGTCGGCTTCATCGGCCGGAACGGAGCCGGCAAGAGCACGCTGCTGCGCGTCCTGCTCGGCGAGGAGGAGCTCGACAGTGGCGAGGTCGCCCGCCACCCGGGCCTGCGTCTGGGCTACCTGCGCCAGCACGACCCGTTCCTGCCTGGCGAGACAGTGCTCGACTTCCTCCAGCGCGACAGCGGCCAGCCGGCGTGGAAGTGCGGCGAGGTCGCCGGCGACTTCGAGCTGAAGGGGGCCTACCTCGACGGCCCGATCGCCACCCTGTCCGGCGGCTGGCAGACGCGCGTCAAGCTCGCCGCCCTGCTCCTGCACGAGCCGAACCTCCTCGTCCTCGACGAGCCGACGAACTTCCTCGACCTGCGGACGCAGATCCTGCTGGAGCACTTCCTCATCAACCACCGCTCCGCGTGCCTGATCGTCTCGCACGACCGGGCGTTCCTCGGCGCGACGTGCGACCACACGCTCGACCTGTGCCGCGGCAAGCTGACGACCTACCCCGGCAAGATCGACGCCTACCTGAAGTACAAGCAGGAGAAGCGCGAGCACGAGGAGCGCGCCAACGAGACGATCCTCGCCAAAAGGCGGCACCTGGAGGACTTCATCGCCCGGAACAAGGCCCGCGCCGCGACGGCGACCCTGGCCCGCTCCAAGGGCAAGCAGCTCGAACGGCTCGAGCTGAACGAGATCGCCGGCGACGAGCCGACGGCGCGCATCCGCGCGCCGCGGGTCGAGCCGCGCAAGGGGCCGGCGCTGCGCTGCCGCGACCTGGCGGTCGGCTACCCGGACCGGCAGGTCGCGGCGGGGATCGACGTCGAGATCGACCACGGCTCGCGGGCGGCGATCGTCGGCGACAACGGCCAGGGCAAGACGACGTTTCTGCGGACGCTGGTCGATTCGCTCAAGCCGCTGGCCGGCGAGGCGCGGTGGGGCCACGGCTGCCAGGTCGGCGTCTACGCGCAGCACGTCTACACGAGCCTGCCGGAGAAGCAGACGGTGCTGGAGTACCTCCAGCGGCAGGCGGCCCGGGGGACGAAGGACCAGGCGGTGCTGGAGGCGGCCGGGTCGTTCCTGTTCCGCGGCCCGGACCTGGACAAGCCGGTGAGCGTCCTGTCCGGCGGCGAGCGGGCCCGGCTCTGCCTGGCGGGGCTGCTCTTGAGCAGTTACAACATCCTGATCCTGGACGAGCCGGGCAACCACCTCGACGTCGATACCGTCGAGTCGTTGGCCGAGGCGTTGATGGAGTACAAGGGGACGGTGATCTTCACGAGCCACGACCGGCACTTCGCGAGCCGGGTGGCGACGACGATGGTCGAGGTGCGCGACGGCCGGGTGACGGCGTACAGCGGCGGCTACGAGGCGTACCTGTACCGGGTGAACAAGGAGATCGAGGCCGGCGAGCGCGAGGTGGCGACCGCCCGGGCGAAGCTGCCGGCCGAGGTGCGCAAGCCGGCGACGCCGCGGAAGGTGGCCCGGACGGCGGAGCAGGTGCGCACGGAGCTGGCGGCGACCGAGGCGGCGATGGCCCAGCTCCAGGGGCAGGTCCAGGCCCTGGAGGCCCGGCTGGGCGAGTCGATGAGCGCCGCCGAGCTGGAGCGCGTGCTGGAGGATCTGGCCACGGCGACGGAGAAGCTGACCGAAGCCGAGGAGCGGTGGGGTAAGTTGAGCGAGGAGTTCGACGGGCTCGCGACGGCGGGGTGACGCGCCGGGTACGTCCGTCAGAGCCGCGCACGCAGCGAGCCGCAGGCGAGCGGAGTAAGCGGTCGGGTGCATTGCCATAGCCCGGGGCACCGCTTACTCCGCTCGAAGACTCGCTGCGTGCGCGGCTCTGACGGAGGGGCCCGAGCGGACCGCGTCGCGATTGTAATCGCCGTTGTGGGTCGGTGGACGTGACGACAGCAAGGGACCGTGCCATGAAGGACACGCAGAAACCCGCCCGGTTGGCCGCGAAGAAGGCGGACGGCGAAAGCGCCGTCCTCGCGAAGATCGCCGCCATGCCGGAGCCGCACCGCGCGATGGCCGAGCGGCTCCACGCCCTCATCAAGGCCGCCGCGCCGGCCCTCACGCCGACCCTCTGGTACGGCATGCCCGGCTACGCCAAGGACGGCAAGTGCGTCTGCTTCTTCTGCGCGGAGAAGTACCTGACGTTCGGCTTCACCGAGAAGGCGAACTTCTTCGACGACGGGGCCCGGATGCAGGCGAGTTCGTTCGCGCTGAAGGAGCTGACCGCCGTCGAGGAGGCCACGATCCGCGCGCTGGTCATGAAAGCGGCAAGCTGAGGCGGAGGTTCGCGCCTCGGATTGCATGGCGTACCGGGGGCCGGCTAAGATTCAACAGTCGCTGGTCACCTTGTTCCAGGCCAACGCAGCCTACGCCAGTTCGGCGAGCGAAGTGCGAGTGAGATACTGAGTCCCGCATGAGTAAAGGTACAAGTTACGCCGCCAGTTGTAGCCCGGTGTGATCGACGAAGTCGAGGAGTTCGTACGCTTGGGTCTGCAACGTTTCCAACTCGGCTTCCACGCGACTTCGCAGCGTCGCCGCGTCCGGCGCGGCGTAGTTGCACAGCCGGCCATACTTCGTCCAGCACCAGACCATCTCGCCCGGGTTCATCTCCGGCGCGTACGCCGGCAGGTCCTCTGCCACGATCTCCGGGTGTTCCGCCAGGTAGGCCTTGACCACCTTCGCCCGTCCGTGGATCCGGCTCCTGTCCCAGATGACCGTGAAACGCGGCATCGCACGTCGCAGTTCCTTGAGGAACTCGACGACTCGCACGGCGGTGTAGTTCTCCTTGGCCGGCAGCAGCCGAAACGCCAGGTCGGGCAGGTAGCGTGCAGGCGTCAGGGTGATGGCGCTGATGGCCGAGATCTTGTCGCGGCGGTAGTCGCACACAAGGACCGGCGTCTGGCCCCGCGGGGCCAGCGTCCGGCGCACCACCGGCATCATCTGGAAGCCGGACTCGTCCAGGAACACCAAGTGGGCGTCCCGCGCCCGCGCCTGCCGGGCGATGCGTGGGAAGTCGACCTCTTGCCAGCGGCGTATGCCATCCTCGTCGCGTTGGCGGGCCCGGCGCTGCGGCTTCTGGCTGGTCCAGCCGAGCCGCCGCTTGAGGATCTTGCGAACATGCTCGGGATGGAACGACAGGCCGAAGTGCCGGCGGAGGATCTCGGCGACGCGGTTGGCGGTCCACAGGTCGTTGTCCCAGCCGTGGGCGCGCGGCCCCTGGAGCAAGAGCGCCTGTAGGTGCGGGAGTTGGTCGTCGGTCAGGGCGGGCGGATGGCGGACGGGCTTGGCGTCGAGCCCGCCGGGGGTCTGGGCGGCCTTGAGCCATTTCTGGACGGTGACGCGGTGGACGCCGTGCGCTTTGGCGACGAGGGAAGGGGACAGGCCCTCGACCAGGACAGCGTGGACAGCCGCTTTGCGGCGGCGTTCGAGTTCAGCAGGGCTGCCTTTGGTTCTCAGATACCATTCTACGCAGAACCATCAGACCGGGGTAGCTATACTGGTGCGGGACTCAGTAACATGCGGTGCCTGTATTGTGGGCGTGAGGCTGATGTGACGCACGATCACGTTCCGCCCAAGTGCTTGCTACGGAAGCCATTCCCAGCGAATCTCCTGACCGTGCCTTCCTGTGCCCCGTGTAACAACGGTTTCGCCAGGGACGAGGAGTACTTCAGGCTGGTCATCGTCGGCTTGCTTTGCCACACTCAAGAGGCCGAGGCCCTGTTCGACGGCCCGATGGCTCGGTCAATGGATCGCAACCGAGGCTTGGAAGACCTGATGTTCGGCTCGCTCGAAGTGGACGAAGGAGCCGTAATCCTGGCTGTTGATTACACACGCATCCAGCGCGTGGCGGAGAAGATAGCGCGCGGGCTGGAGTTCACCTCAACGGGAATCCCGTACCGTCCCGAACAGCAGTTCGAGGTCGGGTTCACGGAGGTTGAGCAGGGGAGTGGACCGTCGCGGTTCGGTCCGGATTTCACTTGCCGCAGGCTCGGTATCCAAGGATGGGAGTTCACGTTGTTCGAGTCGGTCCGGTTTGAGGTGCAGCCCGCCGGATGCTCTACCGACCGTGAGTCGTGACCGCAGAACGGCGATGCGCCATCGACGGCGTGACCGCAGGCAGTCCTCAGGAACGGCCTTGAGTCCTCACAGGTAAAGGTCTGCCCCTGACATGACTCAAGGCCGTCGCTCGCGCCCCGGGCCGGTCACACCTTGTCCGGCTCCGGGTGCTCCCACGGCGCGCGGTACGCCCGCCGCAGCAGCTTGTTCGCCGCGTCGTCGCCGGCGATCTGGCCCTTCTCCGCGTCCCACGTCAGCGACCGGCCCAGCTGCATCGACAGGTTCGCCAGGATGCACGCCGCCGTCGAGATGTGGCCCTGCTCGATGTCCGCGATCGGCTTGCCGCGCTCGCCGATCGCCTTGAGCCAGTCGAGCATGTGCACCCGGATCGCCGACGCGGCGTGCCGCTCCAGGTCCTTCTCCGTCTTGTCGCCCGGGAACTTGTCCTCCTCGAGCAACGGCGTGCCGCTCTCCGTCGCCGTCTTCTGGCCCATCGGGAAGAACTCCCACTTGTGGACGCTCAGCTTCAGCGTCCCCTTGTCGCCGTAGATCGTCGCCCCCCACGGGTACTCCGGGTCGGCCGGGGCGCCCCAGGTGCGGTGCTGCCAGACGACGTCGAAGTCCGGGTAGGTGAACGTCGCCGACTGCGTGTCGCTGATGTTCGACCGGGCCTGCTTCTGCACGAAGATGCCGCCCGACGACGCGACCCGCTTCGGCCAGCCGAGGTCGAGCTGCCAGCGCACCATGTCGAGCATGTGGATGCACATGTCGCCGACGATGCCGTTGCCGTACTCGTTGAACGCCCGCCACCAGCGGCGGTGCGGCAGCCGTGCGCCGAGGTCCCGGTACTCCGGCGCGTCGTACGGCCGGAGCGGGGCCGGCCCGGTCCACATCTCGTAGTCGAAGAACTCCGGCGGCTTCGTCACCGGCGGGTTCTCGTTGTTGCGCATGTGGTAGTAGCAGTACACCTCGACATGGCCGACCTTGCCGAGCTTGCCGGCCTTGACGATCTTCTCCTTCGCCTCGATGAGGTGCGGCGTGCTGCGCCGCTGGGTGCCGACCTGGACGACGCGCTTGTGCTTGCGCGCCGCGGCGACCATGGCCTGGCCCTCGACGACGTCGGTGCTGATCGGCTTCTGGACGTAGACGTCCGCCCCGGCCTGGCAGGCGGCGATCATCGGCAGGGCGTGCCAGTGGTCCGGCGTGCCGATGATGACCATGTCGAGGTCCTTCTCGGCGAGCAGCTTGCGGTAGTCGGCGAACTTGCGCGGCGTCTTCTTCGACGCCTGCCGGCCGGCGATCTGAGTCGCGGCGTCGTCGAGCATCTTGGCGTCGACGTCGCAGACGGAGACGACCTCGACCGGGGCGACCTGGATGAGGCGGAACAGGTCGCACTTGCCGAACCAGCCGCAGCCGATCAGGCCGACGCGCGGCTTCTTGTCGGCGACGGCCTGGGCGGCGTCGGCGAGCTCGGCCAGGGCCGGCAGGGCGGCGCTGGCGGCGACGGTGTGCAGGAAATGGCGGCGGTCCATGGAGAGCCTCCCGGGAGAACGAATGCGACGGGGCCACTGTACGGCACCTGGCGACGATGTGCCAGCGCCATTGCGACGATCTCGCCGCGCGCGTATGATGCGGCCACCGCCGGGCCTTGGAGGGGGCGATGACCGCCGACGAGTTCTTCGATTGGGGCCACCGGCCCGAGAACCGCGACCGCCGATTCGAGCTAGAGCGGGGGCAGGTGATCGAACTACCTCTCGGTGGCGAGCGGCACGGCTTCGTCTGCGCGAACGCCTGTCGGCTGCTCCTCGCGTATGCGTTCGAGCGCCGCCAGGGTTACGCCTTGAGTAACGGCACCGGCCTGATCCTGGAACGCGACCCGGACACCGTGCGCGGCCCGGACGTGGTGCTGTACACCGCGACGCGGCGGTTCGACGAACTGCGTTCGCGCTTCCCGGCCGAGCCACCGACGTTGGCGGTCGAGGTTCTCTCGCCGGACGACCGCTGGCCGGAGGCGACGCGCCGGGTGACGGACTTCCTTCGCCACGGCATCGTGGTCGTCTGGCTCGTCGATCCGGACGCCAAGGCGGTCGCGGTCCACCGCGCCGACCAGTCGCCGCTCGTGTTTGAAGGCGGCGACGAATGGACCTGGGAGGAGGTATTGCCCGGCTTCCGCTGCCGAGCCGCCGACCTGTTCCACCTGCCAGGGGCGACGCCATGACCCCGGACTACTCGCCGGAGGCGTGGGACGCGATCGTCCAGTCCGGCGGGACGCCGACGTTCCGCGTCTACGTCCACGACGTATGCGGAAGCGGGACGGTCGTCACCGACGGGCACTACACCGAACTGACCGACCCGTTCATCCACTGCGACGGGACGTACTGCGCCGGGTGCAAGGGGCCCGTTCACCTCGGCGACGTCTACTGGCCCGACACCGGCGAGAGCGTCCTCGACTATCGGCGGCGGGTCCGACGGCTGACGTCGTTCTGGCTGGTGGCCTGGCGCGGCTGGCTCGGGGCGCTGCCCGGCCTCGTGCTCGGCGGTGTGGTCACCTACCTGGTCTGCACCGCGTACGGCCTGCCGGTCGATCGGGCGGCGGCCGGGGCCTTCTCTGGGGCGCTGGTCGGTGCCGTCGTCGTCGCGGCGGTCGTCAGCCGGGTCGTGCGGGCGATCTGGGGGCCGGACTTTCGCCGCGTCCGCTGACGCAACCGGGAGGGTTCCCATGACGCCGGACGCCCCGCCGCTCCGTCGGGCCGACCTCGGCCGGGCCGCCGAGGTCACCGCCGACGCGTTCATCGACTACGAGTCCTACACGCCGATGCTTCCGGAGCGCGAGCACCGCCGCCGGGTGCTGCGCTACCTGCACCGCGTCCTGTTCCGCTACGGCCTCGCCTGGGGCGAGGTCCACGCCGCCCCGGACCTGGCCGGCGTCGCGTTCTGGATGCCGGCGCGCAACCCGTGGTTCGGCCACGTCGGCATGGCGTGGCAGGGGATGCTCGGCCTGCCGTTCGTCGCGGGCTGGTCGGCCTTCCGGCGGATGCTGCGCTACTTCGACTTCCTTGATTCGACCCGGCTGAAGCTGCTGCCCGGCCCGCACGCCTACCTGTGCGTCCTCGCGGTCGATCCGGCCCGGCAGCGGTCCGGCGTCGGCGGCGCGCTCCTTCGACCAAGCCTTCAACGACTCGACGCCGCCGGCACGGTCGCCTACCTGGAGACGGCGACGCCGGCGAACGTCGCCTACTACGAGCGGTTCGGCTTCCGCGTCGTCGACGACAGCGTCGGCCCGGACGCGATCCGCACCTGGGGCATGCGCCGCGACCCGCGAGCCGGGCCATGATGCCGCTCTGGCTGCAAGGGTGGCTGACGCCGTGCCCGACGGCGGCCCGCCGGCTCGGCTACCTGCGCGAGGTGCTCAACATCCGCCGCTGCTGGCGCTGGTGGCGCGAGGCCTGGGAGCCGCACTTCGCGCGCACGCGGGAGACGATCCGCAAGGCGATCGCGCGCTGCCCCCAGCGCCGCACCGCCGTCGTGATCGGCTCCGGCTGGCTGCACGACGTGCCGCTGGACGACCTGGCCGCCGCGTTCGGAGAGGTGCGCCTCGTCGATGTCATCCACCCGCTGCCGGTCCGCTGGCGCGTGCGGCGGTACACGAACGTCCGCCTCGTCCCCCACGACATCACCGGCACGACCGACGCCGTCTACCGCCGGCCGACGACGCCGCTGCCGACCTCGGCACCGACGCTGTTCCAGGACGACGCGACGATCGACCTCGTCGCGTCGGTCAACGTCCTGTCGCAGTTGCCGTACCTGCACGTCGAGCACCTGCTCGGCCGGGTCGCCGAGCGCGAGCCGGTCTTCGCCTATGCCCGGCAGGTGATCCGGGCCCACCTCGCCTACCTCGCCGCGATGCCCGGGGTCAAGGCGATCGTCGCCGACGCGGCGAGCACGCGCGTCGATGGCCGCGGCCAGGTGCGCGAGCGGACGAGCACCCTCTACGGCGAGCCGTTCCCGTGGGCCGGCGAGACGTGGACCTGGCGGCTCGTGCCTGTCTCCGGCCGGCCGCCATTCGACACCTACCTACGCGAGGTGCATGGGGTCGTCCTATAACAACTGGGCGCACCCGAGGAACCCGCCATGCTCGATCCGGTCCGCCAGGAGGTCGTCGCGACGGCCCACACCGTCGTCATCAAGGTCGGCACCAACGTCCTGACGCGCGACGACGGCCGGCTCGAACCGGCCAACCTCCAGGCCCTCGCCGACCAGCTCCAGCGCATCCGGGCGTCGGGGCGGCGCGTCGTCCTGGTCAGCTCCGGGGCGATCGGCGCGGGCATGGGCCGCCTCGGTCTGGCGACGCGACCCACCGAGATGCGCCAACTCCAGGCCTGCGCCGCCATCGGCCAGAACTTCCTCATGCGCGCCTGGGAGGACTGCTTCGCCCGGCACGACACGCCGACGGCCCAGATCCTCCTGACCGCCGGCGACTTCGACAGCCGGAGCCGCTACCTCAACATGCGCAACACCCTCCTCACCCTGTTCGAGTGGGGCTGCGTCCCGGTCATCAACGAGAACGACACGATCAGCACCGCCGAGATCCGCTTCGGCGACAACGACCACCTCGCCGCCCTGGTGACGAACCTCCTCCAGGCCCCGCTCCTGGTCCTGCTCACCGTCGTGCCAGGCCTCTACACCGCCGACCCGGGCACCGACCCGGACGCCCGGCTCATCACCACCGTCGAGCGCATCGACGGCGACGTGCTCGACCGGGCCGGGGCCGGCAAGAGCAGCCTCGGCACCGGCGGCATGCGCAGCAAGCTGCGCGCCGCCCGCCTGGCGAGCGTCGCCGGCGAGTCGGTCGTCATGGCGAGCGGCCGGCAGCCGGGCGTGCTGGACGCGCTGTTCCGGTGCGAGCCGGTCGGGACGCTGTTCCTGCCGCAGAGCAGCACGATGCCGGCGTGGAAGCGCTGGCTCGGCTTCGCGACGAAGCCGCGCGGCCGGCTGGTCGTCGACGCCGGGGCCCGGCGGGCGGTCGTCGAGCAGGGCAAGAGCCTGCTGCCGATCGGCGTCGTCCAGGTCGCGGGCGGCTTCGGCAAGGGCGACGTGGTGTCGATCTGCGACCCGGCCGGGGTCGAGTTCGCCCGCGGCCTGAGCAACTACCCCGCCGCGGCGGTCGATCGCATCCGGGGGTTGCGCACCGAGCAGGTGCGCGAGGCGCTCGGGACGCTGCCCTACGCGGAGGTCGTCCACCGGGACAACCTCGCCGTGACGATGTGAAACCACGGCGAGCGGCGCGGCGTCAGCCCGCCGGTTCCGATGCGAAGAACCGGCGGGCTGACGCCGCGCCGCTCGCCCGGAGGCGCTCATGCACCCCATCCTCACCTTCGCCGAGGTGTCCGACGACGCGGAGCCGCTCGTCGGCGGCAAGGGCCTCAGCCTCGGCCGCACGTCCCAGGCGGGCCTCCCGGTGCCGGCCGGGTTCTGCGTCACGACGGCGGCGTACCGCGCCGGCTGCCGCGAGCCGCTCACGCCGACGAGCGACCTCGGCCGGGTGATCGTCGCGGCGTACCGCGCCCTCGGCGGCGGCCTCGTCGCGGTGCGCTCCTCGGCGACCGGCGAGGACGGCGCGGAGGCGAGCTTCGCCGGCCAGCAGGAGACGGTCCTCGGCGTCGAGGGCGACGAGGCCGTCGTCGCCGCGGTCGCGCGGTGCTGGGCTTCCCTTATGGCGGAGCGCGCCGTCGCGTACCGCCAGCGGCAGGGCGTCGCCGAGGACGGCCTGGCGATGGCGGTCGTCGTGCAGCGGCTCGTCCCGGCCGAGGTCGCCGGCGTGCTGTTCACGCGCGACCCGATGGACCCGACGGAGCAGCGCCTGCTGATCGAGGCGGCGTGGGGCCTCGGCGAGAGCGTCGTCTCGGGCCGCGTCCAGCCGGACCGCTTCCACCTCGACCGGGCGACGGGAAAGGTCGTCGAACGCCACGTCGCCCGCAAGGCGGAGCAGGTGACGGCCCGCGGTCACGAGGCCGTCCCGGTCGAGATGCAGGAGCGAGCCTGCCTCGCTGACGAGCAGCTGTCACAACTCGCCGACCTGGCCCGGCGCATCGAGGCGTTCTACGGCGAGGCGCGCGACGTCGAGTGGGCCTGGGCCGACGGCAAGCTCTGGCTGCTGCAGGCCCGGCCGATCACGACCGCGACTGCCGCCGAGCGCGTGCAGGTCCGCCAGGAGGAGACGGCGGAACTGCGCAAGCTCGCCTTCCCCGGCGGCACCGTCTGGAGCCGGTTCAACCTGTCGGAGATCCTGCCGGAGCCGACGCCGATGACGTGGGCGATCGTCCGCCGGTTCATGTCCGGCAAGGGCGGCTTCGGCACCATGTTCCGCGACCTCGGCTTCGACCCCGATCCCGCTCTCGACGACGTCGGCATCTTCGACCTCGTCGCCGGCCGGCCGTACTGCAACCTGAGCCGCGAGGCGCGGATGCACTTCCGCCTGCTGCCGCTCGACCACGACTTCGCCGCGCTCAAGGCCGACCCGCGCAAGGCGTCCTACCCGACGCCGGGCCTCAACCTCGGCCGGCTCGGCTGCCTCGGCATGCTACTCTTCCCGGTCGCCCTCGTCCGGGCGATGGGCCAGCAGATGCGCGTCGGCGCGCGGGTGAAGGAACTCGGCGCGACGTTCGCCGACCGCTACCGCCGCGAGATCGCCCCGGCGTTCCTGGTTCGCTGCCAGGCCGAGGAGCGGACGCCGCTCGACGGCCTCGACGACGCAGCCCTGCTCGCCCGCCTGGAGGAATGGCGGCGAGCGACGCTGATCGACTTCGCCCGGGAGAGCCTCAAGCCGACGGCCCTGGCCGCGTTCGCGATGGCGGCGTTGCAGGCCCGGCTGACGGCGTGGCTCGGGGCGGAGCGTGCGGAGGCCGTGGGGCGCGAATTGACCCTCGGCGTCCGTCCCGACCCGGACGCCGACCTGGCCCACGCCCTGGGGGAGTTGGCCGCCGGCACGCTCGACCGCGCCGGCTTCCTGGAGCGGTTCGGCCACCGCGGCCCGGGGGAGATGGAACTCGCCCGCCCCCGCTGGCGCGAGGACGCCGCCTTGGTGTCGTCCTCAACCGCCCCCCAAGCCCAGGCGTTGCAACGCCTGGGTTCCGACCACCCCGAAACGGTCCTCACCCGCCTTCTCCACGACAAACCCCTCCCCCCCAAGGACACCGAGTCGCTGCGCGCCGAGTTGCAGACGGTCCACACCTTCCTCGCCCTCCGCGAGACGGCGAAGCACCACCTGATGCGCGGCTACGCCCTGATCCGGCGCGTCCTGGTCGAGATCGACCGCCGCCACCGCCTCGGCGGCGGCGTCTTCTACCTGTTGCCGGAGGAGTTGCCTCGCCTCGTGGCCGGCGAGTCGTTCCGCGAGGCGATCGCGAAACGAAAACGCCGGCGGACCGTCACCCTGTCGCTGGAGATGCCGGCGGTCCTGTTCAGCGACGACCTCGACGCGGTCGGCCGGCCGATCGTGCCGACCGGGGCGACCTCGCTCCAGGGCGTGGCCCTATCGGCCGGCGTCGCCGAGGCGGCGGCCCTCGTCCTGACCGAGCCAACGGTCGAGGTGCCGCCCGGGCCGTACGTGCTGGTGTGCCCCTCGACCGACCCGGCCTGGGTTCCGCTGTTCGTGAACGCCGCGGCGCTGGTGATGGAGACGGGCGGCGTCCTGTCGCACGGGGCGATCGTCGCCCGCGAGTTCGGCCTGCCGGCGGTCGCCGGCCTGCCGGGCGTCACGCGGCAGTTCACGACCGGCCAGCGCCTGAAGGTCGATGGGGTGACTGGGGTGGTGACGCTGCTGGGATGAGCCGTCAACGCATCGATTCCCGCAGCGCGACCAGCGCCTGATCGACCACCCCGGTGCGGATGAGACCGATGCGCGGGTATTCGAGGTCGAGGTTGATGTAGACCGTCGCCGAGATCAGGGCGGCGAAGATGACGATGTGGAACAACGGCCGCCGGGACGCCCGGGCCATGGCCCGGCCCGCCAGCAACGCGGCCAGCAGGCACACGGCGATCAGGAAGCCGCCGATGAACAGCGAGCCGTGGGTCAGGGTCGCGGCGTCCCGGGTCGTGGTAATGTCGATCAGGTCGTTCAGGGCCGGGAGGACGAGCACGTTCACGCCGGGGGTCGGTTTTTCTTCGCAGGCCCGCACGGTCCGGGACCAGATTTCGCCCTGCAGCCGGACCGCTTCGAGCCGGTGCCGGTTGGCCGTCTCCAAGTCGGGGATCGCCTGGTAGACGGCGATCCGGGCGTCGAGGTAGCGCCGGAATAACTCGCGGAGGGGCGGCTGGTCCGCCGCCGGGAGGAGGTCTACCCGCAGGTAGGCCGTGCCGATCGCGTTGGCTTCCTGGACGAGGAGGGACCGGCGCGCGTCGAGCCGGGCGGCGGCGTTGCTGAACTGGAACGCCAGCAGCAACCCGAGCAGGGCGAAGACCGCGGCGACGATCGGCCCGGTCCCTTCTTCGCCGCCCTCGCCCGGCGGCGGCGGCGGCGCGCTCCGGCGACCCCACTCCTGGAGGGCGAGCATCCCGGCCAGCAGCAGCAACGAGATCCCCGGTAGCAGCAGCCACTCAAACCCCATGGAACACCTCGGGCCGGTCCCCGCCGGGCCGCCGACAGGGAGGCGGATTGGACCCCGGCGACGTCATTCTAACAGGTCGTCCCACGCCCGGAACGCCGCGTCCTTCGCCTTGACCGTCGGCTCCTCGTCGCCTTTCCACGCCTCGCCGTTTCGCAGGACCTCCTGCGTCCGGTCGAGCAGCGCCAGCCAGGCAGCGGCGAGCGTCCGGCTCGCGGTCACGAACTCGACTACCTCCGCCGCCTGGAAGCGGTTCGGGGCGAGGCCGTCGTGGAAGGCGCTCACCTTGTCGCGCAGGGCGGCCAGGTCGCGCAGCGCCGCCTCGACCTCGGCGGCGTCCCGGCGGCGCGGGTGCCGGTCGAGTTGCCTGCGAACGGCGGCGTCGTAGCGGCGCTGGAGCGGGCGGATCTCGCCGGCGATGGCCTGGAGGTCGCCGCCCTTGCCCTCGAACCGGGTCTGCTGGAGTTCCAGCCACGCCGGTTCGGTCGCCATGCCGTGCTGGAGCAGGGCGTACCCGCCGACCGGCAGCAGCAGCACACACGCCAGGGCCGGGACGCGCAACGCCGCCGGGCCGTAGCGGTGGACCTGGAACAGCAGCCCCGCCGCCAGGCCGAACAGCGCACCGCCCAGGTGTCCCCAGCCGCTGACGCCCGGCATCAGGCTGATGAGCACCATCAGGATCACCGTCGTCACGAACCCGCCGGCGAACCGGCCGAACGCCGACCGCGGCAGGTGGCGGCGGTTGAGGAAGAACCACGCCCCCTCCGCCGCGATCACGCCGCACACCGCGCCCGACGCCCCGAGCAGCGTCACCGGGATGACGATCTGCGGATGGCCCGGCGGCGACGTCACCGGCGCGTACGCCATCGCCAGGCACGCCCCGCCCCAGCCGGCGGCGAGGTAGAGCAGCGCGTACTGCCAGCCGCCGTACATGCGCTCCGTCATCGGCCCGGAGCCGCGCAGGGCGAACATGTTCATCGCGAGGTGCAGCACGCCGAGGTGGGCGAAGCAGCACGTCAGCAGCCGCCAGTACTCGCCGCCGAGCAGATCGACCGCCCGCACCGCCCCGATCGCGTGCAGGAGCGACGGCGGCACACCGAGACCGGTCATCGTGAAGGCGTACGCGCCCAGCACGCCGGGCATCTGGTAAGCCAACAGACAGGCGTAGGCGAACACCGCGACGTTCGCCCAGAC